>Ga0335082_10000846_pt1 | contig 32124 bp, 28 predicted proteins | sample Lox_Sample_41_FD_206718 | JGI IMG/M metagenome (GOLD analysis project Ga0335082, IMG submission 206718) | Soil microbial communities from Loxahatchee National Wildlife Refuge, Florida, United States - Lox_Sample_4.1 | ecosystem: Environmental > Terrestrial > Soil > Wetlands | place: USA... | reverse complement strand
CCGGCACCGCCAGCATCAATTCGGGAGGCTGGCTGTCGATCGAGCGCGCCTCGATGTATCCCTTCAAGCGGAACTCGGGGAACAGCGTCGTCAGGTGCGCGTTCCAATCCGCCAGCGTCGCGCGCTCGCCCTCGTAGCCCTCGGTCCAGAAACGGCGGAAGGTCCGACTGGTCATGTCGACCCAGCGGTCGCCGCGCACCAGAAAGTACATCGGCACGTCGAGCGCGTACTCGACGTAGTCGGCGAAGCCGCACGCCGGGTTGAAGATGAACGGTAGCAACCCGCAGCGGTTCGCGTCGGTGTCGGTCCAGATGTGGCCGCGGAAGCTGCGATAGCCGTTGAGTCGGCCGTCGCAGATCGGCGAGTTGGCGAACATCGCCGTGAACAGCGACGCCAGCCCCATGCCGGTGCGCATCTTGGTCATTGCGTCACGCTCGCTGGCGAAGTCTATGTTCACCTGCACCGTCGCGGTCTGCTTCATCATGCGTTGGCCGAGCGTCCCGACCCGGAGCATGTATGGGCCCATGATCCCGTAGCGCTTCTTGGGTACCCATTCGATCTCGTCCAGCGTGCTCACCGGCTGCATGCCCAGCCCGAGGAAGACGATGCCCAGCTCGCTGCCCACGGTGACGACCTGTTCGACGTGCTCGGCGAACTCGCTCTGCGCGCAGTGCACGCTCTCGCAGACCTGCCCGCTGAGCTCCAGCTGTCCGCCCGGCTCCAGCGTGATCGAAGCGCCGGCGCCGTGCAGCGCCACGACGCGGCCGCCCTCGACGATCGGCTCCCAGGCAGCGTAGCGGTCGGCAAGGCGGCGTAGAACCTCTTCGATCCCGTTGGTAAACGGGACGGCATGACCGTTGGCCGCCCACACCGCGACCTTCTCGTACTCCGTACCGATGCGCCAGGCCTGACGCGGCTTGCACGCGCTCTCGAAATACGCGACCAGCTGGTCGTAGCGCTCGATCGGCACCGGCGCGCTGCTGTCAGCCACGTACTGGGACATATCGCTCACCCTGACGGTTCGGAAACCATAACCCCGTGGATGACGCTACCGCAAGAGCGCCAATGGTCGATAGTCAGAGCAGGCCCGCCGCCGCACCCGGCTAGTGAAACGGCAGGTTGGTCACGACCCAGCGGCCACCCGCGCGCACGACGATGTAGCGCGGCGCGGGAACGATACCGTCGAGTGTGGCCCGCGACTGCAGCGGATCGCTGATGAAGAGGACGCGGTCGTCCTGCCACAGCTGCGTGAGCTCGTCGCGATCGAGGAAGAGGTCCGCAACGTACGGCTCGAGATACGGCGGCGCCACGAAGTCCGCCGGGCGCAACAGATCGAGCCGGCGGCGCAGGTAGAAGTTGAACGCGGCGCAGTTCTGATACTCGACCGGCGCCTCGTAGACGATGTGATCGTCAACCTCGACTACGGCGCGGATGGTCGCGGCGATTCCTGCACTGGAGTTCACCTGCGCCATCGCCGTCATCCCATGCTGGAACAGCGGCACCTCGACCGCAAAGGTGCCAACCAGCACCGGCACCACCCACGCCCGCCGGCCGGCGACTGCAGCCGCCGCGGCGCCCACGGCGCCGACCGCGAGAATCGTGAAGGTCCACTGCGCCAACGCCGGCAGCTCATGCACCGGTGTCAACCAGTCCTGCGCCGCCACGATCCGCGGCACCACGAACGGGCCGCCCAGCGCGAGCACGGCAAAGCCCACGATGTGCAGCGTCACCACACGGGTCGACACACCGCGCGCATACTCACGGAACAGTCGCGCCAGCAGCAACGCCGCGACCGGCAACGCGGGGATGCTGTAGTGCTCCATGCGCGACGAGGCCGCCGAGAAGAACAGCAAGACTGCCGCGATCCAGGCCAGCACCAGCCGGTCGCCAAAGGCATGCGCGCCGCTGCGGACCCCGCGGCCAACACGCAGCAGCGCCAGCGGCACGAACATGGTCCACGGAAACAGGCGGAGCGCGAAGGCCTCCCAAAACGCCGGCAAGGACACCGGGACCGAGTCGCGCGGAAACTTGCGGTCGAAGAAGAAGAGGATATGCTGGTTGATCACGTAGTCCCACAGGAAGCCCGGATGCTTGATGCTCATCACCGCGTGCCACGGCACCATGAGCACGACCAACAACCACCAGGCGCGCGGATGCAGGAACTGCACGAAGAGCTCGGCGCGTCGCATCCATACGATCAGCACGACGCACACCAGGCCCGGAAACAGCACCGCGAGCATCCCCTTGGCCAGGAGCCCGACGGCGACACAGATCTGTAACCCGATCCAGCTCCAGCGTGATGCCGGCTTCGAACCCGGCGCCAAGATGGCCGAGAGGGCCACGAACGTGCCGACCAAGGCGGCGGTCATCAGCAGGTCGGGTCGGACCTCGTGTGTCTCCACGAAGAAGCCGCCCGTCGCCAGCAGAATGAACCCGGCGAGCAGGCCGGTCTCGACGTCGTAGAGGCGCGCGCCCAGCCACGCCAGCAACAGCACGACGACCACCCCGGCGACCGCGCTGGGCAAGCGCGCCGCAAACTCGTTCACCCCAAACCCAACATACGCCGCGCCGATGGCCCAGTACGACAGCGGCGGCTTGTTGAGGAACAGGACGTAGTTCAGTTGCGGGCTGAGCCAGTCGCCACTCTCGACCATCTCACGCGCCACCTCGGCGTACTCGCCCTCATTCGGGTCGTCGAGCAACGGCGTCGCACCGAGACGATACGAAAACGCCCACACCGCCAGCATCAGCAACAACGCGGCGGCGACGCGTGTGGACCACGTCGTCAGCATGATTGTCGGCAGCAGTCGAAGCAGATCGTCAGTGGCTGCGCAACTGCATCAGGCGGGTGACCAATCGGGGTAACACGACTGCCGACGGTCCGCGCAGGCTGACGGTGCAGTACGGTGTCAGCTCGCTCTCGTAGAGGTTGACCTCGATCAACGCGCCGCCGCGCTGGCGCACATCGAGCGGAAACTGCGCCGCCGGGTAGACGGTGGCCGAGGTGCCGGCCACCAGCATGCAGTCGCACTGTTCGGCTTCGGTGAAGCACTGCTCCAACACATCCGGGGGAATGGGCTCGCCGAAGGAGACGGTGTCGCTCTTGAGGAGAGCGTCACAGTGCGGGCAGTGCGGCGGCAGCTCATCAATCGCGACGGCCTCGCTGGGGAAGCGACTGACGCAACCGATGCAGCGGACCAGCGTCGCGTTGCCGTGGATCTCCGCAACGCAGCGGCTACCGGCAACCCGGTGCAGGTTGTCGATGTTTTGGGTGATGAGGCAGCGCAGGATACCCAGGTCCTCGAGCTGGACCAAAGCATGATGGCCGGGATTGGGTTGCGCCGCGCGCACCGTTTCCCAGAGCTCGCGCATCGGCCCGCTGGGTGACAGGCGCTCGCGCCACGCCTTGGCGGGATCAGCGAGAAAACGCTGGTAGCCGTTCATCGGCGGCTCCCCATGCTTGGTCCACAGGCCGCCCGGGCCGCGGAACGGCGGGATGCCGCTCTCCACCGACATGCCGGCGCCGGTGAGTGCCACCAGGTGCCGCGCCTGCCGCACGATTTTCGCCGCCCGATCGATGTCGGCGGCCAACGGGTCAGCGTCTCGGTCCATGCCGGGTCACTCGCTTGCCGGCCCCACCCGCTTCACGTTCAGCCGGGTTGAGCCGCGCGTCGGCGTGCAGTATATGAAGGGGCTCGTGTATTTCAACATTGCCCCCGGCTGGACGAACGGTTGGGGGTCTTCGCAGGAGGAACGTGCATGAAGGGGTTGTGGGTGATCGCGGTAACCATTGGGCTGGCCACGACGCTGGCGGGCCCGACGAGTGCGAGCGAAACCAAGATCAAGGATAAGGACGGCACCACGCTGGCGGTGCTGGTCGTGTGCAACAGCTGCCGCTCCGGCGGCGGTGATGCCAAGAAGTGCCACAGCGGCGTCGAAGACGGGTGGAACGACGGCCATCCCTGCGGCACCTGCCTGCTCAAAGCGAATCCCAACACGCGGTTCACCTATCCGTATGATCTGCACATCACGGGGAAGCTCTTCGATCCGGCCGGGGCGCCGGTGAAGAATCACTTCGTGAAGACCTTTCTCGCCAACGGCTGGGGCGTGCGCACGCGCTCCATTGACGACGGTTCGTTCCGTCTGACCCTGGGCGCGATCGCCGAGCGCAAGTCGAATGCGCCGCTGCAGATCGATGTCGGCACGCAGGTAGAGTCGCGATCCGACAAGGAGGGGCAATACGCGATCTACATGCTGCCCGACGGCTACACACCGTGCCCCGACAGTGCCGCCCCGAAGCCGGAAGAGGCGGAGAAGCCGAAAGCGAAGAAGAAAAAGTAACCGGCTTCCGCAGCGGCCGCCGCGGGCCGATCAGGGGGTCTCGCCGGCGAGGTGCAGCTTGAGCCCGTCGTGGGTATTTGCGAAGCCGAGTCGCTCGTAGAACCGCAAGGCCTCAGGGCGGCGGTGATCCGTCGTCAACTGAACCAGGTGACACGAGCGCTGCCGTGCTCGTTCGATGGCGGCGCCAATCAACTGCGCGCCGATGCCCTGTCCGCGACAGCTTGCCGCCACGCGCACACCTTCGATCTGTGCGCGGCGGCCGCCGCGGAACGTCAGATAGCGAATGCAGGTCAGCTGCAGCACCCCGACGACGGCCTGATCGCGCTCGGCGACCAGCAGCTCGTTGTTGGGGTCCGCGGCGATCTCACGGAACGCGGCCTGATACGCCGCCATGTCGCTGCGCTGCTCGCGCGCGGCGCCGAGCCGGTCGTCCGCGAGCAGCGCGATGATGGCTGACAGATCTGCCTCGCACGCCGTCCTGATGGTCACCCGCCGGTGTTCATTCATCTCTCGCCTACCTGCTGGAACTCGTTCTCAGCCTGCCGGCCTTTGCGTGCCGCCCTACAGCGAGGCGGCGCGCGGCACCGGTCGGCGCCGTATTGTCTCAGAGTGGCAGGGCGGCTGCCACCCTGCCGCCCGGGCGCGGCATGAAACGACGCTTGCGTAGCCCGGCGGCGACACAGTACATTTGGCGGGTGCTGTATGCCGTCTCGTGGGGTCGGGCGCTGCTCGCACCGGGGCTCAAGTACGACCTGATTCAGCGCACCGCCCTGTTCTTTCTGATTGTTCGTGTGCTCGGCGGGCTGGGGGCGTGGATCCTGTTCAACCAGCTGTTCATCCCCGCCGACCCGTTCGTGTGGCCCTTTCTGTTCGTCGCATACTTCATCGTCAACGCGCTGTTCTACTTCCGCTATCGCGATGGCAGGATCACGCCGACGCTGGCGCTGATCGACGTGGTCGCCAACATCTCTACCACCACCCTGGTCGCCCAGTGCACCGGGGGCCTCACCAGCCCGGTGGTTATCCTCATCCTGTTCAAGATCGCCGGATACGCCTTCGTCTTTGGCCCCCAATCGGGCGTCATCGCGATCGTCCTCACGTTGAGCGGCCTGGCCGGCCTGACCATCGGCGAGAGCTTCGGGGTGTTGAGCCTCGGGGTCAGCGAACGGTTGCCGGCCGACACCGAGCATCACATCGATCTGGTCTTCCGCGCCACGGTCCCGGGGCTCGTGCTCATCGCCGCACCGTGGCTGTTCAAGCAGATCGCCGAGAAGGAGGAGCAAGTCGGCACCGAGGCGCGCCGCGCCAAGGATGCGGCGCAACGGGAGCGGGCGGCGGCGACGGTCAACGAAGCGTTGCTGTCGATGAGCGAAGCGGTGAGCCGCCTGACGCGCCTCGACGAGATTCTCAACAACGTGGTCGACGTGGCGCCGCGAGTGCTCGCAGTCGACTACTGTGGCATCTTTCTGTGGAGCGAGGAGAGCGGCACGTACCGTGGCGCCGCCGTCTCCGGCGTCGAAGCCAACCTGGCCGATCAAGTCATCGGCATGCGACTCAGCCCTGCCGAGGTGCCGGACCTCGAGTGGGTGCGCCGGCTGGGTCACTGCGCCGTCATGGCGCCGCGCGGCATCGCCCGCCTCGGCGCCCCCGAGGCGCCGACCTTGTTGACCGCGCCGTTGCTGAGCGGCGGCCGCTTCTACGGGGTCATGCAGTTCGCGCGGCGCCGCGGCAAGACGGGTTTCACGCAGCGCGACCTCACCATCGCGGACGGCATCGCCAGCCAAACGGCGGTGGCGTTGGAACGGGCCCGACTGGTCGACGAGAGCCGCCGCCTGGTGCGCGCCGTCGAGAGCACCCAGGAAGCGGTGCTCATTACCGATCGCCATCGCCGCATCGTGTTCGCCAACCAGGCGTTCGTACGCTTGTTCGGCTACGCCGTCGAGGAGCTGTTGGGGCGCGACGCGTTGACGCTCGGCGGTTCCCCGTCGGAGGCTCAACTCGAGGCGATCCAGAGCGGCGTGATCGAGAGCAATTGGGGTGGCGAGGTGATGGCGCGGCGCAAGGACGGCACGACCTTCCCAGTGAGCCTGCACGTCAGCCTCATTCGCACCGACGCCAATCGTATCGAAGGCTCGGTGTCGATTCTGGAGGATGTCTCGGCGCAGAAGGAGATGCACGAGCGGATGCAGCGCGCCGACCGCCTGGCGGCGGCCGGCGAGTTGGCGGCCGGCGTGGCTCATGAGGTGAACAATGCCCTCTCCGGCATTCTCGGCCAGGCCGAGGCGGTGCGCGGCGCCACCGACACCGAGGCCTTCCGCCAAGCGATGGCGCGCGTCGAAACCCAAGGGTTGCGTATCGCCGAGATCGTGCAAGGCCTGCTCGGCTTCGCGCGCCCGCAGCCCCCGGAACGGGGCTCCGTCGACTTGCGCTCCCTGGTGCGCGACACGCTGGCGCTGATGGCGCACGACCTCAGTCGCAACCGCATCCGCAGCGAGACGCGTTTCGCCACCGATCTGCCACCCGTGATGGCGGATGCCAAACAGATTCAGCAGGTGCTGGTGAACCTGCTGACCAACGCGATGCAAGCGATGGAGCCGCGGGGTGGCGGCGCCCTCGCGGTCAGCATCCAACCCGGCCTCGGCGTTGTCTCCGTCGACGTCCAGGACCAAGGCCCCGGGATTTCGGCGGAAGCGTTGGCACAGGTCTTCGACCCGTTCTTCTCGACCAAGGAAAAGGGAACGGGCCTCGGCCTCAGCGTCAGCTACGCCATCGCTCGCGCCCACGGCGGTGAGCTCACCGTCCGCAGCGTCGTTGGCGAAGGCAGCACCTTCACACTGACCCTGCCAGCCGTCGCCAGCGCGGTGGGCCAGGCGCCGCGCAGCGCCTTGCTCGTCGACGATGAGGACCAAGTCGCGGAGGCGCTCGCGGTGGTCCTGCATCGCGAAGGCCTGCAGGTTCGCCGCGCCGCTTCCGGGGAGGAAGCCCTCGCCATCCTCGCGCACGAGTCGTTCGATGCGATCTTCCTCGACGTGCGCCTGCCCGACATCTCCGGACAAGACGTGTATGCGCGCCTGGCGGTTGAGCGTCCGGAATTGGCGCGCCGGGTGATCTTCGTCACCGGCGGGCTGTGGCGTATCGACAACCGCGGCCTGCGCGAGAAGCTCCCGCCGCAGCCAATGCTGGGCAAGCCATGCACGGCGGCGCAGATCCGCGAAGTGCTGCGGCTGCTGCGCGACACCCGCGCCGCGGCGTAACCCCCGGTCGGTTACGCCGCAGGCGGCAGGCGAAAGCGCCGTTCGGTGTTGGCTCGCGCCAGTGTCGCGACGGTGTCGAGCGGCTCGCGCCGCACCTCGGCGACGGCCCCCGCAGTATAGACGACGAAGGCCGGCTCGTTGCGTTTGCCGCGGTGCGGCACCGGCGCGAGGAACGGCGCGTCGGTTTCGACCAGAAAGCGATCGGCCGGCACCATCCGCGCCACCGCCCGCAGCTCGTCGGCGTTCTTGAACGTCACGATGCCACTGAACGACAGGTCGAAGCCGAGATCGAGGAAGGCGCGCGCCACGGCGCGGTCGCCACTGAAGCAATGGATGACCCCGCCGGTCTCGACCGCGCGCTCTTCGCGCATGATGCGTACCGCATCGTCGTAGGCGTCGCGCAGGTGGATCACCAGCGGTAGCCGCAAGCGCCGCGCCAGCCCGATGAACTGGCGGAACGCCGCCTGCTGCTGCGGGCGCGGCGAGTTGTCGTAGTAGTAGTCGAGCCCGGTTTCGCCGATGGCGACCACTTTCGGAGCGGCGGCCAGCCGTTCGATCTCTTCGAACACGGCCGGGGTGACGCGGCTGGCGGCGTGCGGGTGAATCCCAACCGTCGCGAACACGGTGGCGTGCCGCGCCGCCAGGGCGACGGCGTCGTGGTTGGCCTGCATCTCGTCGCTCGCACCAATAGTGATCATGCGACTGACGCCGTGCGCCACGGCCCGCGCCACGACTGCCTCGCGGTCGCCGGCGAATCGTTCTTCGTCGAGATGACAGTGTGCGTCGACGAGGGTGACGCCGGCGGGCAGCGTCACCTCGCCCTTCGCCGCGTCACGCGCCACGTTGCACGCCGACCGTGGCCGCCGCGTCGGTTTCGATGCGCGGGAACAACACCACCGGCTTCTCGACCTGATGCCCGGGGACGAAGTGCGTGCCCCAGGCCAGCGTCGCCGGCAAGGTGGGCTCCGGCGCCAGGCGCAGCAGCTGCAAGATCTGCCGGCTCGTCGCCGGCAGCGACCAGTCGAGCAGCAGCGCCGTGGCGCGCAGGGCTTCGAGGAGGTGATGCAGTATCGCCCCGACGCGCGGCCGCTGCGCCGGATCCTTCGCGAGCGTGAACGGGGCGGTGACCACGACGTACTTGTTGGCGTGGTCGATCGCCCGCCACAGCATCTCGAGGGCACGATGAAAGGCCAGCTCCTCGGTCAGACGCGGCACCGCGGCGTATGCCGCCTCGAAGGCCGCCACCAGCTCGCGATCATCCTCAGTCAGTTCGTCGAGCGGTTGCACGGCGCCGCCGAAGTAGCGCTGCTGCATCGACAGCGCGCGGCTGACGAGATTGCCGAGGTTGTTCGCCAGGTCGGCGTTGACCCGCGTCACGAAGGCGTCCTCGCTGAAGACGGCGTCCTGCCCGAAGGCCATCTCGCGCAAGAGGAAGTAGCGCAACGCATCGATACCGTAGCGGGCCTTCATGTCGAGGGGGCGAATCACGTTTCCCAGGCTCTTCGACATCTTGCTCTCGCCGCGCAGCCAGTACCCATGCACCACCAACCGCTTGAACAGCGGCAGGCCGAGCGCCATCAGCATCGTCGGCCAGAAGACGGCGTGCGGCTTCAAGATGTCCTTCGCCATCACGTGGTGCGCCACCGGCCAGAAGCGATCGAAGGTCGCCTCGCCGTGTACCGTGAGCGCGCTCACGTAGCTGATCAACGCGTCGAACCACACATAGGTGACATAGTTGCGATCGAACGGCAGCTCGATACCCCACTCGAGGCGGCTCTTCGGTCGTGAGATGCAGAGGTCGCCCAAGGCGCCGCTGCGCAGCATGGCCATCACCTCATTGCGATAGCGCTCCGGCGTAATGCTCTCGGGATGTGCCTCGAAGTAGGCCACCAACCGATCGAGGTACGCACTCATGCGGAAGAAGTAGTTGTCCTCTTCGATGAGCGTCGGCGCGGTGTGATGATCGGGACACTTGCCGTCGACGAGCTCTTTCTCGGTCAAGAAGCGCTCGCAGCCGGTGCAGTACAGGCCGCCGTAGCGGCTGAAGTAGATGTCACCGTTGGCGTGCACGCGACTGAGAAAGTCCTGCACCACACGCACGTGGGCCGCGTCGCTGGTGCGAACGAAGTGGTCGATCCCCAAGCCGCAGGCGTCCCATGTGTCGCGAAAGAGCGGGCTGATCCGGTCGGCATAGGCCTGCGGGCTGACGCCGGCGGCGGCGGCAGCCGCAGCGATTTTGTCGCCGTGCTCGTCGGTGCCGGTCACCAGGAACGTCCGCGCGCCGCGGGCGCGGTGGAAGCGCGCCAAGGTATCGGCGATGATGGTGGTGTATGTATGGCCGAGATGGGGCTCGGCGTTGATGTAGTAGATGGGGGTGGTGACGTAGAAGTTGTCCACGGCACTCAGCGGCGCAGCCGACTACTGCGCTTTCTTGACGACGAGATCGTCCAGCGTGGCTTCCACCTCGCTTCCGTCCTCGCGGCGGATGCTGACGGTCTGCTTCAGAATGAATTGTCGCGTCACGGCGCCATCACCCTTCACCGAGGTCACCTGAGCGCCGATGCCCGGCAACTGGCGGCCGAGCTCCAAGTACGTATCGTACTCGTAGCGCAAGCAGCACTTCAGCCGTCCGCACATGCCGGCCAGCTTCGACGGGTTCGGCGACAGGCCTTGCGCCCGCGCCATCTTCACCGAGACGCCACCGGGCTGACGCAGGAAGGTGGAGCAGCAGAGCTCGCGACCGCAGGGGCCGACCGCGCCGATCAGCTTGGCTTCATCGCGCGCGCCGATCTGCTTCATTTCGATCCGCGTGTGCAGCAGATGCGCCAGATCGCGCACCAGGTCGCGGAAGTCGATGCGCCCTTCGGCGGAGAAGAAGATGGTGATCTTCCCCGCTTCGAACGCGTGCTCCGCCTTGATGAGCTTCATCGCCAGCCCGCGCTCGCGCACGCGCTCCAGGCACACCCGGATGGCGTCGCGTTCGCGGATCCGATTGCGGTCGTCCTTGTCGAGGTCACGCTCGTCCGCACGCTTGACGATCCGGCGCACCGGCGTGTTGCTGTCGGCGACGGCACTGCGCGGCAGCGGTGTGACCGTGCCGAGTCGATTCCCCTGCTCGGCCTCGACCACGACTTGGTCGCCGGGTTGCAGAATGAGCTGTCCGGGATCGCACGGCAGGATGCGTCCGGCACCATCGAGCTGCACGCCGACGGCTTTGCGCGGACGGCTGAGGGGGGTGGAGGGTTCTTGATCCATCAGATCCGCGCCAATCGCAGCAGCAGCCCTTCCACCAGCAGCTGGCGGTTGGGGTTGCCGAAGCGCACCGCGTCCCAGGCGCGCCGGACCATGTCGGCGCCGTCGAGGGCGGTACGCAGGTCTTCGCCGCCGGCCCTGGCGGCGTCCGCGGCAGCATCACGATAGTGGGCGAGTAGCATCTCCAGCTTGGCGCCAAGTTGGTTTTCAGGATGACTCAGCTCTCCGGCGAGCTGCATCAACGCAACATAGCGAGCCGTGCCGAGACCGGCAAGCTGATCCAACAAGCGTTGGCGCTGCGTGCCGGCCAAGGTGTCCCCCAAGGCGAGCGCGCGGCCGGGGCTGCCGTCGGCTACAGCGGCCAGTTGGCGCGCCGCCACCGCATCGATGTCGTGCCGCGTCAGGATGTCGATCACCAGGTCGTCCGGTAGTGGCGAGAATTGCAGGCGCTGGCAGCGCGAGCGCACCGTGGGCAACAACGCATCCGGGTTGTTGGCGACGAGGATCAGCAACGAGCGCTCGGGTGGTTCTTCGAGCGTCTTCAGGAGGGCGTTCTGCGCCGCGACGGTCAGCCGGTGCGCGTCGTCGATGATGGCGACCTTCGACTTGCCGCGCACGGGCTGCAGCTGCGTGAACCGTTTCAGCTCCCGGACGCGGTCGACGCCGATATCCTTCTTGCCGGCGGCTGCCGTGACGACTTGCACATCCGGGTGGCTTCCCGCCGACACCTGCAGGCACGCGGCGCAGTCGCCGCACGCATCGTCGCCACCGGTCTCGCACTGCAACCACGCGGCCAGGGCCATTGCCACGCCGCGCTTGCCGACGCCGTCGGGACCGGCAAACAGCAAGGCGTGAGGCAGCCGCCCGTTGGCCACCGCGGTGCGCAGCTGCTCGCGCTGGCGCTGATGACCGCGGACGTCGCCGAAACGGATCAGCGCTGGGTGAGACATTGGAGAACTCCAGCCATTACTTGCCGGTGCACCTCGTCGTTCGGCAGGGTCGCGTCGATGACGCAGTGGCGTTCCGGTGCCTGGCGCGCCAAGTTGAGAAAGGCGGCCCGGACGCGTTCGTGAAACGCCGTCTGTTCCCGATGGAAGCGATCGTCGCCGCGCACCCGCTGGAGACCCACGGCGACCGGGCAATCGAACAGCACGGTCAGCGCGGGCGACACATCACCACGGGTGATGGCGTCGAGGCGCGTGACCATGGCCACGTCCAATTCGCGCCCATAGCCTTGATAGGCGATCGTCGACGCCGAGAAGCGATCGGTGAGGACGACGGCGCCGCGCGCCAGACCGGGAGCAATGACCTCGGCGATGTGTTGCGCGCGGTCGGCGAGATAGAGGAGCAGCTCGGCCAGGGGCGTCGGTGCGTCGGCGCGATGCATGAGGATGCGGCGCATCTCGGCGCCGAGCGGCGTGCCGCCGGGCTCGCGGGTCTCGACGACGGTGAGACCACGGGTACGCAGTGCCTCCGCAGCGCGCGCGAGATGCGTCGACTTGCCCGCCCCTTCGATCCCTTCGAAGGCGATCAGGCACCCACGGTCACTCAACCGACTCCCCTTTGCCCAACACCAGCTCGATGCCGTAGAGGAGCTGCTTCGAGGTGAACGGTTTGGTGATGTAGTAGTCGGCGCCGTACTGATAACCGCTCAGGACGTCCTCATCATGCGTCTTGGCGGTCACCAGGATCACCGGCAGGCGGCCGGTGGCGGCGTTCTCCTTGATCCGCTGCAGCACTTCGAGCCCGCTCATCTCGGGCATCATCACGTCGAGGAGCACCAGCGCGGGGGGCTCGGTGTCGAGCTGCCGCAACGCTTCGGGGCCGCTGGTTGCCACCAAGACCTGATAGCCGCGCGCCTCCAGGATGCTGCGCATGATGGCGACGCTGTCGCTATTGTCGTCTACGACGAGTATCTTCTCTTTCATCCGTCACACGTCAGGCAGTCGGGCCACCGATGTACTTGCGGACGACGGCGCGAATCGCCGCCGGGCGCGCCGGCTTCGACACGTAGTCGTCGCATCCGGCAGCGCGCGCCTGTTCCTCATCGCCACGCATCGCCACGGCGGTGAGCGCGACCACCGGAATGGCACGCGTGTCCGGCGCGCTTTTCAACTGTCGCGTCGCTTCCCAGCCATCCATGTTCGGCATAGCCAGGTCCATCAGGATCAAATCCGGTCGCTCGGCGCGCGCCTGCCGCAATGCTTCGACCCCATCGGTTGCCTCCAGGACCTGATAGCCTTCGACGGTAAGAACCTTGCTGACAATGCGGCGGTTATCGGTATCGTCCTCAACAACGAGGATCTTCTTCGGCATCCACCCTCCATGCTTCGAGCGGTGCACTACGGAGACGTTATATCTATCGTCTCCCGCGCATGCAAAGCGTTTCCCGAGGAATCTGCCGAGCAGCGGCGAGAGGCGCACGTGGCGGCTCAGAGCGGCTCTTGCCAGCCAACGACCACAGCCGCATGCGGCAGGATGCCCGGGAAGGCCGCGTCGACGTCGGCCAGTGTCTGACTGCTGTAGTCGATGCTGCCACGCCCCAGCAACTGCAGCCGTTCGTCCTGACCAGGCATGCGCCACACCGTTCCGCGGATCACCACGTTACTGGCCGGCCCGAAGGCGATTCCGTTCAGTGCGAGGACAAGGCCGCTGAACGTCAGCGTGCCAGTCACATGCAGTGTCCCCCCGACCACCAGGATTCCGGCACCGCTGACCTCTCCGCTGACGTCAAGATCACCGCCGATGATGACGAGTTGCGGGGTCGCGGCGGTGCCGAACGCCGTGGTGTCGATCGGTGCGCTCGGCGTCAGGCGCACGGCGCGCGGCGCTTTGGCGCACGCCTCGGCATAGGCTCCAAGGTTCAGGGCCGCGACGGCCGCGACGCTTGGGGTCCCCCCGGCGCCGACGAGTTGCTGCGCCGTATCGGCACGCAGCTGGCGTCGGACGGCGTCGGCAACGTCGGTGCGTGGGGTCGCCATGGCGGGAACCGATGACGCTGCGGCGGCGCCGGGCGGCGAGCCGCTGCGGTTGTGATCGACGCCCGAGAGCCGAAAGGCGTCGCCGAGCTCCAACGCCCGCAGGTCGCCCTCGGCGTACAGCGCAGCTGGGGTGACGGGGCCGCGGCCGCGCGCCACCAGCACCTCGAGCACTTTGGTCGAGCCGTTCAGACCGACCCCGACACTCTGCAGCCGAATCATTCCGTTGGGTGCGGCGAGGACCTGGACGTCGTAATGAAAGGGCGGGAGGGGGAACGCTGCGGGCGCGCCTTCGCTGAACGGGAATCGGCCGTCGTCCCGGGTGTGGGCCACGCCGTCGGCGCCGACGAGGATTTCGTCGAAGGATCGGCCGGGTTGGATGTCGGCAACGGCGTGCTCCAGCCCCGCCTCCGCGACGTAGAATGCCTCGATCTCGGAGCGCAGGTTGTGCTCGATATCCAGGTCGCTGCGAGCTTGGAAGACGACCAGTGCGCCGAGCGGGAACAGGAGCATGGCGATGATCAGCGTCGCCACCAGCGCCGCACCGCGTTGGTTGTCGAGCCGGTTCATTGATTGCGCAGGCAGACCGTCGTCGATGCCGTCGAGGTGACGAGTGTGGCGACGCGAGGATCGGGATTCGGGAGCTCGACGTGCAGCCACGCGTCGATGCGATGGATGCGTCGGCGGTCCTCGATACCGAGGCCGCCGCTGGCGGGGAGCTCTCTGCCTTGGGCATCGAAGAACATGAAACGCACGCCGCCGGCCGGGACGTTGCGCACAAACGGCTGCGGGCTGGCATTCCCCGTCGCCCGCATGAGCTGATGTTTGTCCGCATCGTAGCTGTAGGCGATCAGCTCGTTGCTGTCCGCGGTATCGCCGTCGCCGTTGAGATCGGCGGCGACTTCGACACGTTGCGGGTCCGCGGCGCGCACGCCGGTGATCGGTGCACCAACAGCGCTGAACCCGGCGGCTCGCAGGTCGCGCGCGAGCACATCGAGCGCCATCACGGTGGCCTCCTGGGCCTCACTCTTGACCTCCTGCACGCGCGCGCTCATCAACGCCGCACGAGCGAAGGTGTATGACATCGCGGTCAGGATCGAGACGAAGAGGGTGCTCGTCAGCAGCTCCGGCAGACTGCTCCCGGACTGTGAGCGGCGCAACGACATCAGCGCCGCGCCAAGGTGGTCAGGTTGAGCTGGCGCGGCTCGCCATCGTCCCATTCGACCGTCACCTCCAGGCGGTACAAGCCGGGATGGCCCGCGACAGGGCGGACGCCGCCACTGCGCCGGAAGCCGGCCGGGGCGTCCTCGTCGCCGAGCGGCTGCCCGGCACGAAATTCCTCGAGGCCTTGCGCCGCCAGCTGCGTGGCACGCATCCAGCGCTCGCTCGTCGCGCGAGCGTGCTGCGCGCTGGCCAACGTCGTGGTCAAGCCGAGGGCCATGATCGACAGCAGCAACACGGCGACGACGACTTCGACGAGCGTAAAGCCCGATGCGGGGCGACGATGCATCATTCGACTCGAATTTGCCCAGCGATGTCGACAACGATCCGCCGAACCTCCCCCTTACCGTTGCGAATCGTCACCGTGCCGAACCCGACGGCGTTGCCGCGGGGACGAAAGGCGATCGCGGAGTCTCTTGCGGTGCAGTCGACCACGACGATCCCCGGCGGGAGCAGCACGGGGGCACCGTCATTCGTGTAGCCCGGTCCGTCTATCGCCTGTCGCACGTATGTGCCGTCACCACTACCGAAGAGGACCCGCTGGGTGCGGTTGCGGGTCACCGCCCGCATGCGCGCGACTTTGAGGTCCATGACCACCTGCTGCGTCGCCAGGTTGAGGTTCAGGCTCGGTCGCATGGCCTGATGGCTGAGGACACCAATGGCGGCCAAGACCGACGCCAGGGAAATGACGACGATCAGTTCCAACAACGAGAAGCCGCCTGCGTTCGCCATATGGCCACCGCTTCCACTGTCGGAGGGCGCATCGGACACCCCCGAATATCAGCGGAGCGTCCCCCTCCTACCGCAGGCGTCGAACAGATTGCAAGTAGAAAATGTTGTTGACTATACAACTCGTACTAGGCTGGAATTACCAGGTGCAGATACCACCAGATCAACCTGTCCCCGAAGAACAACGCACATAGCGACCCGAGGGCCAGAAAAGGTCCGAACGGGATGGGAACGCGCGCGTCGGCGCCGCGGGCCACGATGAGTGCCAGACCGAGCGCGGCGCCCGTAAATGAACCGAGGACGAGCGTAACCAGCACGGCACGCCATCCGAGGAAGGCGCCGATCATCGCCAGGAGCTTGATGTCACCACCTCCCATTCCTTCGCGCCCGGTGAGGAGCTCGTAGCCGACGGCTACCGCGTACAGGAGGCCGCCGCCCAGGGCGACGCCGATGAGACTGTCGGTGAAGCCGCTGCCCAGCCCGAGCGCCGCGCAGACGACTCCAACGACGATGCCCGGCAGGCTAATCGCGTCCGGGATAATCTGATGGTCCAGATCGATGAAGCTCACGACGATCAGCGCCGCGACGAACAGACCGTACACGGCGAGCGAAGCGGACAAGCCGTACTTGTAGAGCAACGCGACCAGCAAGGCCCCGGACAGCGCCTCCACCAGGGGATAGCGTGCCGAGATCGGTGTTCGGCAGGAACGACAGCGACCGCGGAGGAGCAGATAGCTCAGTACGGGGATGTTGTCCCAGCTGCGGATAGGTGCCCCACACTGCGGACAGTGCGAGGGCGGATGCACGATCGACTCACCGGCCGGCAGGCGTCGGATACACACGTTCAAGAAGCTGCCAACGGCAGCGCCGAGCACGAACGCGAGACTATAGAGCATCGGTCAAGATCCGCTGGCCGCGCGTAGGGCGGCACGCAGGTCCATCGCTTCCGGATCGTTCGGGCTGAGCTCGAGCATACGGTCTACCTCTGCCTGTGCGAGCTCGGCCTGTCCACGATCGGCAAAGACCTTGGCCAAGTACAGGTGCGCAGTGGGAAGTCCTGGCGACAGCCGCAAGGCGGCGGTGAGCTCCCGCTCGGCGCCCGTGGGGTCGTCCTGTCCATACGAGGCGCGCCCCAGCATCGCGTGGGCGATCGCGCACCAGGGATGTCGTTCCACCACCCGCCTCCAAGCACTAACCTCATCCCGCCACACAGCGGCCGACGTATAACACATCACGGCCAGAACGCCGACGACGGATGGGGTGAGCCACCGGGCGATGGTCCGCGCGTGCGCGGCATGCCACTGAACGTCCGCCAGCCGATCGACGCCGATCACGACCCAGATGCCGAAGCCGATCATGGCCAGGTAAAGGAAGCGGTCGGCGCGCAGCTGCGCGATCGGAATCAGGTTAGACTCCGGCAAGAGGACGAACAGGCACCACCAGAGGCAGAAGAACGACCACGGATGGCGAGCGCGACATCGAGTCGCGACCACACCGGTCGCCAGCACCAGCAGCAGCGCCAGCCCATTCAGCGGCGTCAGAACGCCGGCGGCGGGGTAGTAGTAGATGGGCGACAGAGCAAGTGGCAACAGCATCGCGACGAAGTATTCGACGAGGACACGGCTCACCATCAGCGCGTTGGCGAGTTGCGTGCCGCCGTGCGGCCCGTGTGTCGCCCCAACGGCGGCGTGCGCCAGCATTGTCAGCAGTGTCCCGATCGCAGCGATGGCCACGAACGGCAGCTTGTCCAGTAGGCGAACCCGGCCGTTGGAGAACACGTAGTCGTACAGCAGCAGCAGGAGGGGCAACGTCACCACCGCTGGCTTCGCCAACACTGCGGCGGCGAACGCCAGCACGCTTCCGACGTAGGCCCCTTGGCGTCGGCCGTGCAGCCAGCGCCGGTAAAGAATGAAGGTGAGGAAGAAGAGCGCGCCCGACAGCAACGTCTTGCGCTGAACGGCGATCGAAACCGCCTCCATCTGGATGGGGTGGAGCGCGAAGATGAGCGTCGCCATGACGGCGCGACGCGCGGAGCCCAGGATGGGCAGGACGAACAGGTATGCCAGACTTGCGGCGGCGGCGTGCAAGCAGACATTGGTCAGGTGATAGCCGAACGGTTCGAGCCCCCAGAAGTGGTAGTCGAGGGCGAGCGACAGCATGGTCAGCGGCGCATAGTGCGCGTGGTTGAACTCCGTGCACAGCGCTCGCAGATTCACCCAGCTCAACGCGTGCAGCGCCGGCGTGTCGAGAATCAGCGCGTCATCGAAGCCGAGTTGGAGAAAGCCATTCTGCAGGGTGCGCGAGAACACCCCCAGCGTCAGCATGACGATGATCGCGAGGCCTGCCAGCAGCGTGGCGGGTGGATCCGGCCGACGGTCGCGAGCCGGCGCGATGAGCGGCCCTGCGGCGCAGGCCATCGCGGTCACACGAACTCACGGCGCCGGAAGATGGCCACGCTCAACACCAGGAGCAATCCCGCGTACGCCGCAGCATAGAGGCCAGCGTGCAGGTAGTACGCCGGCGGCAGCACCTGACCGGAGACAATCCGGTCGGCCACATAGAAACGATCGAGGTGCGGCAGCGCCGTGTACAAGACGTGCATCGAATATCGCAGGCTCGCCGGTTGCTCGGGCGCGAAGAAATAGGACAGGAAGGTTGCCGAACGACCGGCGATGAACGTCGCGGCGGTGAACAACCCGGCCAGTGCCGGGGTCACGACGATCGTGGAGAAGAAGACGGCCACCGCAAGCAGGATCCCCAGCTCGAGCACCATCAAGCCGACAGCGGGAAAGAGCTGCCAATCCACCCGTTGCTCGACGCAGAGGAGCAATACGAAGAGGGCGGCAATCAGCACCAGCATCATGATGGTCAGCGTCGCGAACAGTCCGACGAACTTGCCCAGCAGGAAGGTCGAGCGGGCGACGGGCTTCGACAGGATGTTGTAGATCGTCCGCTTGCCCAGTTCCTTGCTGAGCAAGTTGACGCCGAGCAGCACGGTTGTCACCACGCCGAACACAGAGATGCTGAACAGACTGAAGTCTTTCACGAACGTCATGGTATCGCCGATGGATGCCGCACCGAACGCGGCGGAGATGGCGGTGAGCAGGCCCGCAAAGAGCAGGATCGAGTAGAGGACCTTGTTACGGATCGCCTCCCGGCCGGTGTTGAGTGCGATCGCGAGGATCTTCATTGAACTGCCGTCCGGGCACTGGCATCATCGGCCGCGGCCATCTCCAGTTGGCCGAGGCGGGTGCGTAAGTCTCGATCGTCCTGCTCGAGTGCGAGGGCCCGTCGGAGCACCGCGATCCCCTTGTCGACGTCATCGGCGCCCACCAGCGCCTCGCCGAGTCCCTTGAGCATGTTCGCATCCGCCGGCGCGTACCGTAGCCCGTTGCGGCAGATGCCGATCGCGCGTTTGAATTGCCCGGTCACCAGCATGAGGCGGCAGAGGTTGGTGTGCGCTTTATCGAATCCGGGCTCGATCTCCAATGCCTTGCCGTACCACTCCGCAGCCTTGTCGGTGATGCCGCGTTTCTCGTACAGGATGCCCATCCCCAAGGCTGACCCGGCGCCACCGCCCCACGGATAGATCGCCAGGGCGCGTGTGAACTGCGCCGCCGCCGCCTCATCCGCATTCTCCTCCTGCAGCGCCACCGCGAAGTTGTAGCGCGACTTGGCGCTGTTCGGGGCGCTGCGAGCCATGCTCCGATACAGCGTGGGATTGTCCTGCCAATCGCCGTTGCGTATCCACGTGCGGGCGGCAAAGAAGACGACCACGACGAGGAGCGACGCGCCGACGGCTCGTCGGTAGCGTTCGGTGCGCAGCAGGTGATCGCAGCCGTACGCGACCAGCAGTACCCACCCAACCGAGGGAAGGTACAGCAGCCGTTCGCCCATGACCGTGCCGATGGGAAACAAGACATTGGCGGTCAGAGAGAGCGCCAGGAGCGGGAAGACGGCGGCGAAGGTCACCGCCGGCCGCCGATTCCGTATCGCCACGACACCCACGCCAGCGCAGACCAGGAGGCCGCCCAGAAACCGCGGCGTGAGCCACGCAGTCACCAACGGCACCTGGGCATACGAGTAGTCGGCGGCGAGAACCAGCGGCACAAGGAGCAAGCCGAAGTAGTCCCACAGCACCGCCACCGCCGAGCGTACCCGGACGGTCCACGGTACGAAGGCCAGGACATTGTCGAGTGGTGTCACAGTGCTCGCGGTGAGGCCGCCGACGACCCACACACGCAGCAGCAGCACCAGTATGGCGCAGAGCGCGTAGGGTACCCAATCGAGACTCCGCAGCTCGCGGCGTGCGCCGTCCAACACCGGTTCTCTGCGCAGAGTGACGCGGTACAGTGCAATCAGCGGCAGCACAGTAAGGGCGCTTTCCTTGCTCAGCAACGCGAGCAAGAAGCTGGCAATGGAGACGGACTGCAGCACCCGACGCGCGCCGCGGCTGGGCGTTGCATCCGCGCGCGCGGCGGTGAGCAGCGCCAGCAAGCCGAAGAACGCCGCCAGCAACTCGGCCCGCCCAACGACGTTGGTGACGGCTTCCGTGTGAATGGGGTGGACCGCGAACAAGACTCCGGCGATCGTGGCGAGCCGAACCGACGCAAACAAGCGCATGGCGAGCCGGAACACCAACACTGTCACCGCTGCATGGAGGAGCACGTTCACTGCGTGAAAGGGCCAGGGGTTTCCCGGTGCAACGGCCTCGTTCAACGCAAAGGTCAGGACCGTCAATGGGCGATAGAGATCGCCGGGTGGCAAGGGCGTCGCGAGGATGCGTATGACATCGACGCCCCCGGTAACAGCGGCGTTCTCGCGGAGATCCGGAATGTCGTCAAACGCGAAGCCGTTGCGCAGGGCATTCGCATAGGTCACGCACGCGAGCAGCACCAACCACAGGGCGATCCGGCGGGACGCCTTGTCGTCAGTCATTGGCAACCCCATTGTCGGTGTACCGCAGGAATCGCTGCTCCAGCGACGGGTACTCGGGCACCAGCGACTCGACGATGGCCTCGGCGCGATGCAGGTGCAGCAGCGCCGATTGCGCCGTCGCCTGATCTTTCAGGCGCACCGTCCAGCGGCGTGGGCCACCGGCCGGCGGTTGCAGCGCAAGCCGAGCCAGCACCTCCACCACTTCGCCGCCGGCCTGATCGACCACGAGCGTGTACCCCGTCGGATCGACGCCCTGGCGGTCGAGGGTGATCACGTCGCGGAGCTTTCCGTCAGCCAGGATGCCGACGCGGTCGCACAACGCTTCCGCATCACTCAGGATGTGTGACGAGAACAACACGGTTGTCCCTTGGCACTTGAGGGCGGCAATCAGCTCGCGCATGTGTTTGCGGCCGGCTGGATCGAGTCCCGACATCGGCTCGTCGAGGATCGCTAGGCGGGGCCGGTGCAGGATCGCCTGCGCCACAGCAACGCGTTGCAGAGTCCCCTTGGAAAGCGTTCGCATGGGCGCGTTGACCTTGTGAGCAATGCGGAACTCGTCGAGCAGCTGAGCGATGCGATCACGCCGTGCCGTTGCCGCCATGCCGTACAGCTGGGCGTAGAGGCTGAGGGTCTCGCCAACCGTCAGGTAGTCGTAGAAATAGGGCTGCTCGGGCGAGAAGCCGATGCCGATGCGGGGTTGATCCCAGCTGAGGGGCCGCCCCCTCCACATCACGGCACCGCGGGTCGGCCGCAGCAGCCCTACCAATATTTTGAAGGTCGTGGTCTTCCCGGCGCCGTTATGTCCGATGAGACCGAAGATTTCGCCGTCATGCAGCGCGAACGACAGGCCATCCACCGCGCGGACCGTTCGCCAATTCCAGTTGCCGCGGAAGGATTTCGCAACGTCGATCAATTCGAGAGTCGGCATGCTCATGGCTCACTCTCCAGACCGCGCACCTTTCAGGAAGGCCTCTCGCATCTTGCTGCTGTTCAAGCGCGCAGGTATGTGGCCAAGGCTGCTGCGGACGCGCCCGCTCGTCACGTCGAGGACATACTGTCCTCCAAATGGTTCGCTCGGAATTGCCAGAAGGATCCCCATGCGGACGACCTCGGAGAGGTCATCTGGTAGTCGTTGAAACCGGTCCCGGAAGGTTTGGACCGCATCGTCGAGCGCATCGAGATCTCGAGCGAGTGATAGCGCACCGATGCGGTCGCGGATCGCCGCGCGCATTTCGTCGCTGGCATCATTGCGATCGAGCTGGAGAAGAAACGCTATCGCCGCCTCCGGTCCGTGCTGTGTCGCGTCAACGACTGCAGCTAGCTGACTCACGTACGCCGGCGCGTCTGGGAGCTCCGTCGCCCTGCGCAGGGCCCGACTCGATGCTTCGAGATCGTCCCGGAAGAAGTAGTAGCTGAACCCGAGCATGTAGTGCAGACGCCATGAGTCGGGGATACTACGCGTACCCTTCTCAAGCAGGGCTATCCCCTCTGCGACCCGATTGGCTTCCCAGGGAAGGATCACACCGCCGAAGCGATAGACGTGTTCAGCTTGTGGGTTGAGATCGGTGACGACATTGCACATATACGCCAACCACGGATATAGCCGATCACTGCGGTAGTGGCGGCCAAAGTAACCGATGGTTCGAAACCACAATACATTCGCCAACGCGTGGCGATATCCGAGAGAGATCGCGTCCAGAAATTGAGTCGGGGGCAGATAGATGAGTTCCTCGGTGACTACCCTGGCACGCAGGAACCCATCCAGCGTAGCATCCGTCCGCATCGCAACTACCGCGCAACCCATCGCGGCGATCGTGAGCACGGTGGTACGCAGGGCCCTTCGAGAGTGGGGTCGGACACGAGCGTGCCATGGCAACCGCCGCAGAGAACCGCAAGCTTCCGAAGAAACCATCATGTCAGTCAGACGGGTTGCACAGGATGTACGGGGAAAAGAGTTCCGAGAACAGGCCGGGGACGGGCGCACGCGCCCGTCCCCGCGGCAGATCAACCAATCACGTTTGCCTTATTGGATGCCGCCAGCTGTGCTGTCATACGTCCAGACCTTGCCACTGCCGCTGCTGTGCGACGAGGTCCCCGTGAAAGAACCTGTGGCGCTGGTCATCGCGATGTTCACGCCGGTGGAAGCCCGGAAGCCAGGCAGATTCGTCTGGCAAGTAGACGAAGATGTGCAGCTTGCATAGGCGTTCGTCGTAGCGAACAGCGACTCCTCAGCCGTCGCCGCATTGCGCAGGTCAGACTCAGCCCGCGAGTCGAATCCCTTCTGACGGTAGAGCGCAAACTGCGGAATGGCGATGGCGGCCAAGATGCCGATAATGGCGACCACGACGAGAAGTTCGATCAGCGTAAAACCCTTGCTATTCCTGATGGCCTTCATTGTTGTCCTCCCTCACTAAGTCGATTCGGTACATCAGCTGCTCAATTGGGGTCCGAAAACATCCCGCTACCGAACGCGGTTAAGGCGGCCCATGCGCTTGCTTCATCCGTGACCTCCCGCTGCTCACCTCAGTTGAGCAAGGCATGTACCAATCAGCTCCCCTGCACGGGGAGAACGCGATGTATCCGATGGCCAGACGGGAGAGACTCCAAATGGGTCGCTCCGAGAGCCCAGGTGACGAATTTTGACCGCAACTTTTTTGACGATCCCGCCGCTGTGATCACGCTGTTGCCGAAACCCGGCCTTGACCGTCCTAACAGCCCGTTGAAAAAGGTCCCAGCGCGGTCGGCCGATATGGTATAGAAGCGGCGCGGTGGAGGTGGACGCGGATGGCGATGGGACGGCAGGAAGCCGATCAACCCAGCATGTGGGTGGCGACGCAGACACTGGCGCGATCACCGGGGCATGCGTTCTACGAGAAGCTGAACGAGGTGCTGGAGCAGAGCGGCTTCGATCGGTTCGTCGAGGAACTCTGTGCGCCGCACTACGCGGAGGACGGGCGCCCGTCGATTCGCCCGGGTGTCTACTTCCGGATGCTGTTCATCGGGTACTTCGAGGGGCTCGACTCGCAGCGGGCGATTGCGTGGCGCTGCGCCGACAGTCTGTCGTTACGCGCATTCCTGCGCATTGAGTTGAGCAAAGGGACGCCGGATCACTCAAGCATGACCCACACCCGCCAGCGCCTGCCCGAGGAGGTGTTCTGGGCGGTGTTCGCCTTTGTGTTGCGCGTGGCGGCCGAGCGCGGGCTGCTCAAGGGCAAGACGATTGCCGTGGACTCGACGACGCTGGAAGCCAACGCGGCGATGAAGTCGCTGGTGCGGCGGGCGACCAACGAGGACTGGAAGACCTACGTCAAGCGCCTGATGAAGGCGGAAGGAATTGACGATCCGAGCGATGACGAGGTGCGGCGGTTCGATCGCAAGCGCAAGAAGAAGACTTCCAACCAGGACTGGAAGTCGCCGACCGATGAGGACAGCCGGGTGGCGAAGATGAGGGATGGGCGGACCCACCTGGCCTATAAGGCGGAGCACGCGGTGGATGTGGAGAGCGGGTTGATCGTGGCGCCGGTGGTCTATCGGGCGGACGATGCGGACCCGGAGACCCTCCCGGTCACCGTGGAACTCGCACGCGAGCAACTGCGGGCGGCGGGCAGCCCCTACCAAGTGGAGGAAGCCGTCGGCGATAAGGGGTACCACAAAGCGGAGACGCTGCAGACACTGGCCGAGGTGCAGCACGTGCGCGCATACATCGCGGAACCGAAACAGACGCGGCGGCGGCGCTGGCGCGACAAGGAACCGGGGCAGCAGGACGCGGTGTATGCCAATCGGCGACGGATCCGGGCCACGCGTGGACGGCGGCTCGGCCGGTGGCGGAGTGAGAAGGTGGAGCGCAGCTTCGCTCACACGTGCGAGACGGGCGGCGGCCGGCGGACTTGGTTGCGCGGCGCGGTGAACGTCTCGAAGTCGCACCTGATGCGAGCAGCGGCGTGCGACCTCGGGATCATCATGTTCGCGCTGTGCGGCGTCGGGACGCCGAGGAGCTTGCAGGGGACCCTCGGGGCGATCTTCTTTGCGTTGCTGTGGCTCGTGTGGCGGCTTCAGTGGCGTCGACGTGCTGTTTCGGCGCCTGTCACCGTTCACCGGCCAAGGCCATCACCCCTATGGCCACCTGCGACAGCGTGGCGAGCTGAGGCTTTCTCAACGGGCTGCTAACTAAGCCGCACCGGATTGCGACCTTGCTCGCTGTAGCTGGCCGCAATGCGTTTCCGAGCGACGAGACCGACTCGCATGGTGAGCGGGATTGCTTGCAGATCCCCCAAAAGGGATCGGGTTCGGTGCACGTCGCGCCGGAGGCACGTTGATTGTTCCCAACTCTACGAGGGGGACGACTCGCGTAGGCCGTACTTTTGCAAACGGTGCCGAAAGGACCGGTAGTTGATCCCGAGGAGCTCGGCCGCGCGTTTCTTCACTCCACCGGCGTCGGCGAGGGCGCGTAGAAGGATGGTCTTTTCGTACGCAGCGAGGCTGTCATCAAGGTTGTCTGCGGCCTCGGCGGTGGAACCACTCGTTGGCATGGGGATGCCAATCGGCAGCGACGGCGGCCCGATCTCCAAGGCTGGCGCCTTCTTCAAAACGTAGTCAGGCAAGTGCACTTCATGTACGGTCTCGCCATCACAGAGCGCCACTGCGTGTTCGATGATGTTCTCCAGCTCACGGACGTTTCCAGGGTATTCATACTCTTGCAGACGACGGGACGCTGCAACGGACAGACGCTCGACGCGCTTTCCATGCAGCTCGGAAAACTGTCGGAGAAACCGTCGAATCAGGGGTGGGATATCCTGCCGTCGATCGCGGAGGGCTGCCACCTCGATTGTGAGTACGTTGAGTCGATAGAAGAGGTCTTCGCGGAACTGCCCCGCCGCAACTTCCATTGCCAAGTGACGATTGGTGGCCGCGATGACCCGCACATCCACAGTCACGTGCGTATCTGAGCCGATAGGCGTAAAGCTACGCTCCTGCAGGACCCGCAGGAGCTTGACCTGCAACGGCAGCGGCAAGTCACCAATCTCGTCGAGGAAGATTGTACCTCCGTCGGCGCTCCGGAACATCCCGGCACGGGCGTTCACAGCACCTGTGTACGCTCCTCTTACATGCCCAAAGAGTTCACTTTCGATCAGATTCGCCGGGATCGCGCCACAATTGACTGCAATGAACGGCCGGTCTCGACGGGCGCTGCGGGCATGGACAGCGCGCGCAACCAGCTCCTTGCCGGTGCCGCTTTCTCCCATTACCAACAGGGTGGCATCGGTCTTGGCCACCTTGCCGATCAACTCACGAACCCGACGAATCTCCACACTCAGACCGGTCAATCCGTCGCTTGCCGGCGCATCACCCACGTCGCATTCCCCACTCTCCGCTGCCTCGGCGGGATCAGCGAACAGGGCGTCCTCCGTCGGAGGCATCGCCGTGATATCCTGTAGGATATAGAGCGTGCCAATGGGATTCTGATACGTGTCCTGCACCGGAACAGTGGCACAACGCAGCACCAGCTCATGCCCATCGTGCGAGTGGTGCACGAACTCCGTGGGCTGCACACTGCTCGACGATTGCACGAACTGTTGGCGCCCGCCCGGCGTGTGACGAAGTGGGGCAAACAGGGCGCCAACATCTTTGCCCAACACATCCACCGCCGTCGCACCCAACAGATCTTGGCCGATTTGGTTGAGCGAGGTGACGCGCCCATCCGCATCGGTGGTGATCAAGGCGCTGTCGATGTTCCGGGCCAGCGCCTCTTGCAGGGACGCCAAACGATCCCGCTCAGCCTCGCGCTGCTCCAAGAGGCGCTCCGTATCGCGTAGGCGACGAACCAATGAACTCGCTAGAAACGCAATCAAGAAGAACGTCGCGTTGGTAGTCACGAAGCGCAGCGCGAATTGCAGGTCGGGTGGGTCCGGCCGGAACGGATAGTCTGGACGCGGAACGACACCGCTATGCAGCAACGCGACCAGGGCAATGTACGCAGTCGACGAAATTGCAGCCACTCCAATCGCGCCGGGGGTCGACAGTAAGATCGCTGCGTTGATGACGACGAGGCTGTATAGAAAGCCGAAGGGGCTATCTGCCCCTCCGGTGACGAAGATCACTCCGGTCGTCAAGATGACGTCAACGCCTACTTGGAACCACGTGAACACCAACAACCGCTCAAGACGCAGGAGAAAAACCGCTGAGACAATAGTAACTGCGTATATGGCTGCAATCGCCAGGAGGAGCAGGTTGACTGAGACTGCATAGCGATTCTGTCCGCTACCCAGATAGAGCAGCGCTAACGCCCCCAGGAAGAAGGAAGCCACTAGGACGCGGCTGAAGAGAAACCACTTCAGCCGCCCCCTGAGACGTTCGGTCTGCTCCCGCGATGGGTCCACGCGCTCAACCGATGACCGATCCCAGCTTGAAGATCGGCAGGTACATCGAGATCACCAAACCGCCGATCACGACACCCAGGAAGACGATGACCAATGGCTCCATCAACGCCGTGAGGTTGGCCACTGCGTTGTCGACTTCCTCCTCGTAGAAGTCGGCGATCTTCTGGAGCATCGCGTCCAACGCACCCGTGGTCTCTCCCACTGCGATCATTTGGCACACCATGGGGGGAAACACCTTGCTCCCCATCAGCGGCTCGGAGATTGTCCGCCCCTCGCTGATGCTCACCCGAGTGGCCAAGACGGCCCGTTCGACGACCTTGTTCCCCGCCGTCCGTGCCGTGATCGCCAATGCATCGAGAATCGGTACTCCGGAAGACACCAGGGTGCTGAGCGTCCGCGTGAAGCGCGCCACCGCCGACTTGCGAATCAGATCGCCGAAAACCGGCATCTGGAGGAACATCTGATCAAAGAAGAGTTGGCCGGCTTCGGTCTTGTAGAACTGGCGCGATGCAATCACGACCGCCACGACGACGCCAATCATGTACGGGAAGTATGCAATCGTAAAGTTGCTCAAGTTTATGGTGAACTGCGTCGGTGCCGGCAGTTGCTGCCCAAAGCTCGAAAATAGCTCGGCGAACACCGGAATCACGAAAATCAGCAAAATCGCCGTCACACCGACTGCAACCGTCACGATCGTCGCCGGGTAGATCATCGCACCTTTGATCTTGCTCTTGAGCTTCATCGCCTTTTCCATGTAGCCCGAGAGCCGGTGCAAAATGCTGTCGAGGATACCGCCGACCTCACCCGCGGCCACCATGTTGACGAACAAGTCATCGAACAGCTTGGGATGCTTGCGCAAGGCGTCGGTAAACGTCGAGCCGGCTTCCACCTCTTCCTTCAGCTGACGGATCACGCCCCGCAGTTTCTTGTTTGGGGACTGGGTGGCCAACACCTCCAAGCACTGCACGATGGGCAACCCGGCATCGATCATTGTTGCGAGCTGCCGGGTAAAGATCACGACGTCTCGAGGTTTGATCGACTCGCCAAACCCAGGGATCGTCAGCTCACGGTCGAGACCCTTGCCCTTCTCCTTGATCTTCGCCGGAATCGGCTGAATGCGTTGCGACCGAAGTCGGATGAGCACCGCATCCCGAGTCGGGGCCTCCATTTCGCCCGCCAACGTCTCGCCCCGTGGAGAAACCCCTTGCCAACGGAAGACCGCCATTTTTTCACCTCGCTCGTTCTCAGGCGAAACGCGGAAATCCTAGGAATCATGACGCGTCGCCTCGCCCTGCCACAGGCGAAGCACGTCACGTGCCAGGTGCCACTAGCGATGCGTCGCGCCTGGCGGCGCGCCGATCATGGTACGGACCTCGGCCGGCTCTGTTGCATGGCCGATCGCCTCTTCGTACGAAATGAGTCGCCGCTGATACAGGTCCACCAACGACTGCGACATCGTCTGCATCCCAAACTTGATCTGCCCGACCTGCAGCTGCGAGTAGATCTGATGGATCTTCTCCTCGCGGATCAGATTCCGAATAGCCGGGTTCGGAATCATCACCTCGACCGCCAGCACCCGTCCCTTTCCGTCCAGCCGTGGGATCAACTGCTGCGACACCACACCCTGCAGCACGAGTGACAGTTGCGCGCGCACCTGCGGCTGCTGGTTGGACGGGAAGATGTCAATGATGCGGTTGATCGTTTGCACCGCGGAGTTCGTATGTAAGCTCGACAACACCAGGTGACCGGTCTCGGCTACCGTCAACGCCGACGCGACGGTCTCCAGATCGCGCATCTCACCGATGAGGACGACGTCCGGATCCTGTCGCAACACGTGCCGTAAGGCCTCGGCAAACCCGTGCGTGTCGGCAAACACCTCACGTTGATTGACCAGACAGCTGCGATGCTCATGCACAAACTCGATCGGATCCTCGACCGTAACGATATGCTCGTGCCGTTCACGATTGATCTTATCGAGCATCGACGCCAGCGTCGTCGATTTACCGCTCCCGGTTGGACCGGTTACAAGCACGAGGCCACGCGGCAGCTTGGTCAACTCGGCAACCACCGGCGGCAGCCCCAACTCCGCCAAGCTTCGCACCTCGTATGGAATCAACCGGAATGCGCCGCCGATCGCCCCCTTCTGCACGAAAAGATTGCCCCGAAATCGGCTCAGACCACGGATCCCGAACGAAAAGTCCAACTCGTTCTCTTCTTCGAAACGATGGCGCTGACTGTCCGTCAGCAAGCTGTAGCAGAGGTTCTTCGTTTCATTCGCCGACAACGGCGGAAACGGCAACGGCGTCAACTCGCCGTGCACACGCATCAGCGGTGGGCTCTCGGCCGAGAGGTGCAGATCCGTTGCTCCCCGCTGCACAACCAGCTCCAGGAAGGTTTGCACGCTCAGCGGCGCAACCGATTGACCGTCTCCAACGTCTGCAGCGGTGGATTCATACGCCATGATGGATTCCGTTCAGTCGGGCATCGTCACCCGTAACACTTCCCCGACCGTTGTCACCCCTTCCTTCAGTTTCTCCAACCCGCTCTGCCGCAACGTCTTCATCCCCAAGCCCATCGCGCAGCGCTTGATCTCCGTCGCCGAGGCGCCATTCAACACGAGCTCGCGCAGCGGCTCGGAAATGGGCATGACCTCGTACAACGCAATCCGTCCCCGATAGCCGCTACCGTTGCACTGCGGGCAACCGGCTCCCTGGAAACAGCTGAACGTTCCCACCTCGTCGCGCGGTATACCGATATCCAACAGGGCCTGCGGCGGCAGCTCGACCGGCTGCCGGCAGTTGGCGCAAACTACCCGCGCCAACCGCTGCGCCAAGATGAGGTTGACCGACGACGCAACGAGAAACGGCTCCACCCCCATGTTGAGGAGCCGATTGATCGTCGACGGCGCGTCGTTGGTGTGCAGCGTACTGAGCACCAAGTGACCGGTGAGCGCCGCCTTGATGGCAATCTCTGCGGTCTCGAAATCGCGCACCTCACCAACCATGATGATGTCGGGATCCTGACGGAGAAACGACCGCAGCGCGCTCGCGAAATTCAGCCCGATGTCCTCGTGGATCTGCACCTGGTTGATGCCAACCAAGTTGAACTCGACCGGGTCCTCCGCCGTGGAAATGTTGGACACAATCTTGTTGAGCTCGGAGAGCGCCGAGTACAGGGTCGTGGTCTTGCCGCTGCCCGTCGGGCCGGTCACCAGCACCATCCCGTACGGCTTGTAAATCGAGTCTTTGAAGTCCTTGAGCGCCGACTCTTCAAACCCGAGCTTGGTCATGTCGAGCTGCAGGTTCGACTTGTCGAGCAACCGCAACACGATCTTCTCCCCGAAGATGGTCGGCAAGACCGAGACCCGGAAGTCCATCTCCTGCCCACGACCCAGCTTCAGCTTGATGCGGCCGTCCTGCGGCAGACGCCGCTCCGCGATGTCCAACGAAGCCATGACCTTCACGCGCGACGTGATGGCATTCTTCAGCTTCAGCGGCGGCCGCATGATCTCTTCGAGCACACCATCGACCCGGAAGCGCACGCGAAACATGCGCTCGAACGGCTCGAGATGGACGTCGCTGGCGCGCCGCTTGATCGCGCTGGTGAGCACGGCATTCACCAGCCGCACCACCGGCGCGTCTTCGGTGGCGCGCTCCAACTCCTTGAGGTCGACTTCCTCGTCCTTGTCCACCAGCTCGACGTCTTCACCCTCGATCTCGGTCAACACCTCGTCGTAACCGGACCCCGTCTCCTCGTAGTACTGCTCGATGGCCGCCGCGATCGAGGACACCGACGCCGCCGCCACACGCACGTCGTAGCCGGTGAGGAACTTGACTTCGTTGATGGCCACGATGTTCGACGGGTCGGACATCGCTACCGTCAGCGACGAACCACTCAGATTGATGGGGACCAGGTGGTGGCGCTGCACCAACGTCGCCGGAATCAGGCGCAGGACCTCGGCGGGGATGTTCATCGCCGACGGATCGACCAGCGACAGGTGGTATTCCTTCTGCAAGCACGCTGAGAGGTCGGCTTCGCTCAGCAGACCGAGCTTGACCAACACCGCACTGAGCGCGGTGCCCGATGCCGCCTGCTCTTCGCTCGCCTTGGCCAGCTGTGCCGCGTTGATCAGGCCGCGGCGAACCAGCAATTCACCGAGACGTGTACTCATGCGCCCAACTCGCGCGTCATATTAGCACGGCCCGCCACAAGACCGTTACGCTACTCAGGCACAGCCGCCTTGTCAATTTTCAATTTTGCTCGCACCGTAAGGTCGCGGCACCGCTAGCCGCCGGCGCGACCGCTCGCGTCGCTAGGCCTTTTCGCCACCGCTGGCACCGGCGCCGAGCGCCGCGTGCGCCGCGGCCAAGCGGGCAATCGGCACGCGAAATGGCGAGCACGATACGTAATCCAACCCCACCCGATGGCAGAACTTGACCGACTCGGGATCGCCGCCGTGCTCGCCGCAGATGCCGATCTTGAGCTGGGGCCGCACCCGACGCCCCTTCTCCACGGCGATGCGGATGAGCGCGCCGACACCTTCTTGATCCACCGACTCAAACGGGTCCTTCGCATAGATCTCGAAATCGCGAACGTACGGCCCCAGGAAGCGGGCCGCATCGTCACGCGAGACACCGAGCGTGGTCTGCGTGAGGTCGTTCGTACCGAAGGAAAAGAACTCGGCGGCCGCAGCGATCGCATCCGCCGTCAGCGCCCCCCGCGGTACCTCGATCATCGTCCCGACCGCGTACCCGAAGCGCACCTTCTTCTCCGCCATCACCTCGGCAGCGACCCGTCGCACGATGTCCGCTTGCAGCTGCAGCTCCTTGACGTGCCCGACCAGCGGAATCATCACCTCGGGGCGCGCCTTGACCCCCGCCCTGATGACATTGGCGGCCGCCTCAAAGACGGCCCGTGCCTGCATCTCGGTGATCTCCGGGAAGATGATCCCCAAGCGACAGCCCCGGAAACCGAGCATCGGGTTGAACTCGTGCAGCGCGTCGACGCGGGCGCGCACGCGCTCCGCCGAGATGC
>Ga0335082_10000845_pt1 | contig 32131 bp, 26 predicted proteins | sample Lox_Sample_41_FD_206718 | JGI IMG/M metagenome (GOLD analysis project Ga0335082, IMG submission 206718) | Soil microbial communities from Loxahatchee National Wildlife Refuge, Florida, United States - Lox_Sample_4.1 | ecosystem: Environmental > Terrestrial > Soil > Wetlands | place: USA... | reverse complement strand
TGGGCGCGGCGGCACCCGGCTTCACCGCCATGGCGCTCAACTTCCACCACACCGCCGACACCATTGGAGAAGCCGCTCGGCGCGGTGACCGCGCTGGAGTCCTGACTGCCCTCGACCGCACGTTGCAAGTGTGTGTGGGCTGCCATGCCGCGTATCGGCAAGAGGTTGTCGACGAGGCGACGTGGAAGCGGCTCACCGCCGAGGCCGCAGCAGCGCACTGACTGCGGCCTCCGGAGTACGGGCACCCGGTGGTTCAATGCGGCGGAATTAACCAGGGAGGGACATACTTCGTTGACCGGACGAGGAGACCAGCATATGTTCGCAGTCAGTACGGCGATGGGGTTCGCCGCATAACCACCCACCAGGGTTGATGACCCCTACCGGCAGTTTGAGGAGGTAGGGGTGACTACGCACAAACAGCACGACCTAGCGGACGACCGGAGCGGCCACAGCCGCGCTCTGCGTGCGCCAACGACGCCCAATCTCTCGGCGCTGGTGGCTCGGCTCAACAATCTCGGCGAGATCTTTCGGGTCCAAGGAGAAATTCTCGCGGCCGGGAGGGCTACGGTACCGGCCCTTGCGGAATTCCTCGAGGGACCGCCGTCGGTCTTTCCGCAACCACGCGTCGCGGCCGCTGAGTGCCTGGGCGCCCTTGGGACCCCGGCGGCGCTGGCGGCGTTACTTGCCGCCGTTGAGCGCTCTCACCGTTCGATCAGCGATCCGGTCGCGGCGCTGGCGGAGGAATCCGTTCGCAATGCGGCGGCCCGCCAACTCGGACGGTTCCACGATCCGCGCGTTGTCCCGGCACTGCTGGCGGCCCTGTCCGCTGATCATCTCATCGGAGCCGGCGAAGCCTTGGCGGTACAAGGCGACATCGACGCGATCCCGCATCTGATCGAGTGTTTGGAGGACGACGCCAAGCGGACTCTTGCGCTGGCCGCGTTGCGCCGCTTCGGTTCCGACGCCATCCCGGAGCTGACGCGCGCACTTCTTGCCCCTCGTCAGGTCGCAGGAGCGGAAACGCCGAGCAGCGTTATCCGCCGGGCCTGTGCGGCGGAGCTACTCGGCGAGCTGCGCGCATCTTGGGCGCTGCCGTTGCTGCGGGAGGCTGCAGCCGACACCGAGCCGCGGATCAGCATCGCAGCGGCACTTGCAGTTGCTGAAATCGCGCCCGCCGAAGCGCTCGCGGGACCTTTGCTCATCGGACTTGACGATCCCGATGTCGCCATCCAAGCGGCGTGTGAGGCAGCCTTGCGGCGCGGTGGGGCAGATGTCCGCGATGCAGTCCGGTACGCGGCCGTAGCCGGCACGGCCACACTCCCTTCGGGTGAGACCCGTCGCCTCAGCGCACACGCACGTCGACACGCAACCGCTGTGCTGAGCGTGCTCGCTCCCGCGGAATTCATCGAGGCATGTCCGGCGCTTCTCAGTGACCCTGACGTGCCGGTCCGCTATCAGACGGTGCGCCAACTCGCCAAGGTGCAGCACCCGAGCCGTGCCGCCCACCTCACTACCGCGTCGCACGATCGCGATCCGCGTGTCCGGGCCGCCGCCAGCGCCGCCCTCAACGGCAGTGGTGTCGTGCGCCGCAGATGGCTGAACCGCAACGTCGTCGGCATGGGCCTGACCAGCCTGCTCAGCGATGCTGGGCACGAGATGGCCACCGCTGTGTTGCCGGCGTTCCTCGCCACGATCGGCACAGCGGCAGCGGCTCTTGGAGCCATCGAGGGTGTCGCCGACGCGGTCTCCAGCTTTGCGAAGCTGGGTTCCGGCTGGTGGAGCGATCGCATCGGCCACCGCAAGACGATCGCCGTCGGCGGCTACGCGCTCACCGGCGCCTCCACCGGCGTCTTTGCATTCGCCGCCGGCTGGCCGCTGGTGCTCGCCGCACGGGTGATCGGTTGGTTCGGGCGCGGCATCCGCGGCTCGCTGCGCGACGCCATGCTGGCCGAGTCGGTGGAACCCGCACACGTCGGTAAGGCATTCGGGTTCCATCGGGCGGGCGACACCCTCGGGGCCATCATCGGACCACTGCTCGGCGTCGCGGTCATCGGACTTCTGCACGACCGGTTTACAGACGCGTCGACGCCGTTTCGCATCGTCTTCTTGCTGACGTTGATTCCCGGGCTAGGTGCGGCGCTCGCCTTTGCGGTGATGGTGCGCGAGCGCCGCCGCGCACCGAATCACGACCTCGCGTTCTGGCACAGCGTGCGCAGCCTGCCGCGGCCGTACCGCCGCTTCTTGGTCGGCGTATTCGTCTTCGGGCTCGCGGACTTCGCACCGACGCTGCTCATCCTGCGCGCCACCGATGTGTTGTCTCCGGCGCACGGCATTGCACACGCGGCGCAGCTCGCTGCGCTCCTCTACGCGGTGCGCAACGTGTTCTATGCAGGCGCTTCGTTTCCCATCGGCGCGCTCGGTGATCGCATCGGCAGGCGCGGACTGCTGGCGGGCGGCTACGTTCTCGCAGCGCTTACATTTGCTGGCTTCATGTCCTCCATCTCGACGCTGCCATACCTGCTCCTTCTATTCGCCCGCCGCCGGCGCGTTCATCGCCGTCGAGGACGCATTGGAAGGGGCCATTGCCGCGGAGCTGCTGCCCGCGGAGACCCGAGGCCTCGGCTACGGCGTGCTCGGTAGCGTCAACGGCGTGGGCGACTTGTTTTCGAGTATCGTGGTAGGGCTGTTGTGGACGCACGTCTCGGTTGCTGCCGGTCTCGCGTACGCGGCGGCGCTCAGTCTGCTGGGCGCGGCGTTGATCCTGCGCGTGCGGTGAACCGGCTCGTTCCCAGCGGTGCTCCGGGGGGTTGCCATTACCATGGTAATGTGCGATACGGGATGCGTGGTACTTGCACAATCCAAGGTGACTGCGCAGGGACAGATTTCGGTTCCCGTGGAGGTGCGGCGCAAGCTGGGGCTGGGCCCCGGTTCCGTTCTGGAATGGGACGAGGACGGCGAGCGGATCGTGGTCCGGAGGGCCGGTCGATACAGTTCGGAGGAGATTCATCGGCAGCTCTTCAGCGAGACTCCGAAACCTCGAAGCATCGCTCAGCTGAAAGAGGGGATCCGGCGGCACATGCGCAAGCGGCATGCGCGCAGTTGATACCAACGTCCTGGTGCGCCTCATCGCCCGCGACGATGCAAAGCAAGTCGCCGCTGCGGAGTCGTTCGCGGGGCGGGGCGGTTGGGTGTCGCACCTCGTCTTGGCCGAGACGCTGTGGGTTTTGGAGTCCGTGTACGAGCTTGACGCCGAGCGCTGCGCCACCACTGTCGACATGCTGCTGAATCACCGGAGTCTCACGCTCCAGGATCCGGAGGTGGTCACGGCGGCGCTGGCGCACTTTCGGCGCAAGCCGTCTCTTGGCTTCTCGGATTGCCTGGTTCTGGAAATTGCCCGGAAGGCAGGGCACCTTCCGCTTGGAACCTTCGATCGCGATCTCGGAAAGCTCGATGGCGCCGAGCGGGTGTGAACCCCTTACGGGACAGCACGGCAGTCAGCCCTCAGCTCCAGAATCACTCCCGTCGGGTCGCGCCCGTCCGGTGCTCCGCGCCGCGCGCAGATCGGCTGCGAGCCCGCGCGCCTCGCTGGCGAGACCGGTGCAGCGCATCTCCCAGTCGCGGTTCTCTTCGGTAAGGACGCCAACCCGATAGTGCAGCGCGGCGGCGCGTGACTCCGCATCGCCGAGCCGACGGGTCAAGTCCTGCACCTCGCGCCGCAGCTTGGCAACCTCGAAGGTCTCCTCGGTCTCAGTGGATGCAGCCCCCGTCTCCAAGCGGATCTCTCCCCGGCTGCCGCCAACGTACGCGGCCTCGTCAACCGCGAGGTACCGGGCGACCGTCTCAAACGCCACGGTGTCGTCCTGCGAGATCTCGTGACGCAGTAACCGGTCGCTGAGTGCTGCGAGCTTCGCCTGCTGAATCTCGGCAACCTCTGCCACTCGCCTGTCCTGGGAGCGCAGCAGTCGTCTTTCATGCGTGAGGCAGACCGGAGCAGCCGTTCGAAAAGCCCGCACGAACTGCATCTCGCCCAGCGCCGCGAGCAGGCTGCGAAGGATCTGTGGCTCGCGGCGCTCTACAAACCGGCAGAGCAGGCAGCGCTCCGACACTGTTTGTCGCCGCCGCAGGAGCCGCCAGCGTCGTGGTGCGAGGATGCCAGAGCGACTCGCGCGCAGATAGGCCAAGACCTGGCGCAGCGACGATTGCTGGCCGCGGAGATGCGCCGCCACGCGTGGTGCGTGCGCTGCGCACGCACCAAGGAGAAGTTGCCCGCTGCCACCCACCGTGAGCGTGTCAGCCGCGATCTTCTCCGCAACCGCAGAGCGGAGGACGGCACATACGGCACACGCCAGCTCGGCACAGCTGTCGAGCAGTTGGAAGTACGTGTCCTCTGCGGCCCTCATCAGAACCCTTCAACCAGCATCATCCAGATGCCAGGTGCTGTTCACCAGATGAACCCGCCAACCACCAGCGATCCGCTGCACCTCGTTCAGGGTCGCCGTGTGTTGGACGATGCCTCGGTAACTGCGCAGGTCGATGCCGAGGAGGTTGCAGAGAAGGAGCTGGAGGATGGCATCGTGCGTGACGATCGCGATGCAGCCTCGACCCAACATCGCCCGATCTGCCAAGCCTACGAGCGCGCGCCGCTGGACATCGGCCGGATCGTCCGCGCCCGGCAGCGGCTGCTCCGGCATCCGCTGCCAGCAGCGAAATGCCTCCTTTTCTTCCGCAGAGAACGTGTCGTACACGCGGCCGGCCCACGCACCGTAGTCGACGTCGATGAAGCGCTCATCGATGGTGACATCGAGACGCGTCAGGCGTGCGATCTCTGCAGCGGTGGCGCGGGCCCGCACCAGCGGGCTGGAGTAAATGCCGGCGAGCGCATACTCGGCCGCGACGCGCGCGGCGAGCTGGCGAGCTTCACGCACTCCGTTCTCGGAGAGTGGCACGTCGATGTGGCCGCGCAGCGCGCCGCTCCGATTGAGTGCCGTCTCACCATGCCGCAACAAGAGAACGGTCGTTTCCACTAAAGTTCCCGCGTTCCGCGGCATTCGCCACGACTCAGCACCTGGCACAGCTCCAAGAGGCCCTCTGCGATACGTTCGATCAACGGATCGAGCATGGCGGGCAGACGTGGATCGGTTTCACCATAGGCGCTCAGCGAGCCTGACTTGGCGTCCTGAAGATCGGCCCACATGACGGACAGGGTGCCGACCAGTGCCCGGCGTAGCGATTGCCATCCTGGGGTGAGCGCCAGCCGCGCGCCAGCATCCGCGATCTGGCGGAGCAGTGCGGCAATCTTCTCGCTGACGATCGCGCGCTCTGCGGCGCTCAGATCGTTGTCGATTGTCAGCAGTTGCCCCACGCGGCCATCGTTCAGGCGGCGCTGCAGATCGAGCAGGCGTTCCTCGGCCAGGCGCAACGTGGCGCTCAGGTGCCGCAGCTGTCCTTCGTTCAGCATGGGCGGCGGTGTCCTCCCATCTCGCGCGCCAGCCGGCGATCCCTGCGGCGGGCAGACTCGCACCGGGTTGCCGATCCCGCTATGAACGAAGGGCCAGGTAGACGGAGACGAAGCATGTCAGACGTTCCCCTCCGCAGCCTCCTGCTCGACGCCATGGCCGAGCCCTGTTGCCCCATCTGCAGCGTGCTCGACTCGATGCTGTTTGAAGAGCTCTGCCACCTGCAGCGCCAGGCCGTCGTTGATCCTGAAACCCACGCGGCCGTCGTCGCCTGCGGCGGATACTGTGCCGACCACTTCTGGTACCTGCACGAGCTGGCCAGTCCGGTGACCAATGCGGAGCTGCTGGCGCCGTTGATCGATCGGGTTGCCGAGCATCTGACGGCGTTCATCACGGCGCTGCACAGCAACGCGAGCCTGCTCCGCCACGGCGCTGCGCAACTGCGCACACGGCTGGGCGCCTGTGCGTCGTGTCGCGTCTGCGAGCGGGTGCAGCTGTGGCAGGGGGAGGCCGTCGAGAGCATCGTCGCGATCATGGCTGACTCCGAGGCACGCCAGCGCTACGGCGCCAGCCGCGGCCTGTGTGTGGGGCATCTCGCACTGGCGCTGAGCACGTGTACCGACCGCACCACAGCCGATCTTCTCCTCGACGCAGCGGCCGAGCAGTCGCGGCGGCTCGCCGATGACCTGCGCACCTATGTGCGCAAGTGGAAGGAGAAGGACCGCCGCGCGGGTGCGGAGGACGCAGCCCCGCGCTGCGCGGTGGAGAAGCTTGCCGGACCGCAGCATCACGGCGGGCAAACCACTTAGTCACCATTGACCTGCCTCAACAGCGCTGCTCGCAGATCGCGCCGTTCGTCTAGCGGCGGGTCCTGCGGCGCAATCAGCCGTGCTGGTTCGGCCGTCAGGCTCGCAATGGCTCGACTCGCCAGCGCGCTGAGCTGCCGGTGAAACTGCTCTTCGGCGTCTCGCAGGGCCGCCGTGAGGTTGGCATCGCGCGCCGCGCGCCGCGCCTGCAGCACCGCGGGCAGATTTGCGCGCAGCCAACGCCACAAGCGCCGGCGCACTTGCCGGCGGCCGAGCACCCCCGGAAGCAAAGGAGCCCTTGCCAGCTGCAACGCGGGCAACTCGATTGCGGGCGGAGCCGGCTCGATTGCGGGGGGAATTGGCGCGGGCAGCGGGCCGATGATCGGCGCCAGCACAGCGGTGGCACGTTCCGACCAGGGCCGCGCCTGTTCGCGTGTGAATGCCGCCACCGCTCCCCACTCCGCGACGCTCCACTGGTTGATGACCGAGTCGAATGCCATGCGCGCCTGTGACTCCACTTCGGTCGCCCAGTGCCGCACGAGTTGTGGTGACAGCCACACCGGCAACTGCTCGAACGCAGACTCCAGGCGATGCACCAAAGCGCCCTCCGGCGCCTCGACGCACACCTTGAGAATCAGCTCTTCCGCAAACACTGCAACCCGTTGTCTGGCATCGAGCAGATCGCGGAAGAGTTCGACGTTGACCCGTTGCTCGAGCTGCGCCCGCCGTTGGTCATGCCACTCGCGGCGGAGCGGCCCGCTGCGCTCTCGCAATTCCAGGCGCGACAGGGCGCGCTCGATGACCCGTACGAGGCGCCGCCGCACACCGCGCGCCACGGTATCGGCCCCGTGGGACTGAGCAAACGCCGCCAGTGCAGCCTGCAGCGGCGGCAGCCCGCTGGCTGCAAGGGCGGGCGTATCGCCTGCGCGCTGTGCGCGCCGCGCTTGAGCGGACGACAAGGCAAAGACCTGGACCATGCCGGCGTCGCCTGCGCCGAGCTGCTGATGCAGAAACTCCAGTACTTCGTGCCGCTCGCCGGGCGGCACCAGATCGATTTTGTTCTCGACGACAAAGGCGTGCACACCGCTCGCCAGGACCTCCTCGAGGAAGTCCAGCTCGCGCCGACTGGCCGGTTGCTCGGCGCTCAGCACCACCATGGCGGCGTCCGCATCGGCCAGCAGCGCCCCCGCCGTCGCACTGACATCGGCGAAGACAGAGCCGATGCCCGGCGTGTCGATCAGGCGCAGCGGGGCGCGCAACCAGGGCACCGGCACCATGGCCACGACGCCCGCTACACCGCGGTGGTTTCCGGGATTGCCGCGCTCGGTCGCATAGTCTGCAATCGCCGCGGGATCGATCTCCACGCAGCGGCCATCGTGGAACTCGACAACCACCTGCACGGCTTCACCGTACTCGACGCGTATGCCGACGGCGGTCAGCGGCAAAGCGGCAACCGGCAGAACGTCCATGCCGAGCAGCGCATTGATCAAGGTCGACTTGCCGCGTTTGAACTCACCGACGACGGTCAGGCTACACGTGCCGCTGCTCAACCGCGCCGCTTCCGTCGCCACAGCACTCCGCAGCTCATGGAGTCCGGCCTCTACCAACAAGGTGGTCAGTCGTTGCGCGACAGCCGCAAGATCCGGGCAACGTGGCACGCGGTCGGCGCGCATGACGGCGCCAGTCATGAGGGACTCCGCTCGCTGCGCTCCGGGTCGGCGAGGCCGATGGCGCGGATGCGTAGATCCAGGTCGACCAGCTTCCACTGCACCGTACCGTCCTTCTGATACCCGGGGCGGGTCGCTGCCCGCAGCAGCTGTTGTAAGCGCCCGGGGTTGCCCGCCGCGCGTTTGGCGACCGCGTGCACATCCGCCTCGGTCAAGCGCAGGCCGAGGTGAGCAGCGGCCTTGCGCGCCAGCTCGAGCAGGAGCGCGTCTGACAAGGCCGACAGGGTCATCTGCTCGAAGGCAGACAAGAGCCAGCGCGCGCGGCCGGCGCTCGCTGCGTCGCGGGCAACGACGACGAGCGGCGTGCTCTCGAGCCATACCTCGATCAGCCCTGCGATCCTAGGATCGGGGTGATCGAGATGATCGAGGAACAAGCAGCCGGGCTGACGCAGCAGGTTCTGATGCATCATGCGTTTGAGCTGAGGCAGCCGAGCCTGCTCCACGAACCGCCGCAGTTGGCTGAGTGATGCAACGGTTGCGCGGCGCCCGATGTACTCGCTTTGCAAGCGGCCGTGGTGGGCGAGGAGATTGACCAACAGGTGCGTGGCAAGACAGCGCTGTGTGCCGCTGTCACCACAATAGAAGACGGGGTAGCCCTCGCGGTGCACCTCCCATGCGCCGTACACGGCTTGGAGCACGGCGGTCTTGCCTACGCCGGCAGGCCCGCACAGGAAGAGCGGCCGGCGCGCCCGGATGTGCGCACGGATAGCGGCCAGCTCAGGCTCGCGCCCGAGTACGCCGGCGGGCGTGTTGCGCAGGCGCTGCAAATGCGACCCGATCTGGAGCGGCGAGCGCGGCACACGCAGCCCCGCCGGAGAGTCTTGCAGCGCTCCTACAGCTGCCGAAGCTATCGTGCCCACAAGAGAGCCTCGTACCCTTCCTGGTAGAGGCCTTAGCGAAAACCCCTACCCGTCTTCTCGAGTAGGGGTCATTGACCTGCAAAATGCGCAGATAGTTAGGGCGAACCCCACCGCCACGATCTGTCGGAAAGCTACTGAAGGACGCGCGACCAGTCAACGGGCGTGCGTGTGCGTACTCCTGCAGGTGTGAGTTGACGCGCCTAGTCCACCCACGCTAGACTCGCAATCGGTCCACGGCGATGGGGTTCGCCGTATAACTACCCTCAGGGTTGATGACCCCTACCACGACGAGAGGAGGTAGGGGTGCATTTCGGAGAGTCCTGGCCCGTCCGGGCGCGCTCTTCGCGAGCCGGAGCGAAGGAGGAGGGGTGATGGGGATGCGCGTCGGGTTCAACCTCCTGCAGGTCTTGGTAGTGATGGGCTGCGCGCCTTTGGTGGCCGGCGTTATCACTCGCCTGAAAGAGATCATTCAGTCTAAGCGCGGCCCGAGCATCCTGCAGCCCTACCGGGACCTGTGGAAGCTGTTCCACAAGGACGAAGTGGTGTCGCTTGAGAGCTCTTGGATCTTTCGGTTCACGCCGTATATGGTCTTCGTCACCCCGATCTTGGTGACGCTGCTCATTCCGGTGCTCACCGACTATCCGCTGTTCTTCGCGTTCATGGGTGACATGCTCGGCGGCGGCTTCGTGCTGGCGTTGGGTGGGTTCTTCGCCACGCCGCCGCCCTCGCCTTCGCGCCTGCCCGCCGCCGCGCCGCCTTGCGGTTGTCCGCGGCGGCTTCGTCGACCATCACGGGCTCGGCCAATGCCAACCGCCGCGCCTCGTCCGCGGCGGCGCGGAGAATGGGCGCGAGCATCTCAACGGGTGAGCTGTCACTCGACCACACAGCCGGTGTTCCCAGCTGCGTGAGCAGCGCTCCTGAAAGCGCGCCTCCCTGGCTTGGCTAAGTACCGCCTGTCAGAAATATGGTGACGTTCGTCAGACATCTGATCCCCTCACCTCACCTCTCCCGGGGGGGCCCGGAGGGAGAGGAACCTGTATCCGATACGTCACCGTAGTTGTGAACAGCAGCACTAAGCCAGAGGTTGGCCTCACAGCGGCGTAGGAGTCTCCGTCGCAGTCGCGGTCGGCGTCTCGGCTCCCATTCCGGTGGGCGTGGCTGTCGCCGTCTCGGTCGGTGTCTCCCCCCCGGACGTCACTGTCGGTGTCGGCGTCTCTCCTTCCGTTCCAGTGGGCGTGGCCGTGGGGGTCTCGGTCGGTGTCTCCCCGCCGGACGTCACTGTCGGTGTCGGCGTCTCGGCTTCCATTCCGGTGGGCGTGGCCGTAGCCGTCTCGGTCGGTGTCTCCCCGCCAGACGTCACTGTCGGTGTCGGCGTCTCTCCTTCCGTTCCAGTGGGCGTGGCCGTAGGGGTCTCGGTTGGTGTCTCCCCGCCGGACGTCACTGTCGGTGTCGGCGTCTCGGCTCCACCCGTCGGCGTCGCCGTTGCCGTCTCGGTCGGGCTCTCTTCTTGTGTTCCCGTTGGCGTGGGCGTCTCGGTTTCCGTCTCGGTCACCGTCGGTGTTTCGGTTGGGGTTCCTTCTGGTTGTGTCGGTGTGAGTGTCGGTGTCTCTGTATCGGTCGCAGTTGGGGACGGCGTGGCAGTCCCTGTCGGTTCGACCGTGTTCGTTGGCGTCGGCGTGGTGGTCGGCGGTACGGTGCCGGTCGGTGTGTTCGTTGCCGTTGGTGTCGGAGGTGCCACCGTGTTGGTCGGCGTATGCGTCGGCGTCAGGCTGGGCGGAACCGTTGGCGTTTCTGTGGGTGTATCCGTGAAAGCGGTCGTTGGAGAAGCCGTTGCCGTGGGTATGGACGGCGCGGTTGCCGTACGGGTCGGTGTGGCTGTGGGAGCTGGCGCAAAATTCTCGTCGCTACTGCTGCACCCTGCCGCGAAGAGCAGCATGGTGACGATGGCAGCCAGTGAGGCACTACGGATCGGAGTGGACGTGGGCATGATCATCAGCAAGTTCCTCCCTCTCCAGCAACGGTTTTGCAGCCGGCCACGCCCCACTTCGGGCCGTGCAACGGCGCCTTCTTTTATGGCTAAGTGAAGTAGATGGCAAGACCCCACGGGTGGAATTCGTCTCTAAGTTTTGGGAGAGCGCCATTATTCTGTCACATGTCACACACTCTTATGCGGCGTGTCACCGTGCATTCATCAACGGACGCTATGCTGCCACCGTGCTTGAGACTTTACGAGTGCGCCCCGTCGAGGGCAGCGAGCCGCTCTATCAGGTAGTCATCTCGCTTGGCGCCGTGTGCAACGCGGAACCAGCCGTCCGGGAGTTGGTCGAGCGCCATCGGGGCGAACTGAAACAACTGCGGCACGAGACGCACGGGCGGCGGGAGCGCCTGCATTTGTACCTCGGCCGCCAGCGCATCGACGATATCGTCAGCGCACTGGAAGGCGCGGGCTTCGAGGTCGGCGCCGTCATCGCAACGCTGCACGGCCGCTAGGACCTGCGGTCGGCGTCATTTCTATGGCCCGCTCCCCGATGGGTCGCTGCAGGCTTCCAAGTCCGACAGGCTGCTAGGGCCTGCGGCCAGCGTCAAGGCGGCGCCCGTCACCATTTCGTAACAGATTTCTGCTATAAGCCGACTGCCCGCATGCAGGCGTTCTCGCGCCTGCGGTGATTATGACCGAAGTTGAGCGAGCGGAACACGTGTCGAGCTGGGATGCTCAGCTGCTCACACAGCTGCAGGCCGACTTACATGACATCCGCACCATGGCCCTGCAGCTGGAGCGCGAGTTCCAGTTGACGCTTCAAGACATTCACCCTACCTATCACAAGAGCGCGCGCAACCTCCTCCACTACCTTGCCCTACGACGCCGCGACATCCGCCAACTGCAAGAGCACCTGGCGTCACTGGGTCTGTCCTCCCTCGGCCGTACCGAATCGCATGTGCTCTTCGGCATCGACGCGGTTTCGAAGATCCTGGCGCAGTTGCACGGGCTCGCACAGCCCCGCGCCGCCGACGAAACTCAGGTCATCGACTTCAAGGAGGGCAAACGGCTGCTGCGCACCCACACCGAGGCGCTGCTGGGAACGCGCCCGGCAAAGCGCGGCGTACGCATCATGGTGACCATGCCCGGCGAGGCGGCGCACGACTATTCACTCGTACGACAACTCCTGTGGCACGGCATGGACTGCATGCGCATCAACTGCGCGCATGATGACGCCGAAGCGTGGTCAGGCATGGTCGCCAATCTGCGACGCGCCCAGCAGGAGCTGGGCAGGGAGTGCCACGTCCTCATGGACGTGGCCGGGCCGAAATTGCGCACCGGCCCCATCGACGCCAACACGCAAGTGGTCAAGTGGAGCCCGCAGCGCGATCTGTACGGGCGCGTGAAGGCACCGGCGCGCATCTGGCTCACCCCCGCGGAGCAGGCGGAGGCGCCGCCCTCACCGGCGGCGGCAAGCCTGCGGATACCGGGTGAGTGGCTGGCGGACGTGCGCAACGGCGACGGCATACGTTTCACCGACCTGCGCGGCCGCTCGCGTACTCTGGAACTGGGCAGCGCCGTCGGTAGCAGTCGTTGGGCCACGTCAGCAAGGACCGTGTACCTGGGGTGCGGCACCCAACTGCAGCTGACCCTCATCCCGCGAGCAGTGCAACGTGCGAAGACGGTGACCGACGCTGTCGTCGATCCGCCCCCACCGAGCCAGCAGTTCATCCTCCTCAAACCCGACGACGTGCTGGTCCTGACACGCGCCCCGCTCCCTGGACGACCGGCGCTTTGCGACGAACGCGGACGCGTGCTGACCCCGGCAACCATTTCGTGCACCCTCCCCGAAGTCTTCCAGGACTTGAAGCCGAAGCAGAGTATCTGGTTCGATGACGGCAAGATCGGCGGAGTGATCGAATCGGTCGACGCCGAAAATGTGCGCCTGCGGATCACGTCGGCCGCGCCGACTGGCGAGAAGCTCCGTCCTGACAAGGGTATCAACCTTCCGGACAGTACGCTGCGTTTGGCAGCGCTGACGGACAAGGACATCGCCGACCTGGACTTCGTCGTGCAGCACGCAGATCTGGTGGGCCTCTCCTTCGTGAGACGGCCGGACGACGTGCGCGCACTGCAGGAGCAGCTGGCGCGCCGCGGCGCCGAACAACTCGGTATCGTGCTGAAGATCGAGACGCGCATCGCCTTCGAGCAACTGCCCAACCTCTTGCTCGCCGCCATGCGCGGACCGCGCGTCGGTGTAATGATCGCCCGTGGCGACCTGGCGGTGGAGTGCGGTTGGGAGCGCTTGGCGGAGGCGCAGGAGGAGATCCTCTGGGTGTGCGAGGCGGCACACATCCCGGTGATCTGGGCTACCCAAGTGCTCGAAGGCCTCGCCAAGAAGGGGGTGCCGTCGCGCGCCGAGATCACCGACGCCGCCATGGGTGAGCGCGCCGAGTGCGTCATGCTCAACAAGGGCCCCTACCTGACAACCGCCGTCCGCGTCCTCGACGACATCCTGCGCCGCATGGAGGCACACCAGAGCAAGAAGAGCGCGCGCCTGCGTCCCCTCCGGTTGTCGGCCACGGTGTCGGCCTGATCTCACCCGCTGCGCAGCGGCGTGTGGCGTGGTAGCCGCGCGCCTGGTAAGCATCGCGCTCGATGCGCCGCACGCCTCGTAGAGTTTGTGAACTATTCGCCTGGGCCTCAGACATCAGGCTTCTGGCTTCAGGAAAAACCGTGGAATTCCGGACCCTGAGGTCTGAGGTCCGAGGCCCGAGGTCGATTATTTCACAAACTCGTAGCTCCATCACGCTTTGCCTGTTGCTCGCGGCTTCCTTCTCGGGGTGCACCGCTGTGCGGCACGCGCCGATCGCAGGCGACCGCACAACGGACCTTGCCCGCGCCCTCAACGACGGCCACGCGCGCAGCGTGATCCTGCTCATCGGCGATGGCCTGGGCGACTCGGAGATCACCATCGCACGCAACTATCAGGTGGGCGCGGCCGGCCGCCTGGCGCTGGACACGCTGCCGTTCACCGGCGAGTACACCACCTACGTCGTGCAGGAAGCGAATCCGGCGCTCCCCGACTACGTCGGCGACTCCGCTGCGACCGCCACGGCCTGGGCCACCGGCCACAAGACGAGCCATGCCCGGCTGTCGACGACACCGCAAACTGACGAACCGCTGAAAACGCTGCTCGAACTTGCGCAGGAAAAGGGTCTACGCACCGGCAACGTCACTACCGCCGAGTTGACGGACGCCACGCCCGCCGCACTCAACGCACACATCAACCATCGCAACTGCGAGGGCCCCGCCGACATGGCACCGTGTCCGAAGTACAAGAAGTCCGCGGGCGGTCCCGGATCGATTGCCGAGCAGACCGTCGACCATCACGTTGATGTGCTCCTCGGTGGCGGTCGCAGTCGCTTTGAACAGACGATCGATGGTGGTCCGTACGCGGGGCAGACGGTGATCCAGTCCGCCATTGCGCAAGGCTACACGGTCATCGGCCTCGCGCCGGCGCTGTCCGCCATGCAGCCGGGCGGGATGCTCCTGGGCTTGTTCGCGTCGGGCGATATGGGTCTGGAATGGCGTGGTGAGCCGGCCAAGCGCTACCCGGGCAGCGGCCCACAGCGCTGTGTCGAGGGCGTGCGACCGCCGAGTGAGCCAAGCCTCGCGGTGATGACACGCAAGGCCATCGAGCTGCTGGATCACGACGCGCGGCGCGGTTTCTTCCTGCAGGTGGAGGGCGCAGCGATCGACAAACGCGACCACGCCGCCGACCCGTGCGGGCAAATCGGCGAGACGGTCGCCTTCGATGCCGCCGTGCAGGTCGCATTGGAGTATGCCGCCACGCATGCGGACACGTTGGTCGTGGTGACCGGCGATCACGCTCACACCAGCCAGATCATCCCAGCGCCACAGCCGAAGGATCACAGTCCGGGCGTGTTCAGCACCCTCATCACCGCTGACGGGGCGAACATGACGCTGCAGTACGCCACCAATCTCCCCGGCCGTTCGCAGGAGCACACGGGAACGCAGATCCACATCGCGGCGCAAGGACCGCAAGCCGCCAACGTCGTCGGCGTCACCGACCAGACCGCCCTGTTCGCGCTCATCGCGCGTGCGCTCAGTCTCGAGGCCCACCGAGCCACGTAGAGTTTGTGAACTATTCGCCTGGGCCTCAGACATCGGGCTTCTGGCTTCAGGAAAAACCCAGGGATTCTGGACCCTGAGGTCTGAGGTCCCTGGCCCGAAGTCTGGGGCCCAGCTGAAAAGTTCACAAACGCGTAGTTCCGAAGGTTCCGAATCGACCGCGGCACGCGCAATCTAGCGATACTTGCCGCTGCGTAGCAACGCCTTCACCTCATCGTGAGTCCCCAAGAATGAGACGAAGAGGTCGGCGGGACGGTTCTGGAAGAGGAATCGCAGCGCCAGGCTGCCGCGACACTCGAAGAGCTTCCCCCCGAGTTTGCGGATGCTCAGTCCACTGTGCAGGTGTGGCTGCCCGAACTGTGCCGCCAGCTCACAAAGGGCGAGGAGGCATTCGACCCGCTCGTCCTTCGGCAGCTCCCGCAATCGCTTTAGCACGGCGGGGTCGATCGACAGGAGCTTATGCAAGCATCTTCCTCAGCTCTTGTGCCGTGACGGTGATGAGCTTGCGCGACTGTGTGAGCCTGCGGTAGCGCCGGTCCGTCGCCTTGTCGAGCACCAGTACCTGGTCGGGCGTGGCACCGTATTCCCGCTGCGCGTAGTCCGTCGATTCCACTTCCACCCGGCGCAGCGCGATGACGTCCGCACCCGCGATGATGCCGATGTCCTCTCCTTTGGCTGCCGCGGTCAACCAGCGGCCGAGATTCTTCTTCGCTTCCGTGATAGTGAGAGTCTTCATAAGGTCCCCATACAGTCTATAAGGGGTCCTAGCAAGCCGCCACGGTCGACGAGCTGCTTGCCGCGACGCTTGGGGACGAACACCGAGTCGTCAATTGGTGACGCAGCGCTGACCAGGGAATCGGCGCAGCGCGAACTGCTGGCCGGTGACGGTCGACCGCGACACGCGCGGGACCGACCCGGAGTCGGGGAGAAGGATCTTCATGGGCGCGAAGTCGAGGATGTCTTTGCGGACATCAATGCCGGGCGCGACGCTCGTCAGCTCCATGCCGCGTTCGGTGAGGCGAAAGACGCCCACGTGGGTCACATAGAAGACGCGCCTGCCCGCTTCGAGCGCATGCCGCCCGTTGAAAGTGACCTCGGCAACCTGCTCGACGAACTTCGGTGCACCGCGCTTGACGATGCGCAGCTTGGCACCGTCGACCGCGATCTCACCGCGATGCATCCAGGCGCACACGAAGACGATCGTGTCGGCCGCGGCGCAGAAATCGATGAACCCACCTGGCCCGACATAGTGCCGCGGCCCGTCGCCACGTTTCGACACGTTGACGTTGCCGGCGCTGTCCACCTCCAGGGCACCGAGGCAGGTCGCGTCGAGACGGGTCGCACAGCGCTTGAACAGCTGCGCCGAGGAAATGACTTGCTGCGGGCACAGGCCGGCACCAAAGTACACGCCCGGCGCCGGCAATCCGCCGACGACTCCGCTCTCAACCAGAAATGTCATGTCGTCGAGCAAACCCGCCTCGAGGATCACCGGTGGCACCTCCTCCGGCAACCCTGTGCCGATGCTGACGACAGCGCCTTCGGGGACGTTGGCAACGAGGGTCGCTGCAGCGAGACGCGCCACCACTCTGTCTGCCGGTGTGCGTCGCGGCAGCGAGGGCACCAAGGAGTTGATGAAGCGCACCCGAGCCAAGCCTTCTTCGACCGGCACGTCGCTCTCCGTCGTAAACATCGGCCAATAGGTGCGGTGGAAGATCCCCACCGTCTGCTCGCTGTCCGGGTAGTAGACCACGGCGTCGACCATGTCGCCGGGAAGGAAGACCCGGTCGTAGCCTTCGTCGACGAGCAGCCCAACGTTGGCGATGACCGTACCGCCGTTGTGCTTCGCAGCGCGCGCCAGCTCGTAGCTTTCGCCAATCACAGCACAATGCTTGGCGTAGAGGTTCCCCCGCCGGTCCGCCGCCGGCAGGTTGAAGATCGCCACATCGACCTTGGGAATGCGGTAGCGCAGGCCCGCGCGGTGCACGCTGATCAACTGCTCGGCCGCAGGATCGTCCACGGGCGAGCCGCGGCCGGCGCGTGGATCGAGAAAGGTATGCGCTCCCGTGTGTGTGACCAGGGAGTCCTTGCCCCGACCCAACGCCTCGAAGAGCAGGGTCAGCACGCCGAAGGGAATGCATTGCAGCTCGCACTGCCCCGCCTCGGCCAGATCCAACATCGCCTTGAACGTTTCGAAGTGACTGGTGACGAAGCGGGTACACAATCCCGGCCGTCCGAGCTCTTCCAGGGTGCCGGGCGCCAGGCCGCGGCCGCCCTGGCCGCCGACGTTCATCAGCGTCAGGCCTGCCGGGTGGCCGGTTTCTTCGAACGCTTCGCGGATGGCCCAGTAGATGATCGAGGCGTGCTGATGCCCGCCCATTCCCGACACCGCCACCGCATCACCGTCACGGATTAGCGCCGCCGCGGCGCGCGGGCTCATGAACTTGAGATTCTCCGGTACCGGGCTCGGGAAGCGCGTGTCACGCCGCAGCCAGCCAAGCGCGGCGCGCGCGAACTGCGCGGCGATGCGTGTCTGGTCCCACCAATTCATCGATGCACTCGTGCCGTTAGCCTATCATCAAACGGCGCGGCGAACACCCGCGCCGTCACACCACATCGGCCGGGCTTCGGACTCCAGGCCCCAGGCTTCGGGTGCGGAAGGAGTTTCCTGAGGCCCGAAGTCGGAGGTCCAAGGTCTGAAGTCCGAGGTCTGCAGCCTGAAGTCCGAAGTCTGAAGTCCACTCTGAATAAGGCGCTCAGCGGCGACGCTGGCGATTCCATTTGGCTGACGCGCTACACCCGTCCGCTGCCGCACTTGCGTCCTGCCGTCAATGCTCTACGGTGTCGGCGTGAGCCAGCAGCCTCCGAAGACGGTTCGGCGCTCGCGCATCCCCTCCGGACGCCTCGAGCGCCTGGCGCGCATGGGGTGGCTGGCCGGCGAGGTCACGCTCGGCGGCTTGGCGGAAGGAGCGCGGCGGTTCCTCGGCAACACCTCCACCGCGCGCAGCATCTTCGTGACGCAAAGCAACGCGCAGCGGCTGGCGCGGCGTCTCTCCAGCCTGCGCGGCGCCGCGATGAAGCTCGGCCAGCTGCTGTCGCTCGAAGGCGACGACTATCTACCGGCCGAGATCACCGGCGCCCTGTCCATCTTGCGCGCCAACGCGCATGCCATGCCGGATACGCAACTGCGGCGCGTCCTCGGACACGCCTACGGCAGGGGTTGGGAGCGGCGCTTCCGCCATTTCGGCATGGAGCCGATCGCCGCCGCGTCCATCGGCCAGGTGCATTTCGCCATTGCGGCGGATGGCAGCGAGCTGGCGCTCAAGATCCAGTACCCGGGCGTAGCGCGCAGCATCGACAGTGACGTCGACAACCTGGCCTCCATCCTGCGCCTATCGCGGCTGCTGCCGGGGCAGATCGATCTCACGGCGCTGCTCGCCGAAGCCAAGCACCAACTCCGTCAGGAGGCAGAGTATCGGACCGAGGCGAAGCACTTGCAGCGCTATGCGCGGCTGCTGTCCGGCGATGCGGCATTCGTCGTCCCGCGCGTCCATGAGGGTTTGACCACAGCGCACGTGCTGGCCATGGACTTCGTGCGCGGCGTCCCGCTCGATCAGGTGAGCGACTTCCCGCAAGCCGTGCGCAACCGCATCGGCACCCACCTGTATCGCCTGCTGTTCCGCGAGCTCTTCGAGTTTCGCTTCGTGCAGACCGACCCCAACTTCGCCAATTTTCTGTGGCTCCCCGATGCGGAGCTGGTCGCCTTGCTGGATCTGGGTGCGGCGCGTGACGTGCCGGAGCGGCTGTCATCGCTCTACGCCCAGCTGTTTCGCGCCACGATGAAGCGCGAGCGCGCCGAGTTGGCGCGGGTGCTGGAAGCCATCGGCTTCGTGAGTGCGACCGAGCGTCGCGACCGCGTCGAGGGACTCGCCGACTTCTTTCTGATCGCCTGCGAGCCCTTCCGGCACCGGGGTGTCTACGACTTCGGCAACTCCGACCTGCCTCCACGCGTGCGCGCCGCGGGCGTCGAGCTCACGGCGCGTCGTGGCTTCCTCAAGGCGCCCCCTCCAGACACCATCTTCTTGCACCGCAAGCTGGCGGGAACGTATCTGCTCTGCGCACGGCTGGGCGCGCAACTCGACGTGCACGCGCTCATCAGTTCGGTGCTTCAAGAGCGCAAGCCTGCAGGCATTGAGAGGCTCTCCTGATGTGAGAACACAGACAACAGACGGGTAGACAACAGATCGGAAGCCAACAGCGGCAGGGGGTATTCGCCTGTAGTCTGGATGGTCTGTGGTCTGTTGTCTGTGGTCCGTGATCCGTGGTCTGTGGTCTGTTCCGTTGTCGCCCCGGCTTCTGCTAGCGTCGTGTCGATTCTGCGGAGGAACCGATGCTCTCATCGATGGATGACTATCCGTTGCACCAACTCGCCGAGGTGATCCGCCACGTCGGAACGAGCGACCGCAACTTCTACGATCGCTACTACTTCAACCTGCACGCCTCGGACGACACGCTGTTCATGGTGATGGGGCTGGGGCAGTATCCGAACCTCGCCGTGGAGGACGCGTTTGCCTGCGTGACGCGCACTGGCAAGCACCACGTCGTGCGTGCCTCGCGCGTGTTGGTCGATCGCATGGACACCAGCGTCGGGCCGTTCCGTGTCGAAGTCATCGAAGGCTTGCGGCGCGTGCGCTTCATTCTCGAACCCACCGAGCACAGCCTCGCCTGCGACCTCACCTGGCAGGGCGCGATCCCGGCGTTCCTGGAGCCGCGGCAGTACATCCGCAAGTACGGGCGCGTGCTCTTCGACACGATGCGTTTCGCACAGACCGGCTACTGGACTGGCACGCTGCGGGTCGGCGATGAAACCTTCCGCGTCACACCGGACCGCTGGTGGGGCACACGCGATCGATCGTGGGGCGTGCGCCCGGTCGGCGAGCAGGAGCATCCCGGCATCCGCCAGGGCGAAGGGCAGCTCACCGGTATGTGGAACTACTCGCCGATGCAGTTCCCGCAGTACTCGCTGCTCTACATCCTCAACGAGACCGATGCCGGCGAGCGGCCCATCGAGGAAGCGGTGCGCATCTGGAACGACGCGGCGCGTCAGCCCGAGTGGCTGGGACGTCCGGAGTACGAACACAAGCTGACGCCTGGCACCCGCATGATCGCGTCATCATTGCTGCACTTCCCACATGCGCCCGGTGGCGCCATCACCGTGAAGGCGACGCCACTGCTGACGGCCTACATCGCCATCGGCACCGGCTACGGGATGGAGCAAGACTGGCGGCACGGCATGTACCAGGGTGAGCTGGTCGTGCAGGGACTCGTGAAGGATGTCGATGAGATTGCAAGCTACGGCCAGTACGGCATTGTCGATCATGTTGCACGCTTCGAGGTCAGCGGCAGCACCGTCAGTGACGGGGCCGTCGGCGACGGGGCCGTCGGCTACGGCCTCCACGAACACGGCTTCTGGGGGCCGTTCGCGAAGTACGGCATGCACGATGCCTACTCGGGCGCCAGCGCAGGCGCCAGCGCGAGCGCGAGCTGAGTGTTGCCATGCCTCCGCCGAGACGTGATCTCGAACTGACCCAGCGGCAGCTGTGTGAATGGCTGCGCAGCAAGCTTCCGGGCGCTCGCGCCGTGACGATTGCCGGCCTGCGCGGGCCGGCGGAGACCGGCTTCTCCAGCGATACGCTGATGTTCGATCTGCATTGGACCGCTACCGCGGGTGCACATCGCGAGCACCTGGTGGCACGATTCAAACCGTCCGGTTTCACGGTCTTCCCGACCTACGACATCGCGCGGCAGTTCCACGTCATGCGTATCCTGGGCGAGCACACCACTGTCCCAGTGCCACGCATGCGCTGGCTCGAAGAGGACGAGGTGCCACTCGGCGCGCCGTTCTACGTGATGGATCGGGTTGAGGGGCGCGTGCCCACCGACAATCCGCCGTACCACCTCGGTGGCTGGCTGCAGGACCTCACGCCCGAAGAGCGCGAAGCGCTGTGGTGGAGCGGTCTCGACGCGATGGCGCGGGTGCATCGCATCGAATGGCGCGCGCTGGGCCTTGCCTTCCTCGATCAACCTGCAAGCCACGCTACGCTGCTGGAACAGCAACTGCACGAGTACGACGACTATGTGAGCTGGGGTATGGAACGCGACCGCTATCCGCTGCTCGCGCAGGCGCAGCGCTGGCTCGACGCGCACCGGCCGGTCGACGAACCAGTTGCCATCTGTTGGGGCGACTCCCGTCTAGGCAATCAGATCTTCAACGGCACCACCTGCGCCGCGGTGATCGACTGGGAAATGGTGCGCCTCGGTGATCCGGTACAAGACCTCGCCTGGTGGATCGCACTCGACCGCTGCTTCAGCGAAGGCCTCGGCGTCGAGCGCCTCCCCGGCCTTCCCGATCGGTACGCGACGATCGCGCGTTGGGAGACGCTCGTCGGGCGCGCCGCGCGTCATTTCGACTATTACGAGATCCTCGCGCTGTACAAATTCGCCGCGATCATGGCGCGCGTCAGCTTGCAGCTGATGCACTACGAATATCTGCCCGCCGACAGCAACATGGACAGCGACAACCTCGCGTCGCAGACGTTGCAGCGTGCCCTCGACGCCGTCGGCGCTTGAGGTCTTGCCAACCGGCGCACATCGTAGAATGCGACGCGAGCATGGCCACGAAACGAATCTGCGACTCCGCCCGTGACGCCGTCGCCGATGTCCCAGACAGCGCCTCCATTCTCGTCCATAGCTTCGGCCCACCGCAGGCCTGGCCGACGGACTGCTTGCTGGCGCTCGCTGAACGCGGCGTGCAAGACTTGACGATCATCTGCAACACGCCAGCGGGCGGTCCGACCTCGCTCAATATCCTCGCTGATAAAAAGCAGATCCGAAAATTGATCTGCAGCTATGTCGGCGCCCCGGCGATGCCCAGCCCGATCAGCGAGTTGGTGAAGGCCGGCGCGATCGAGCTGGAGATGGTGCCGCAGGGCACGCTCATCGAGCGCGTGCGCGCTGGGGGCGCCGGTCTCGCCGGCTTCTTCACACCGACCGGCGTCGGCACACCGATCGCCAACGGAAAAGAAGAGCGCGTCTTCGATGGCAAGCGCTTCCTCTTCGAGCGCGCGCTCACCGCCGACTTCGCGTTGCTGCAGGCATACCAAGCCGATCCGATCGGCAACCTCACCTATCGGCGCGGCATGCGCAACTTCGGCCCCGGCTTCGCGATGGCTGCCAAGACGACGATCGCCGAGGTCAAGGAGCTTGTGCCGCTTGGCGCCATCGATCCGGAGGCGGTGGTCACACCGGGGATCTTCGTCGACCGGATCGTGAAGACGACGACGCAGCTCGACATTGGCGTGCTGCGACAGATTCTGCTCGCGGTCGGTCGCGTCGCCGACATGGAAGGTCGCGCACTGCGCCCCGGCGGGCCCGCCGGGTTGCCCGCCGATCTGATGGCCCTGAAGGCCGCCACACTGCTGCGCGCCGGCGAGTACGTCAACCTCGGCCTTGGCCTGCCGACACTGGTGTCGAACTACATCGCCGGTCGCGACGTGACGCTGCACGCCGAGAACGGCATCCTCGGCTACGGTGGCTTCCCCCCCGAAGGCGAAGAAGACATCGACCTCTACAATGCCAGCGGGCAGTTCGTCACCCCACTCAGCGGAACGGCGTACTTCGACTCGACGGTGTCGTTCGCCATGGCGCGCAGCGGCCGCGTATCGACGATCATCCTCGGCGCGTTCGAAGTGGCGCAGAACGGTGACCTGGCGAACTGGAGCACTCCGAAAGGCAGCGGCGGCATCGGCGGTGCAATGGACCTGGCCGCCGGCGGCGCACGCGTGATCGCCATCTGCTACCACCGCGAAAAGAACGGCCGCTCCAAGCTGGTCGAGCAGTTGAGCTATCCGCCTACAGCTTTGCGCTGTGTGCAGTCTGTGGTCACTGATCTCGCGTGGATCGACGTCGACGCCGACGGCTTTCTGCTGCGCGAGCTGGCGCCGGGTCTGAGCGCGGACGACGTGAGGGCCGCGACCGCGGCACCGGTGCGCGTCGCCAGCGACGTGCGCGAGATGCAGTTCGCCTGAGGTTGACCGGCGACAGCACCAACCCGTTGCCGTTGAGGTTCGTCAACTCGACGGCGAATTGGTGTCCGATGAATTACGCCAGCCTATTGGCCACCCCCCCGTATTGCGCTTTGGCCTTGGATGTTGTTTGATGCGGCTCCGTCACTTCCGTCAGTATGTTTCACTTCGCGAAATGGACCTGGAGGATGCAACATGGCCATAACGGTCAACATTCTTGAGCGAAAGAAGTCGCACTTTGTTCTCTGGCGTCCCCAAACAACCGCGACAGCACCGCAGTTGGTCATCGGCCAACTGCAGCCGGGCAATCCACCGACCTTGCAAGGGCAACAGCAGTTCACGCTGACTGCGGTCAGCGGCGCTCCGGGCCTGTGGGAAATCGCCGCGGCGAAGTGCCAGCTGCGGAATGGACACGTCTACCACTACTGGTTTGACGTGGACGACACGCAGTCGAGTCAGCAACCACAGGCGCGCATCCGCTGCACGGACCCCATGGCTTTCGCCGTCGACTGGCGCCTGTTCCCACCGGACACGACGGACGGCAAGCAACCCGCCGCCGTCATCAAGTTTGACAACGGCCAGCTGGTGCCCTGCGATCCCGGGGGCGAGGTCGGTCTCTTTACTGCCGAGCCGCGCCTGGACTCGCTGCCCGCCAACAACCATCTCGTCATCTACGAGCTGCCCACGGCGTGGACTACCAGCCGGGTAGCGAATCAACCGGAGCGTGACGTCGGGACCTTTCGCGACATCATCGCGTTGATCGACCCGAATGCTGGCGGCGCGAACTTCTCGGATCTCGACATCTTGCGCCCGGGCCGCTCGTATCTCACGGAGCTCGGTGTCAATGCGCTGGAGCTGCTGCCCCCCGCCGACAGCTTCTTCAAGCGCGAGTGGGGCTACGACACGGCGCACTTCCTTGCCGCGGACTACGAGCTGGGGTTCCCGGAAGGGAACGCTTCTCCCACCGCCACCGCCGATCTGGCCGCTCTGATTCAAACCTGCCACCAGCATGGCATCCGGTGCTTCGTCGACATGGTCATGGCCTTTGGACGCGAGGAGGCCTATCAGCACATCGACTTTGACAACTTCTACATTGCTGACCCGGAGCACCACCGCACCGACCCCGATGCCCTGACCTCCGGTCGGGCCGATGGTCACCAGGACGTGCGCAACGGCTTCGGCAGTGTATTGTTCCGCTATACGCGGCCCGCTGCGCCGACCTACGATCCGATTTCCGGCCAAGTCACAGCCGTCGTCCCCGCACGCCAGCTGATGTTCGTGTACATCACGCGTTGGATGCGCGACTTCCATATCGACGGCGTGCGCATGGACAGTGTCGAGAACGTCGCCAACTGGGATTTCATCGGCGGTTTCAAGGACCGGGCACATCAGCTCTGGCAGGAACGGTGGAATGATGCGGGCCTGGGAGCAGGTGCCGACGAACGATTCCTCGTGGTGGGCGAGGAACTCACGCAGCCGCTGGATCTCTTGCGGCAACATCGCCTCGACGGCCTGTGGAACGACCGCTTCCGTGAACTCGTGCGCGCCGCCATTCTCGGGGAGAGTGCGTCGGGCGAGAACTTCGAGTGGACCGTGCGCAAGGCGATCGACTGCCGCAACCTGGGCTTCACGGACGGTGCGCAGGCGGTGAACTATGTCACCTCCCACGACGTTGAGGGCGTGCGCCGTGAGCGCTTGTTCACCATGCTCCGTTCCTTTGCGGACAAGGAGAAGCGGATCAAGCTGGCGTTCGTCTGTCTGCTCACTGCCGTCGGCATCCCGATGATCCTGGCGGGAGAAGAGTTTGCCGATCAGCACGATCTCTTCGACGAAAATGGCCACGTCAGCCAAAACGGCGGCAAGCAGATCGACCCGGTCAACTTCAGCCGGCTGCAGGACCCAATGCGGCAGGCAATCCTTGCCTACGTTTCCCGGCTGGTGAAGTTTCGCACGACGCATCCGGCATTAGCTGTCAACGACACGGATTTCATCCATGTGGATTTCAACGACGGCAAGCGGGTGGTGGTGTGGAAACGCGGCGGACCCGGCCAGGATCCGGTCGTGGTGCTGGCGAACTTCTCGGACTTCGTCACCCAGAATGCCGGCAGCTCCACCGCCGAGTATCGTGTCCCCAACTGGCCCGCCACACCGCCCGGCCGCCAGTGGCGCGAGGTCACGCAGGAGCGGTCGGTCCCGGCTGACTTTGTCGGCCGCGAGCCCATTTTCCCCTGGGAGGCCAAGGTGTACACACTGGCGTAACGGAGACGGGCGCCGAAACGCACACCAGCCGGCGTGTGCTGACGACGATCCTCCTCTTGCAGTAAACCCTCCGGCTGTTACAGACCACGTTCCGCTCGAAGCTGCTGCGGTACAGTCTCCGCTTGCTTAACACCATCAGACGGTGCTCTGCTGGAGATAATCGGGGGCGGTTCGGCCGGTCGAAGCACATTCGGAGCAGCACATTGACGTTCCAAGACCATTCGCCACGGATTGTGTGGCCCGCGCCGGGGCTGCCGGCGCTCCTCGAAGGGGAGACGCGCCGCGTCGAATTCATCGTCGCGCACACCGAAGCCGGCCTCGATCCACTGTTCAGCTGGGCACGACGCCTGGCGCTGCGCGATCGGCTGCAGCGCAGGCGCGTTGAGTTGGCGATCGACTACCTCGAACCGCTCGAGCGCGCCGCCGTCGGCGGGCTCGCCCGCCGCTACACCGAGTTGCCAGACGCGGAGTCTCTGCGCTTCGCGCGGCTCGTGACCCATGTGCCACGCGGCCTCAGCCCATCGCCGCCGCGTTCCGCCAGCGTCCTCGACGTGATGGTGGGAGACGCAGTCGAGCGCCCCAACGCCATCGGCATTCTAGCTGCCCGCGACCGGCTCGCGCTGGCGTTCGCCAGTGACCTGCACGTCGCTGCCTTCTGGCAGATGATGGCGGAGGCAGTCTCCCGCTTCGCCCCCGACCTGGCACCGAAGTTCCTCCACCCGGGGCGCCTGCTCGACCGCTTCATCGATCAGGCCAATCGTCTCGCGGCGCAGGGCGATCTGGACCTCGTGGTCCTCGGTGGGGACCTGGTAGACCACGTGCATCCGCACGCGCGCCGCGTCAGCCAAGCCGGCGAAACCAATGTTGCGCGCTTGGTGGAAGCGCTGGCGCGACTCGAGGTGCCGGCGATCGTCCTGCCGGGGAACCATGACCATCGATCTTTCCCATGGCGGCCGCGTCTACCCGGACTCGGCGCCGTGGGCATTCCGGCCGGCCGCAGCTCGCGGATCCTGCGCGACGCTGGGCTATGGGACCCCTGGCCGTTGCGCCCGTCGGACCGCCACATCCTGCGCACGGAAGATGATTCGGGACGCCCCGGCCTGTCGTACCACCTTGCCCTGCTCGCACCGGCGACGGACTTCCATCTGACGGTACGTGGCATGCGGCTGGTGTTCGCTTCGACGGGCCGTGACGTCCTGCCGCGTTGGCGCGAGGTGGAGTGGTCGCGCCTCGCCATCGTGCTCCGCAGTCTACGCTCGTCGTGGGAAGACCCCGACTGCGAAGGGTTCACCGACGCACAGCTCGCGGCGATGACCGGCGCGTTGGATGGCGCGCGCGGTGCTGCCCTCTTCTTCCATGCGCCCCTGCTCCATCCGCACCCACGCGAGCCGGTGGAGAAACGCCTCGACCGCTTGGACCCTGGTGACCGCGATGACCTGGGCTCTCGGATTGCGTTCGAGCGGCGGCTGTTCGCCACCGGCCTGCGCCGCGGCGTGGTGTTCCGCAACGTCGGACCGCTGATCCGCACGCTGGCATCGCACAGGAATCCGCTCACCGTGTTCAGCGGGCACGTGCACCGCTCGAGTGCGATCGCGTTCGATCGCGCCTCTCTGCGGCTGCAATCCATGCCATTTGCCGCGCCGCAAACTCCCGATCAACCCGTCTCCCTGCTGACCGCGCCGGCTCTCGGGCATGTGCGCTTTCCCGGCAGCGAGCCACCTGGATATCTGCTGGCGTCGTTCGAAGGCGGCAGGCTTGCTGCACTTGAGTGTCGCCCGGTTGGTTGAGTCGCGGCGCGGGCTGTTGGAGGCCGCCGGGCTGGGCGTGCATGTATCGGTTCATTGACGATCTGCTCGCACGAGCAAGGGCGCAAAGGCTGCCATCCAAAAATGCTCACACTCCCAAGTGCTCATCCCCCCAGACATCCTGTGTTCCCACTGTAAGCCACGGACAGCGAAAATTGTTTGTTGCCAAAGGACTTGCGGCTGCGTTACAAGTGCCAACAGCGAGGGGAGTATCGGGTTGAGGTCTTTGCAAACCGTCGGGAAGGAACGGGCCTCGCCCGGCACCCAGACGTGGCGCGATGAAGGGAACCACAAGTTGAATAAGATAGCGCTATGTGTGCTGATCGCGGCGGCCTGTACGGGGCTGACCGTGGCGCCACCGTATGCGGCCGCCTTGTGCGGTGACGGGGTCACCAACATCGGCGAGGCGTGCGACAACGGTCCGGCGCTCTGCGCCGCGGGCTCCAAAGAGGCCGGCAGCGAATGCACCAAACAAAGCGATTGTACGGGCGGGCCTGCCGGCATGGATCTGTGCCAGCCGAGCGCGCCCTGCCGAGCGAATTTTGGCAGTCCCGACCAACCCGAGACCGGGGCCCAGTACAGATGCAACCGCGACGACGTCCCAAATGCCTGCCGCTCGAATTGCATGCTGCCGATGTGCGGCGACGGCGTGTCGGACAACCTCGAGCAGTGCGACGACGGAGCGAACAACGGCACCGGGAAGCCCTGCTACGGCAGTGCACCGAACTCGGTGTGTTCGAACGCGACCGGAACCGTCATCGGCACCAGCCTGTTCATCCCCGACGCGATGGTGCCGTGCACGAACGACGGCCAGTGCGTGTTTGCCACGCAGGCGTTCTGCCACGGCAATCCGCAGTGCCGGCTGAACGTCTGTGGTGACGGCGTGACGTGTTCGGATCCGGCGTGCGCCGACGCCTTGAGTCTGTTGAAGCCAGGCATCCCGGGACCGGAGCAGTGTGACGACGGCAACACCAGCAACATGGACGCGTGTACCAGCTTCAACTACTTCGCGACGATCGCCGGCACCGCCATCCCGGACACCTGCGCGAACAGCATCTGTGGTGACGGCGTTTCCAACATGGGGGTGGAGCAGTGCGATCTCGGTGAATCGCTGTGCATCAGCGGACCGAACACGCAAAAGCCCTGCTGCACAAACAGCGACTGCATGGTGGGGAACCTTTCTGGCGTCTGCTCCGGCACGATCAGCAGCCCGGGTCCTGGCAACAACAACACGCCCAACAGCGGCTGCCGGTGCAATTGCAAGCTGCCGTTCTGCGGGGACGGGATCTCCGACAACGAGCAGAACGAGGAGTGCGACGACGGCACGATCATCAACACCCCGGGGCAGTTCTGCAACAAGGAGCGGCGCTGCGTTGGTGGTGAGAACGGCTGCACGGATGCGAACAGCAACGGGCAGTGCGACTCGAACTCGACGGAGAATAGCAGCCGCCTGACGGCGCCGCTGTGCGGCCTCAACCCGAACGTCTGCGTGAAGGGGACGTGCGGCAAGAGGGCGTGCGTGCAGAACACCTGCGGTGACAAGATCGTGGGTGGCAATGAAATGTGTGACGATGGCAACACGATCAACGCCAACACCACGACCGACACCTGCGGGGTGAACACGACCGCCTGGCTGCTCTTCGCGCAACAAACCGGGTGCGACACGACGTTGGCAGACAACCTGCCAGGGGGCTGCCCGCCGGCGAACTGCATGCTGCCGTTCTGTGGTGACGGCGTGACGGAGGACGGCGAGATGTGCGACGGCGGGGTCGCGACGTGCGTATCGCCGGCCTTCAACACCGGGGCATTGTGCACCAAGGCCAGCCAGTGCAAGAACCCGCCGGGGAACACCGACGACCTGTGCGACGACGTCTCCGCGCTCACCGGTGGCGACGCGAACCGCAACGACCTCCCGAACCACTGCCGCTCGACCTGCATGCCACCGTTCTGCGGTGACGGTGTGTCGGATACGGGCGAGGCGTGTGAGCCGCCGGCCGGTGGCACGTTCTGCATCAAGAACGCGGTCGGGCAGTGCGTGCTGAACACCTGCGGTGACGGCGATGTGTGCAACAAGGACGCCACCGACGTGTGTCTGACCCAGGCGGGGAGCCCAGCTCACTGCGTACCGGGTGTGCATCACTGCACCACCGGCCCGGTGATCAACATCGCGACCGGACAGTGCACCGCTTCATCTGGCGGTCCGGAACAGTGTGACGACGCCAACACGGTGAACCCGATGTCGAGCAACACCGACACGTGCACGAGTTTGGCAACCGTGGATGTTGCGGCTTGCTGTGCGTCGAACTGTGGTGACGGCGTCACCAACCCGAGCTTGGGCGAGCAGTGCGACGCCGCGGACAACGGATGCTCGAACGGGCGCGAGGATCTCAGCCTGCCCGAGCTGCCGCCCGAGTGCTGCTTCGACGGTAACGTGGTCGATGCAGACCTGGCCGGTCTCTTCCCGGGGCTGATCTCGGTGGAGCGTGGCTTCACGGCGCTGCTCGGCTGCCGCATGCCGAACCTGGTCGGGCTGTCGGCGTGCAAGAAGACGCTGCAGATCGCGATGTCGAGGGTGCAGGCGCGGATCACGGCCGCGCAGATCCACTTGGAACTCGACGACATCACCAAGTCGCGCCGCATGATGCGTACGGCTGAACGGGGCCTTTACTTACAGACCCGGCGGATTGCCCGGCTGGCGGCTCCCGGGAAGGCGTGTGCGGCGGTGGGTCTCCAGATTGCCAAAGAGACCGCCAACGCAGCGTTCCTGACCGGAGGGATCGTCGCGCATCTGACTGAGGACAGCGCACCGTTCGGGCCGTGATCGAGGCCTTCAGCGTCCGCACCGGACGCGAAGGCGAAGTACGAGGTGGGCCTGCCCCGTGGGCTTGCCCCGTGGGCCTGCCCCGCGACCTCAAGACCGGGCCTTGCCCCAGCCCGAGCCCTTGCCCAGGCCTCAGGACGGTCAGTAAAAACTTCAGCGCACTTAAAGGCCGTCAGTTAGATTCCTGGCGGTGGCGGGTGCAGACTGTCACCATGTTGTGCGAGACCAGTCGGACAAGGGAGGGGTTATGGCGTCCACAAAGCGTCGGCTCGTCTCCAGCGGCGTCGCGGGTATTTTGTTTGCCGGGTGCTGCGGCCCCGGTGGCTGCAACAATGACAACTTCGCCAACCGCGGCGTGATCACCGCCGGAGCGCGCTTCCAGCTCGTCGTCGAGGAGGATCCGACCCCAGCCCGGCTGCTCCTCGATTCGGCGACGGGCGACCTGTGGCAACTACGCAGCGAATCGACAGGAGGCGCACAATGGGTTCGCGTTGCCACCGGGCCTGCGGACGCGCGGGTGCTCGCGCCGCAAGAGGTCCTTGGCGTGCGGTCGCCGAAGACGCCTACACCCTAAGCCCGCTGCGAGTCGACTGCAAAGATTTTCGCGTTGAGGTTACGCGCGCGCCGCCAAGGCGCTGATTGCATCGATGAGCTGCGGCCAGATCGCCTTCGGCATGTCGTGCCCCATTCCGGCGATCGCAAGCAGCCGGGCGCCGGGGATGGCGGCTGCCGTATCTTGTCCCGCGGCGAACGGCACGAGCGGATCGTCCTTGCCGTGAACCACGAGCGTCGGAACGCGCACCGCTTTGAGGGCCTCCGTACGGCTGCCCGAGGCCAGGACGGCCACGAGCTGGCGTACCGTGCCGGCGGGGTTGAAGCCACGGTCGAAGCTGAGGGCCGCGCGGCGGCGCACCTCAGGCTCGTCAAATTCGAACCCCGGACTGCCGATGGTACGAAACACGGTGACGCTGCGCTCGATGGCCTCGTCACGGCTCGTCGGCGGCGGCGCCAGCAGGACGCTCATCGCCGCCGGAGTGGCGGGCGGCAGCTCGGGGTTGCCGGTCGACGACATGATCGAGGTCAGCGTGAGCACGCGTGACGGAAACTCGATGGCCAGCGCCTGCGCAATCATGCCGCCCATCGACGCCCCCACGACGTGCGCCTTGTCGATACGGAGCGCGTCAAGCAGACCGACGGCATCCGCCGCCATATCGCGCAGCAGGTAGGGCGCTTTGACCGGCTGACGCGTCAGCGTCGCGCCGAGCGCCGCGACCACGTTGGGGACACCCAGGTGATCGAGCGACGTCGATTTGCCCACGTCGCGGTTGTCGAAACGGATGACGTGGTGGCCACGCGCCGCGAGCTGTTTGCAGAAGTCTTCGTGCCACAGAACCATCTGCGCGCCGAGCCCCATGATCAACAGCATTGGGCGCCCGCCGCGGTCACCGAACTCCTCGTACTCGATGCTGATACCGTTGGCAGCGACGTTGGGCATGGGGGTCGAATATCAGTTTGGCGCGCGCCGTGCCACCCGCACGTCTTCGTCGGAGTCCTCTTTTGAAAATTCCCCTCCTTACCAAGGGACTGTGGATAAACAGATGCGCCCCTCGATACGCCACCAGAAGAAGGCGGCTACTCGGGGTGAACGGTTTAATATCTGCGAAAGAAGATCCGGAAATCCGTTCGCCCCGAGTAGGCCCCGTTTTCTCAGGGGCCGTATCGAGGGGCCGCTTCGCAGGAAATCGACAGCCCCCCAAGGAGGGGGAAGCCAACGCTCCACAGCCCCGTGCATTTTCACGGTCTTCGGGCGAGCGCAGCTGACAAACACTATGTGGTGAAAAGTATTTTCGGATTGAGGTCCTCGCCGAATCACCGCCCTTCAACCTCGGCAAGGCGCCGTTGTAGGAAGCGCCGCTCCGGCTCGGTGGTCACCAGATCGAGCGCGCGGCGATATGACTGTGCGGCGTCCGTCAACCGGCCCAGACGCCGCAGCAGGTCCGCCTCTGCCGACCATAGCAGGTAGTAGCCGTCGAGCTGGCCACCGCGTTTCAGTGCGGCGATGAGTGCCAGCCCCGCATCCGGCCCGTCGGCCATGGCGACCGCCACGGCACGGTTCAGCTCGATGACCGGCGACGGCTGCAGCTCCACGAGTGCGGCATACAACCGTGCAATGGTGCGCCAGT
>Ga0335082_10000844_pt1 | contig 32143 bp, 21 predicted proteins | sample Lox_Sample_41_FD_206718 | JGI IMG/M metagenome (GOLD analysis project Ga0335082, IMG submission 206718) | Soil microbial communities from Loxahatchee National Wildlife Refuge, Florida, United States - Lox_Sample_4.1 | ecosystem: Environmental > Terrestrial > Soil > Wetlands | place: USA... | reverse complement strand
CGCGATGGACTTGTTCGGCAAGCCGTCGGAAAGCATGCGCAGAATCTGCAGCTCGCGCGGCGTAAGAGGGGGGAGCCACTCCGCGGTGCGTTGCACGTCAACGTCCGCACGCTGATCCATGAGCGTCGCTGAGTGTGTGGGCGACAACGAGGACAGGCCGCTCATTGCCGCCTGCACCGCCGCCAAGAGCTGCGCCGGATTCGGGTTGCGCTCGAGAAGCGCGATGCTGCCGGCGAGCAGTGCGTGCTCGGCGATCTCGCGGTCCGGCTCATCGCTTAGAATTACGAGCGGCACGGCCGGCGCGCTGCTCTTCACCAGCGTCTCGAAGGACTCGGCGTCCGGCGCATCGACGATGACGACATCGGGCATCGGTGTAAGCCGACCGAGCTCGACCATCGTCGCGGCTGCGGCGACACGCTCCACGCCGCGCGCTTCGTCAAGCAGCGCCGCGATGCGATCGCGCCAGGTCAGCGACTTTGACAGGATCGCAACGCGTAACCGATCCTTCGCCATCGGTTTAGCACCGGGAGCGCGGACGCTCACCCAGAGTAATCGCGGATTCCACCCGCTCTCCGCCACGCACCAGCCCGACGCGAATGCGCTCGCCGATGCGATCACTGCCAAGCGCGGCGTGCAGATCGTCCACGTCTTGCAGCGGCCGGCCCGCGAGCTCGACGAGGATATCGCCGAGGAGCAGTCCGGCCTGATCGGCCGGTCCTTGCGGAGCGAGCGATAGAACGATCAACCCGCCACGGCTGTCGAGACCCAGCTTGCGGCTCAACGCCTCGGGCAATGCAACCGGCTGCATCCCGATGCCGAGGTAGCCATGCGCAATACGTCCGCTGGTGAGCAATTGTTCGGTGACGCGGCTCACTGTCGACGCGGGAATGGCGATGCCAAAACCGCGGGCAAGCGCCGAGGTGCCGATGCCGATGACCTGTCCTTGCGTATCGGCAACTGGACCGCCGCTGAAGCCCGCGTAGAGACCGCCATCGAGGCGAATCAAACGGTCGATGTGACCGCCGCGCCAGGTGCGCCATTCACCGCCCGTGGCGCCGACGATGCCGAAGCTGGCGCTCGGCCGCGCTTCTCCATCGCGCGCTACCGCAAACACGAAATGGCCGGTACGCACACTCGCCGCATCGCCGACGTCCGCGGCGTGTGTCCATTCTTCCTCCAGCTTCAGCGCGGCGAGATCGGTGCTGGCGTCAACTCCCGCCAGTGCCGCTTCCCTCTGGGTGCCGTCCGGCAAAGTGATGCGGATGCCCTCGTCGCGACGAATCGTGTGCGCCGTGGTAACGATGACGCCCGGACGCCAGAACACCCCTGATGCTGACCCGTGCCGGCTCGCATGGATTGCGACGACGCTGCGCCCCACCTGCTCGACCGCGTCGGCGAGGTCCTGAGATGCCTGATTCAGAGCATGGATATTCACGTTGGCAACTGCCATGGATCACTCCTGCATTGAGACAGGAGTAGATTGCCTCAGCCGCCCGACCCGCGCATCCGCCAAACGGGCAGGTCGCGGCGATACCCGAGCGCTTCAGCGGCGCTTGCGAAACGCGATCCACGCGGCCAGACCGGTGAACGCGAGCACCAGCGCTACCACGATCCAGAATCCATGACTGTGCTGAGCCAGTGGCACGCCGCCCACGTTCATTCCGAACAGGCCTGCAATCATGTTGATCGGCAGCGCGAGCACGGTCACCGCGGTCAAAACGAACACGCTGCGATTGGTGTGCTCGGTGATGCGCGTGGCGATCTCCTCCTGCAGCAGCTTGATACGCTCCTGAAGTCCACTCATGTCGCCGAGCACGACAGAAAACTCCTCGGTGGACTCCCGTAGGTCTCGTGCATCCGCTTCCTCGATCCAAGGCGGGGGATGATTCAGCAGCCGAAACAATGCTCCGGGTTCAGGGGCGAGCAGGCGCTGCAGCCGCACCAGGTCGCGGCGCAGCGAACCGAGGCTCGAGCGCCTCAGATCCAACCGGTCGGCCAGCAGACCGTCTTCGATCGCGTCGACCTTGACCGAGGTATTGCGCACGATCTGCACCAGCACGTCCGCCTGATCGCGCAGAAGATGAATGAGCAGCGACAGTGGAGAGCGGAAGACTTCTCCGCCGCGCACCGCGGAGCGGAGCCGGTCTACCGAGCGCAAAGGCTGACGCCGCACGCTGATCACTTTGCGCTCGTCGACACACAGATAGAGCGTCGATACCTGCGAGGACTCCGAGAACAGGAAGTCGTAGATGAGGTCGTTCAGGATCGCGATCAGGTCCTGGCCCGCGTACTCGATTCGAGTCGAACGCGACCTCTCGCGCAAGACCTCGAAGAAGGTCTCGGAAAGCTCGAGATGCTGTTCCAACCATCGCTCGCACGCGGCATGCGCCGCGTTGAAATGCAGCCAGATGAACTCAGCGCCGGCCTTGGTGCCGAGCTCCTGCAACCAAACCTCCACCTCCGCCGATCCGATCGGCCTGCCGCTTGCCCCGGGAGCAAACACATACCCGAAGACGAGCCCTGATGCATCGGAGCCATAGGCTGACGAGGCGGTACTCATCTGGCCTCCCATTTGATCGCCTGGCTCAATCCGTGGATGCGAGCCGGGGCAGATGGTAGTCAACCGGCGGAATGCGGTCAACCAAGCGCTGCTCGCAAGCAGCGATGCAACCTTGCACTGCCGCACGCCAATTTCCACCGCGCAGACGGTCATTCTGAACCATCACCAGGGCGACATGAAACTGACACATTGCGAGTAGAAGATGGATGCAGGAAAAAAACCTCCAAGGACCCTTCATGCCCAGCCCAGCCAGCGCGACCGCGCAATGGCCGCATTCTCCCCCGTCGTCGCGCCCGCATCTCGACGGCAAGTTGAATCCACTCACGATCGTCATCTTTATCGGGCTGCTCGGCTTCGGCCTCCTGTTCGCCGGCTACAGCCTGCTCCACGACGTCAAGGATGCGAGCCAGGCCCCGGTCACCACTTACCTGCCTTTCATTCTGCTCATCGTTGCTCTGCTGATTGCGCTGGCGTTCGAGTTCGTCAATGGCTTTCATGACACGGCGAACGCGGTGGCGACGGTCATCTACACGCACTCGCTGCCGCCCACCTTCGCAGTCATGTGGTCGGGGACGTTCAACTTCTTAGGCGTGCTCGTGTCGAGCGGCGCAGTCGCCTTCGGCATCATCTCGTTGTTGCCGGTCGAACTGATCCTGCAGGTCGGCTCGAGTGCGGGCTTTGCCATGGTGTTCGCGCTGTTGATTGCCGCGATCATCTGGAATCTCGGCACCTGGTGGCTCGGTCTGCCCGCCTCGTCATCGCACACGTTGATCGGGTCGATCGTTGGCGTCGGCGTAGCCAATGCTCTCATGCACGGCCGTGACGGGACCAGCGGTGTCGACTGGGCGCAGGCGACCAAGGTGGGCTACTCGCTGCTGTTGTCGCCTTTGATCGGATTCATCTGCGCCGCGCTGCTGCTGCTCGCTTTGCGCGCGCTGGTGAAGAACCGCGAGCTCTACGAAGAGCCGAGGGGCAAACGGCCGCCGCCGTATTGGATCCGCAGTATCCTGATTCTCACGTGTACCGGCGTGTCGTTCGCGCACGGTTCGAACGACGGACAGAAAGGCATGGGTCTCATCATGCTGATCCTGGTCGGGACGGTGCCGATCTCCTACGCGTTGAACCGCGCTATGCCGGCCGATCAGATGACGCAATTCGTCGCGGTCGCGCAGGTAACCCAGGAAGAGCTGCAAAAGTCCGCTCCAGCGCCCGCGCCCAGCGAGCCGCGCAAGACCCTTTCCGAATATGTGCGAACCAAAGTAGTCCAGCCCGACGTGCTGCCGGCGCTGGCCGTAATTGTCGGTGACATCGGGGCGCAGGTGAAGGAGTACGGTTCGCTGTCGAAGGTACCGGCCGCCGCCGTCGCCAACGTGCGTAACGATATGTACCTGGTATCCGAGAGTATCCGCTTCCTCGAAAAGAGCGGCAAACTGACGCTCGATGCGGACGCCAAGGCCCATCTCAAGGGCTTCAAGCAGCTGATCGATCGCGCCACCAAGTTCATTCCGGTCTGGGTCAAGGTGGCGGTCGCCATCGCGCTGGGACTGGGGACCATGGTCGGTTGGAAGCGCATCGTGGTGACCGTCGGCGAAAAGATTGGCAAGAGCCATCTCACCTACGCGCAGGGCGCCTCCGCTGAGCTGGTCGCGATGGCCACCATCGGTGCCGCCGATGCCTTCGGCCTGCCCGTGTCCACCACGCACGTCCTGTCTTCCGGCGTAGCAGGAACGATGGCCGCCAACAAATCAGGCCTGCAGATGGCCACGATTCGCAATCTGCTGATGGCCTGGGTGCTCACATTGCCGGCTGCCATTCTGCTGTCGGGCACTCTGTACTGGCTGTTTGTTCAGGTGTTCTGAGAACCTCTCTCTGCTTACGCGCGGTCGCGAAAGCTTGCCGCGCGTTATGCACGCTCGCTATTGCATCGCGGGTAGACTCCGATCCGCGCTGGTTCAATCGTTGGAATGTGTGCCGCGGGCTGATGTGCAATCAGGCCCGCAGAGCGCGCGGGTTCATCAGCGCGTCTTCGATTGCGAGCCCGCATCCACTCGGGCGGCACGCGCCTGATCCCGCATGTCCTCCAATAGATTCTCGACCTCCACCGATTTGAGTCCGGTGAAGGGCTCCGACAACAAAAACTTTTCCCAGACCCCACGATTGGCTTTGTAGCGTGCAATCAGATCCATCGTTACCGAGTAGAGCTGCTGGTTCTTGATCTCGCAGCGCTCCGCGCGGCCTTGCTGCTGCTCCAGGTTCGCGCGCAACGTCCCGGCCTCCGCTGCGCCGCGCTGAGCGGTCTGCTCGAGCTGCGAGCGCAGCTCTGTCGACTGTCCGCGCAGCTCGGAGATCTGCTGCTGGCAATGCTGCTGCGTCTCGCGCAGCTTCTGCTCGCCGGCAGCAAGCTCCGTGCGCAGCACGGAGTTGTTGTTCTGAGCGGTTTGCGCCGCGGCCGCCGCCTTGCTGAGCCGGGCCGCTTGCCCCTTCGCCTTATCGAGCTCGCTCTGCGCTGCCTTGAGTTTGCCTTCCAATTCCGTCTTATCGTGCAGCAGTTGAGCGTTCTCCTGCTGCAGCTTCGCGATCTGCTGCTGGAAGCGGCGCAGGACCTCACGTTCGCGCGATGGCTGCTGGGCCCCCGCGGGCACACCGATAGCGAGCAGCATCGCGCCGACCAGAAGCAGGCGCCACGAGCGCGCCTCAGAAGCGCGCATTGAAGTCGAGCTGCAACACATCGATCGAGAGCGGCGGTCCGTCGATTTGATCCGCGGACATCCAGCGCAGCCGCAGCCACGCGTTGCTGCCCAGTCCATAGCGCAATCCGAGCGTATAACCTTTCGCATTGGTGCCACCCAAGTGGAAGTCGGGATCGTTGAAAGCATCGACCACGGCATCGCCCTGCAGGTATCGGTACATCACGAACGCCTGCCAGTCGTTGAACGCCCGCAACTCCGGTGCGCCAAACAGCACTTGCGCCTGCCATCCGAGATCGCGCTCATCGGTGATCTGCAGGCCGGTCCGCTGCGCAACCTCGGTACGGTTGAACGCAAGATTCTTCGCCACGTCGCCCGACACGCGCACCACATAAGGGTCGAACTGCGCCAGAGTCAACATGGCAGTCAGATCCGCTACTCTGAATTGTGAGGCGAGCGCGTACTTGGCCGGATTGCCGGTTCCGAAATTGATGTCGAACAGCGAGTTGCCCTTCTGCGTGAACTTGGGCACGGTCCAGTCGTTTGCGTTCGGTGCGGCTACTGTGTTGGGCTCGCCCTCTATATTCTGGAAATCGTAGTACGCCAGGCCGATTTTGAAGCGAGTGTCGGCTCCGAGCTTCCAGTCCAATCCGCCTTGCAGTCCGAGCAGGTACTTCCACTTCGGATTCGGTGTGCTCGGGCTAGACTGCGTATCCTGTATCGCGAAGGCCCCGGCGGTGACGAAGCCCGTGACATCACGCGTGAGCTTAGGCGAAACGGTAGCAGCGATGCCATCCATGTTCAGGTCTTCCCACCACAGCAGCTCGCTGCTGAAGAATGGTTTGGGAAAGCGTCCCGCCGTGACGTCGATCCAGTTACGCGGTCGGTAACGCACGTAAGCGTTGTCGAGCTGAACCGAATATCCGCTGAAATAGTTGGCCAAGTCCTGGTTGAGCGAGACTGGATTCTGCGCATTGCCGGTCGCGATGCTGACTTTGGCATCCAGCGTATCGGTAAGCTGCGCTCGCAGGCCGAGCCGCGCGCGAATGCGCAACCAAGTTTCGTCATTGGTGGTGTTGGTCACGTTGGTGTTGCCGGTGATCGATTGATATGTCGCAGCAGGCGTATTCGAACTCTGATAGAAGTTGTCCTGGTAGCGTAATCGTATATCGCCTTCGAACGTGATCCGCTGCACCCATTCGGGCACCGCGTTGGGCTCGGCCCAACGCTCGGCCTTGGCCTGCGCGATCACATCCTCCTTGACCTGGTCGCGGATCTCATTCTTCACCACCTCGGGCACGTAGGGCACACGCACGACCTTGCTGTCGGTCGCGGGCTTCGGTTCGGTGGCTGAGGCGGCCGGCGGCTGAGGCTGCGCCGCCGGCTCGGCTGCGACCGCCGCCTTGCCCGCCGCAGGCTTGACCTCCGTTGGCGTGATCGCACCGCGCTCGGCCTCGCGCACGATCGCCTCGGCCTTCTGCTGCGAGAGCACGCCCTCCGCCACGAGGAGCTTGATGAGGTTCAGCGTGGTATTGCGCAGGTGCTCGAGCTCCTCTTTCTCTTTGCTGCTCGAAGCTGCCGCCGCTGCCGCGCCGGCCTTCGGCGCGGGCTTCTTCGCTGGCTTTGGCGCAGGCTTCTTCTTGGGCACGGGTTCGGGTGTTGTAGCAGAAGGCTCCGTGACGTCACCTGCGGGTGCGGGTGCGGCCGCGAGCGGGGGTGCTGAGTTCGCCGCGGCATTGGAGTGACTTGGCGCGCGCCCGGGCGGATACAGACGCAAGCGCTCGCCGGCTGCGACGCGCTTGTTCTCGGGGATCTTATTCCACGCGGCCAGGTCACGGTAATCCAGTTCGAAGCGCGCGGCGATCTGCTTCAGAGTATCGCCCTTCTTGACCACGTAATATTCGGGACGGTCGTAAAAAGCATCGGCAGCGTCGGTGGACTGCGGAGCCGCGCCATACACCGCGAGCATCACCAGCACTACCCTTGCGGCGAACGCAATGCGCAGCGAAAGCGGGGCTGCTGAAATCGGTCTCGATGTGTTCACTGTTGTTTTTCTTGGTTTCGAGTGCGTGGTGAGCCTCGGCACCGCAGTGAGCCTTCGCCTCTCGCTGCTGAAGTTCCCCCTCCTTTGTGGAAGAGGGCTGGAAATCAATGGGAACTTGGCGGCCAGCGCTCGCGTCAGCCCGCTCCGCGCGACGTGAGCCTGAGCTTCAAGGGCTGCGGCATGCTCTCGGGCGGCGGCTGTCTGAGCCGCGGCATTCCGTCCAGTGCGAGCCTGAGGTTCTTGTCGATCTCCGGATTGCCGGTCGAGTCGGTCAACTCGTAGCGTTCGATGCGGCCGTCATGGCCGAACCAAACGCGCAGCACTACCCTGTAGTTCGCGCTGCGCAACTTATTGTTCTTCTGAAACTGCTCCTGCAGATGCGCCTGCACCATTCCGGCGAACCCGGCGAACTGCCCATGATTGCTGCCGCCCTCGCCGCCGATCGTCGTGATATCGCGTCCGCCTTTTTTCGCGGCGAGGCCAAACCCATCGCCTTGGCCGTTGCCGTTCGCATCGAGGCCGAGCTGCTCACCCGGTGGCGGTGCATCGGGCTGTGCAGGCTCGGGCTCGGGCTGCTCGAGCTTGACCTCTTCTTTCACTTGTGGCTCTGGCGGCTTCTGTTCCGGCGGTGGTGGCGGCGGCGCCGGCGGCGGCGGTCTGAGCAGCGAGATCTGCACGATCTGCCGTTTCGCCGGTTTGCTATCGCTCATCAGGGCGAGCGCGGCGAACGCGACGATGGCGATGAAGCCGAGCAATCCGGCGGCAAGCGCAACGCGAACGACCCAGCGACCCTTGCTACTTTTTTGGGGTGCGAGGCTCTCATCCAACCACGGCTCCTGCAAGTTCATCGATTGGCTCCGCTCATTTGACGATGCGCTGAGTAACCAGACCGAGCTGCGTGATGTCGAGTCGCCCGAGCAGATCGAGCACGTCGATCACCTTGCCGTATTGAACGGCCGCGTCACCCTTGACGATTACCGGCAACGCGGGGTCCGCAGCCTTGAGTGCACGCAAGCGCTGTTCGAGGTCCTGCATAGTCACCGGGTACGCGTCGAGAAACACCTGGCCATCGTCGCGGATCGTGATCGCCTTGGTGCGCGGCTTGGCCAAGCTCGGCGTGTCGCTCGCCTTGGGCAGATTGACCTTGATGCCCTGCACCGAAGCGGTGGTCATGATGATGAAGATCACCAGCAGCACGTACGCGAGATCGAGCATCGGCGTGACGTTGATGTCGTCGTATGGTTTGTTGTCGGATTGGATGTGCATGGCGCTACGCGCGAGTGAATGAGTGAAGGAGTGAAGGAGTGAAGGAGTGAAAAGCAGGTTTCCATCCTCTCTCCAGAAGGCGCAGAACTAGGCGGTGCGTTTTTACTCCTTCACCCTTCACTCTTCACTCCTTCACTGCGCGATAGCGCCAGCGGCGCTAAGGCGCATACTTCTCCGCCATCCGCGTCACCAGCTCGTCGGCGAAGACGCTCATGTCGTTGCTCATGTTCTTGATGCGGGTGGCGAGGTAGTTGTAGCCGAACAGCGCGGGGATGGCGACGCCAAGGCCAGCGACCGTGGCCACCAGCGCAGCTGCGATGCCGGGGGCAATGGCATTGACGTTGACATCGCCGGCGGCGGCGATGGCGGCGAACGTGATCATCACGCCCACCACCGTGCCGAGCAAACCCAGAAACGGGCCGCCGGAAATCGCAATGGTCAGGAGCACCATCTGACGATTGAGCCGTGCGCTCTCGCGCACCATGCCAGCGTCAAGACTTGCCTTGATCGCGTCGAGCGCCTGCGGACTCAGGTTACGCGGGCGACCCTGCGCCTCGTACGCGGAAAAGCGGTGGCCGAGCTCGCGCAGACCCACGTTGTACAGCCGAAACAGCGAAGAGCCCTGCATCTCGGCCGGTGTGCCCGCCAGGCGCTCGGGCTCGAGCATGGCGTTGGGATTTTTTTCGAACAGGTGCATGAAAGCGCGGTTGGCGCTGTCCGTGCGCGATACGAACAACCCTTTGCCGATCATGACCGCAATGCTGATCGCCATCATGACCCCGAGGATAGCGATCACCACCCAGCCGTCGAGCGTCACCGCGCCCAGCAGAACGCGAAAATAGGAATGCCCGCCGCCTGCCGCCTGTTCGTCCTGTCCGGGGCTCGCGAGCTTCGCCTCTGCGCTCTCACCGGCCCACGCCGCCTTGATCCAGTCGGTGGTACGCGCGCTCGTCGACACGACCACCTCGTCGAGGTCTCCGCGAAAACCGGTCCCCAAAACTGCGTCGCCCTGCGGCACAGTTGCAGTGGTAGGCGCCTGCGCTACAGGCTTGCCATCTATGAACAGCGTGAGCTTGCCGTCGCCGAGTGTCGCCGCCACCTGGTGCCAACTGCTCGCTGAGAGGTCGATGGTCGATTCGACGCGCACGGCACCCGCGCGCGCAAACACCTTCATCCCGGTCATTCCTACGGAGAAGGATTGCGCACCCTGGCCGAGCGCAAAGAGCGCGGACTCCTTCTGAGGTTCCGCCACGCGAACCCAGGCGAAGAAGGTGAGCCCCGCGCCCTGCGGGTTCAAGCCGCCAACCCGCACTTCGCTCGAACCATTGAAGCTTGCCGCGCCATCGATGGGACCTTGAGCAAGCGGCGTCACCGCCGTCGCGGCGACTGCGTGGGCATTGGGCGAAGCGTCGACCACCTTGTCCGTCTTCGCATCGAAATGCAGCACGAGCGCCGTGGTGGCGTCGTAGGTTCCCTTGGGGTCTTCCTCCCGCACGGCTTTCGGATTGCCGAAGTAGAGCCAGAAGGACTCGGTGGTGGAGCCTGGGGCCAGACGCGGCACCCGCACCCAGAGCAGGGCCAGCTCGTTGACCGGGTCCCACTGCTCGATGTGATACTTGAGAGGAGTCTTGTCGTCCGCCGCGACGAGGCGCAGATCGCCGCCATCGTCGCGCGCGTCGAGAAACGCGAAGTTGCCGGTATGCAGGCGCACGAGGACCGGGAAGTCGCCGAGCGCATCGTGGGTGTCTGCGCCCGAGGCCGAGGTGTTGAGCGTGATCTTCTTGCGGTAGGCCCAGTCCTCGTTCCACCAGGCCTGCGCCAGCCCTGGGAGCAATAGCAGCACAGCCAGCGCACTCGCTACACGTTTTTTCATAGCTGTGGTCTCAGGCGACGCGGCCAGTCCGAAGGGGCTATTCTCGGGGGCGGGTGTTGCATGACCGTGACTGCGCGATAGGCCCAATGCGCCACGTTCGCTGGAAGATCCTGGTTTTGTACGTTACTTGTCCTCGCCGAAGCCGAGCACCTCCACCGTGATGAACGATGGCATCAGCCCGGTCGGGGACTGCGATGCATCCGCGGCCATCTGCTGGCTCGCCTTTTCCGCGCTCCTCGTGGCATCGGCAGCCGCGCTCGCAACGCCCGACAGGCCTGCCCCGACACCCGCGACCTGCGTTGCCGGCACCCCGGTAGAGATACCGCCGGCGCGAATGTTGTCCGCTCCCACGACTCTCAGCGCTGCAATGTTCAGATTTCCGGCGGCGCGGATGCCCGCATCGCCTGCGTTTACCTCTCCCTTTGGCGCGATCAGATCCACGTCTCCCGGAGTGATCCCGCTCACGGTCAACAGCAAACCGATGCCACTCCCCGATGCGGTTCCCTGCAGGTCGGTGAACGTATTGCCTTGGGGATCGGTGCGAATCACCGGCGGGGGCGCAGCGGCGGCCGTCTTCGCCCCCTTGCCCGCGTCGATATTGCCCTCCGATGACCACATCAGGATGTCGCCGCCGGCCAGCGTGAACACGCGCGCCGAATTCACGAGAAAATCGCCCTGCGTGAATGCGCGGATCGTGCCGCCCTTCACCGTGACGATCCCGAGGCTCGAGGCCGAGTTGTCGACGCCGGCCCGCGCGTCCGTATCTTTGCTCGCGATCAGATCGGCCGGAACGCTCGCGAGCCCGGCGACAACGCGGCCGCCCGGCACCAGCATCTCGATGTCGCCGCCACGCTCAGTCTTGATCTGGCTGAAGAAGACGTTGAGGTCTCCGGCGTATTTCTTCTCCGGGAACAGCGACGCGATCGCTGCGTAGCCGCGGTCGTAGTTGCCGAACGTCGCGCTCGCCGGATCGTTCGCCTGGCGCCCGGTCTCCTTGAGCTCGTTGAAGAACGCCCAACGCTCGAACGCCTGCTGGGTCATCGCTGGCAGGCCCTCGAACGTGGCCCATGCGTCCTCTGCGGGCAGGTCTGGATTCCCGGTGGCCTCGCGCACGAAGCTTACGAGCTCGCTCTGATAACTGCGCATCGAGCTCGCGCCTGGGGCAAGGTAATGCTGCGCGAAGTCGGCGTAGTCGGCGCTCGTCGCCCCGACCAGCAGCGTGAGGCTTGCGCCCTGTTCGGGAAGGGCCGGGTTATCGAGATTCCCGCGCGACAGCAGCCCGAACGCGTTGCCGAGATCGAAGTTGCGGCCAGCGACCGCCTGCAGGCGGCCGGGCCCGCTGATCTCGATGCGCGCGCTGTTGCCAACCAGCTCATTGGTCTCGCCGCGCGCCGTCGTGAAGCGAATGTCGCGCCCGGCAAAGATCGAGGTCACGTCGTCGTCGTGCAGGTTCTGCAGGCCCAGCGTCACATCGACGATGTCACGACCTGCGTAGATCTGCGCAGGTTTGGGCAGAATCGCCGCTACCGTAGCGTTGTTGCTCGTGATGTCCCCGGTCCCGGCGTAGATCTTGACGGGAGCGGTGTCGTCCAGATGCAAGAGAGTGGGATCGTGCAGATCGATGCCCGAGTAGGCGTTCGTAAGGAGCCGTCCAACGACGTTTGTCAGGTCCTTCTGCGGCGCAGTCGGCGGCAGCGCGCGGTCGGGGCTCGAATCGGCGACGTTGATCGTCCCGCCGATGGCCACCGATCCGGCGGCGAGCAGCTCGAGGTTGCCGCGCGGCTCAGGGTAGAGCGCGAGCGGTCGCGCGACCGTGATGTCCCCGTTCAGCGCACGCGCCTCGAGAGTGCCTGGATAAATCGCGAGGGCCTTCGGGTCGAACGACAAGATCGCAAGATCGGCACTGGCATGTGATGAGATCTTGGCCGTGTCGTTGTCGAGCAGGACATTGCCAGTGATTGAAGTCAGCTGTACTGCGCTATCGGCCCCGTAGTTGAAGAAGTAGGACTTCTGCGGACTGAAGACGTTGGACGCATTCGCTTGCTGCTGCGTGACCGCTGTCGGGTTGAGGACCGTCTCAAGCGAAATATCACCGGCTGCGACGACACGGAAGCTCGCATCACCGAGCGCCAGTATGGGATACAGCGCCGGAGAAGCCGGCGCCTGGCCGATCGCAAGCGAGCCGCCAGCGTTGATCACGCCGGTCCCTTTGTCCACGAAAAACACGCCGCCGCGTACATCGCCGCCGGCGCTCACGGAAAGGTCTCCGCCCCCGCGCACTACGAGCGTCTCCTTGTTGCTGGCCCCAACGAACATGCGGGCACTGGTCGCCACGCTTGCGGACAGATCATCGACGTCGCGGCCAGCGACGATCGTGAGATCGCCGCCGCCCAACGTTGCCACGTTCTGCTGGAAGCGATCGAACCTCGGCCACCAGCTCGTCTGCGTCTGGAGTACCCCGTTGGCATCGACGAAGCCCTGGCGGAACAGCCAACTCGATGCGAGTTGAGGTGTGACCGCGCCGCGTACATCCTGCCCCGCGTAGATCGTGATGTCTCCGCCGCGCACCGGATAATTCGCGCGCGCCGGCGCAGTGAAGCTGCCGAGCGTCGAGTAGTCCTGCGTGTCGGGTGTACCAGCGGTGTACAGCACAGCCGCTGACGAGTTGTTGCCGGTGCCGTTAAAGCCGAGCTCGAAGTTGCGCGCCGCCGCGACTGTGATCGAGCCGGTGCCGGTCCTCAACACCGACAACGCTGGGTCCGCGGGCGTGCCGATGCGCCCAAAGGAAATGTTCACGTTACCCGTAGCACTCGATGGCGCGGCGACGACAGCTGCAGGGTTCGCGCTCGCGAAGTCCGCGCCGCCAACCAGGCGATACGACCACGAGTCGCCGCTCGCAAGCGTCCAGCCGGGCAGGGCGGTGCCAGCGACCTTGGTGAAGCCATCGCTGATCGAGCCGTTGATGTCGAGATTCCCGGCCGCGCGCAGTGTGAGGGCACCGGGCTGACCGGCGTAGCGCCAGGTCGAAAGATCCCAGCCGCGCGCATCCTTTGCAGCCGCAGTTTCCCCGACGCTCACGATCAGATCACCGCTGCTGCGTACTTCGACACCAGGGCGTACCGCGAAGCGAGGATCTGCTCCCAGCCCGAGCCGGCTTGCGATCGCCGCAGAGTTGGCCATGAACGCGTCGTTGTCGGTGTCGAGCGTGGCAACGTTCAACTGTCCTGCGCCAGTGGTGTTGGTCAGTGTGATCGCGCCAGTAGCGGGGAGTGGTGCAGGCGAATAGACCTTGAACGCTTCCAGCGCGATTAGCCCTGCGCCCGTAACGGTAGCGTCGAAGTTGGTGACCGCGACGTCGGAGCCCAGACGTGGAGCGCGCAAATCGACTTCTCCAGGCGCACCGAGACCCGTGCCGCTCACGTCGAACGTCGCGCCGGCAGCGACCGAGAGGCGGCTTCCGCTCAAAGGTGTCGTGCCATCGTCGGTTGCGGTCGCCAGCAACACCTTACCCCCGCCGCCGAGGCTGCCGGCCTGCTCGGCGGGCGCTTGTGTGGCGTGGGCATCGATGTGCGCAGTCGACTCGATCGCGACATTGCCTCTGCCGCTCCCCTGTTTCTGGCTCGCCAGGAGCGCGATGTTGCCGCCTTTGGGTCCGGTGGCATCGATCGCGCCCGCGACATCGATGTTGCCGTCGTCGACCGCAAGCTGGAAGTTGGCGGCCGTCACCGTGACTCCCTGGCCGATCGTGACGTCGCCAGTGCGCACGCGCAACGTTCGATCGCTGGTGAAGCCGCCAGAGACAGGCGGTCCGTTGCCGTCGACGCGCAGCTCGAGCCGCGAGTTGAGCGCACCGAAATCCGCCAGGGTCAGAACATCGAGCGAGAAACGTCCTGGCGCGGGAGTGCCACCACCCGTTGTGCCGCTCGCCCATCCCTTCAATGTGCCGAGGACATTAGCGCCGCCCTGGATCGCGCTGATGCTGAGCAAGCCCGCGTCGCCGCCACTGACGCCGCGAAGATCGACCACTGCACCTTTGCCGATCGAAACGTCGCCCCGGTCGGCGACCAGGAAAACCTGGCCGGCGGGCGCGGCAAGCGCGGTGTCGAACAGCGTCTTGCTGTATCCGCGCGCGAGGATCTCAGAGTCGTCCGCCAGCGTGATGGCGTCACCGCCCGCGCCGCCGGTCGCGTGCATGCGCACGGTACCGGCCGCGACGTCGATCGAGCCGCCATGCAGGATGGTCGCGCCGCTCAGATCGATCTCGCCGCCGAAGTTCGTGTTCGCCGCGAGCGGTGTGGTCGTCAGCCGCGCCGCGGTCGTCAAATTAGCGGTGGAGCTGAACTGGTACTTAGCGCCCGAGGTCGCCGTGATGCGGCCCGCTTCCAGCGTCAACGGCCCGGTCACATCAAAACTGCCGCTCGACGTCCCGATGATCTCTGCGGCCGACAGCTTTACACCATTGCTGAAGCCCTGCACGGTGAACGCATTCGATCCGAGCTCGGCGGATGTGGCCGAGATCAGCAGACTGCCGGTACCGAGTGCGCCGGCCGGCGTACCGATCGCCGTCTGATCGGGATTGCTCAGCAGTACGCGGCTCGCCGTGAGCTGCGACTGCATCCCCGGGTTGGTATAGCCGACGATCCCACCCGCCTCGAGGCCAATCACGGCGCCTGGTGCGGTACTCGCGAAATCCACCGCACCGTAAAGATCGATGGTGCTATAGCTCTTCAAGAAGATCTCGGACAGGCCGGCAAGCTTGGCGATCTGCCCGCTGCCGAACACGAGGCCCTCAGTGGGCTGCACGCCGTCGCCGATGCTGATGCGCGAAGCGCCCAGTCGCAGCGAGCCGCCACTCCCGAGATCGAGATTGCCCTGGAACAGGTTGTCCTTGGTGGCATCGAGCGTCACGGCGCTACCACGGATCGTGGCGCCTGCAGCGACGTCGAGCGTGCCGCTCTGGCGCGTCGTGTTCTCCCGCACGATGCCGATCTGCTTGCCGGTTCCGACGTAGAGCATCGCACCGTCGCCGCTGATGCCGTTAGCATTGCTGCCAATCGTGAACACCGGAGGTTGCGCGGCCACCGCGCCTTTGGCTTCGACGACCGAGCCGGCTTTCACCGACACCGCATCGGTCGCGGCCAGCACGATCTCCTGCGCACTGAGCCCCGCGTCTGCGGAATTCTCGACGCGCACTTCGGTCGCGCCAACGTTCAGGCTTACCTGAGAGCCGGATTCGTCGCGTATTGCACCAATCACCAGACTCTCGGGATTGAGACGCAGGAGATCCGCCACGTGCAGTGTGAGAAATCCGGGTGTGCTGGCGTCGCCATCGGTGATGAGAATGTTGGGGGCAGAGATGTCGACCTCGCCGCGGCGACCCGGCGCGTCGGCGCCGATCGCGACACTGCCGTCGAGCACAAGGTGGCTGGTGGTCTCGACCGAGAAGCGGCCCGCGTCGCGCGGCAGGCGCGGCGCAGCAGCACCAGCAGTCAGCGCGGCAGCCGAGAAGAAGGCGTTGCCAAAGCTGTCGGTGAAATCGGATTGCTTGCGCGCAACCGTGCCCGGCGCGACGACGAACCCGGACCAGCGCGCATTGCGTGTGCCGGCAGCCGATTGCAGGTAGCCGGCCACTAAGCTCGAGCCGTCCAGCCGCGCGCTGTTCAAGATCGGCGTCATGTCCAGCGTGCCCGCTTGTGCGGTCACTGTGTAAGCACCCGGCAGCAATGCATAGTGGGCCGGTAGCAGTGTGTAGTTGCCGGCCGGCAGTCCGGGTGCACCGGAGAGGTACACGCTGTCGCCTGGCCGCAGGCTCGTGTTGCCGACCGCGGTGCCGCCTCCGGCTTGTGCAGTTTCGGTCAGCCGGTACTGGTAGTCGAACGGCGCGAACGGACTGCTAAAGCCGGGCAGCACCGCGAACGTGCCCGGACTCGCGAGCACATCCTTCGAGCCACCTGGTCCGACAGTAAACTCGTAACCGTAGAGATCGCCGCCGCCTGACAGGTCGAGCACGGCGCCGTTGGCGATCGTGACGTCCCCAGCGCTGAGTGCAATACGCTTCTCGGGTGGACCCGAGATCACAGCGAGACGATCGCCGAAGTTGTACACCCACTCGCGGCCGTTCTGCGTGCTCCCGAACGGAATCATGAGTCCGTCGGCCGATACCGAAGTTACGCTGCCCGCAGCCAGCGTCAGTGTGTCGGACGCTTGCAGCCGGATCGTCCCGAGCGGCGCTCGTAGCGTTCCTTCCTGCACGATCTCGGGAGCAAGCACGATCAACTCGCCGCCCGCGGAGAGCGGCGGCGCCCCGCGGCCAGTGCTCTCGAAGCGGATCATGCTCTGCGCGGCACCGCGCGTCTCCAGCGTGTAACTCGACAGCGTGGTCGGGTAGAGCTGAGCGGCGGCGAACTCGAGATCGCCGGCGGCCGCGAGGTGCCCGATCGGATCGAGCTGCGTGCGGTCGATGGGAAGCACGCCGATCAGGCGGATGTCGCCGCTGCTGCGAAACGATGCGACTCCGACGCCCTGCAGTGCGACGTTGCCGACCAGATCGATCAACGACGCGGATGCGCTCAGCGTTCCGCTCCCCGACGTGGGATCCGGGACGTGCGTGCCGGCGTCCTGGTAGCGAGGGTCGAAGTTGCCAAGGCTCACGTCGAACGAGCGCACTGCGAGCCGCGCGTCCGGCCCCAGCGAGAGCGCCGGAGCATCAAGTGTCACACTAGCTCTGGGCGCAAGTGTTACGCTTCCCTGCACGCTGATCGTGTCTCGGCTCTTCAGCGCGATGTCATCGAAGCCGCCCTGCGCAAGGCGATCCGCCGCGACGTAAGCCTTGCCGTTCAGCTGCAGGTCGATGGCTTGCCCGGGCGCAAGCCCGTCGGGAACCGATGTGCCTGTTGCGCTCAGCACGAGATCGCGGCTGCCGAGGGGATACGGTGGGACGACCTGCGACACGTCGCTGTCGTCGCGATCGATGACCAGCGCGAAGCTCCCGCCCGCGGCCGACGCAGCGCCGCCGTGCGCCTTGAAGCTCGCATCGAGCAGCACGCCTTCGCGCGCACGGATCGAGATCGAGCCCGCATCGGACCAGACTTCGCGCGCCGTGATGCCAGCGTTGCGCCCGGCAGGATCGGCGAGATCGAGCATGGCCGCCGTGCCGGAGACGTCGAGAACCGCACCGCGCTGCGCGACGACGTAACCTTTGTTTGCGACAATCGTGATGTCGCCGCCGGGCGTGACCGTTCCTTTGCGCAGGCCCCGGCTGTCGCGGAAGACGTCGGCCAGGCCTGCGACGTTCAGGACGCTGGCATCGCCGAGCCAGATGCTCTGCTCGGGAATGAAGCCGATCAACTCTCCGTTGCCGGGCTTGCCCTGCATCGTCAGCGTGATGCTGCCGCCCGGCGCGACCACGCTGCCGAGCACTGTAAGCTGGCGGCTCGCGGTCAGGCTCACGTTCGCGCCGGGATCAGCAGCAATCGAGGCACCGGTGCCGATCAGGAGATTCCCCGATGTCACCGTGCCCGCGACGAGCGTCAAGTCGACGGGCGCGCGCGTCGGCACCGGGCCGACAGGATCAAGGCGCACGACCTGCGTAAAGTCCAACAGGTTCGAGCCCGAGCGCCGCGTCGAATAATCTTGTCCGAGCTGGAGATTGTCTGCGACGGGCGCGATGAGTGTTCCGTTCTGCACGGTCAAGCCGTCGAGCCCGGTCACAATGTAACTCGAGAATCCTCCTGAGCCGAAGAACGCCGGACTCAGAGCGAGCTGCGACGGCGCTGCGCTCACGGCATCGCCAATCGACACGGAAGCCGCCGTCACGCTCAGGCTGCCTCCCCGCGCGAGCCCGAGCGATCTCAGTTCACCCCCAAGCACGATGCTGCCTGGATGCGGATCGGAATCGCGGGTTCCGGCGTTTGCGGCGAGCGTGATGTCACCGCCATTGCCAGCGACCAGCGTCCGATTCGCCTGCAGCCAGCCGCCGCCGGAGACGTCGAGCAGAGTTCGAGGCGCTAACACCAGATCGCTGAATGCGGACAAGCTGATGCTCCCGCCATTTGCGAACACGGGCTCGAGCGCGGACGGACCGAGCGTCGGCAGATCGTTTACCCACTCGCCGCGCGCGTCGAGGTGTACGCCTGCCTCGACGGTGACGCGGCCGAGCTGGGTCGATTGCGACGTGATGTTGGGACGCGCTTGCACGGAGATCTTGCCCCCCGGCACCGTGATCCCCGACGCGATGTCTACGTTCTCGCCTACGAGCGTCACAGCGCCACCCGCGTGCAGCGCCATAGAGGCACCAGGCTGCACGGAAATGCTCCGATCGGTGTAGACCGCGAGGTTGGTGAGGCCGGACGCATCCCAGAGGTTCTGTTGCAGCGTGAGGCGCGACTGGAGCGCAGCGCTCAGCGGATCGCCGAAGCCGGGCGCAGCGATTTCGCTCGTACCCGGCGCGACGAACGTGACATCGCTACGCAGCGTGTAGTCGGGGTTCGACGCCGTCGGATCACTCACGCCGCCGAACTGCAATGTCAGGCCGATCGGGGCCTGCGCAGGTGTACGCTGATAGGGCCCGGCGGTAACGTTGCCGACCACACTGCCGGAGACGACCATCGAAGGCGCGACGAAGCTCACGGTTCCAGCGTTTTCGCCCTCGATGTAACCGGGCACGAGCTGGCGGGCCTGCGGAATAGACCAGCTCTGCGTCACGCCCCACTTACGGTTGGTGACGCGATAGACATCCGCGAACCCGACATAATTCTCATTGGGCGAGGCGTCACCAATGTCGACTACCTTACCCGAGGCGGTCACGAGCTTGGTCGTATTGATGAAGCCGGGCAGATAGCTCACGTATCCGCCCGAGGCGTTGATGGACGCGTTCGCGCGCAGAACAATATCGCCTTCGGATCGCAGCGAGACGGTGCCACCGGCCGCCGTCAGCTCCCCGACCGTCAGCGGAATCTGTGCGATGTACCCCGACACGTCTGCGAGCGCGGTCCCAGGCATGCCACCGGCATCCTTGCGCGCATCCACCCTCACCGTCTTGCCGCGCAGAAAGCCGTCGCGCTGCAGGGGATCATCGCGCAGCTCGTTGCCGCGCAGTTCCACCGTAACGACGTTGCGCTCCACCGGGATCTCGGTGGCCTGCTCGCCCTGGCGTCCCGGTGCGCTGCTGCGGCTGCCGACACCGCTCACGTCGATGCCGCTGCCGGGATCGAAATAGATGCGGCTGTTGTTGGGCTGCACGAACTGCTGGTCCAGCGTCAGTGCACTCGGATTCTGCGCGGCAGTGAGAGAGACGCTGCCAGCGGGAGCGACGATCCAGGCGTTCGGGTCGAGGTGGATGCTGCCGCCGGTGATTTCGACCTTGGACGGATAGAACGTCTGGCTCGGGGTGATCGAGGTTGCATCGCCGAGCTCGGGCAGGACCGATGTGACGCTGCCGCTACCGAGCTCGACAGCACCCCCGCGCGTCGCGCTGCGCGTGACGACCCCGGCGCTGCCGACGACGACCGTGGTGTCGCGTGCGAGCAGCCGCACCGAGCCATTCTCCTGCACCGCGGTGGTCGCGTTGACGCGGCCCTGCTGATTCACCGCCAGGCCCATCAGTGTCACGTTGCCGCGGCTCGCGACGATCTGTCCCAGGTTGAGGTTGCTTGCGGTACCGCCGTTGTCGACCTCAACGAGCAGCCCGCGCACGGTCGGATCCTCGCTCGCGGCAAAATAGATCTTCTGCCCCGCAGCGAGCAAGGTCTGGCCCTCGCTCGTGACGATCACGCCGTTGTTCTCGACTTGCGGGGCGAGGAGCATGATGCGCCCGCCGGTTGCGGCCTCCAGCTTAGCGCCCGCCTCCACGCGCACGAAGCCAGTATTGCCGCTGAACGCGGGATCGCCGTTGCGGATCGACAGGATCCCGTTCTGGAACACCGCGTCCTGGATGTCGAGCGAGGACGCCACCAGCGAGCCGACGTTCACCTGCGCGCCATTCGCAAAGATGATGCCGTTCTGGTTGATCAGGTAGATCTGCCCGTTGGCCGACAGGTTGCCCGCGATGCGGCTCGGATCCGCCTGGAAGATGCGGTTGAGCGCGACCGCATTCGTGCCCGGCTGCACGAATTGCACCGCGCCGCCGGCGCCGATGTTGAACGAATTCCAATTGAGGATCGCCTGCTTAGTGGTCTGCGTAACGGTTGCTTTCGTTGGAGAGCTGAGCGCGAACTTCGCGGCCCCCTGTGATACGAAGCCGAGATTGCCCTTCGCTCCGCACGCTCCCGCGCACGGCACCGGAAGCTCCGCAGTAATTCCTGGTGCCGGCAGCGCCAGCAGGCCGCACGTCGATAACGCAGCGATCATCGTGCGCACGGCGCTCGCGAGCGCTGTCGGATCGGCAGCGCTCTTACTCGAACTGCCCATGCCTGATGCGCGGCGCGTCTTCGCGGCCTCCGACGCCGGTACGATCAAACCGGTTCGGAAGTTGCGGATCAGCCGGTAGCGTTGCGCGTTCATGCTGCGTTCTGAGATCGCGCTGGCATGTGGTCAAAACTCATAGGCAACCTGGAAAAGAACACGCGCGTCGCCAGCCTTGGTGCGCGGGCCATCCTCGAGGGCAAAAGCGAGATCGATTGTGGCGCTGAATCCGTGCGGCGCCGTAGCGCGCAGCCCCACACCGGCACCCGATATGCGGAACACCGACTGCTGGCCCGGCAGAGCATCGACCAGATAGACCCGCGCCATGTCGAAGAACATGAGCGCGACGAGCTGGTCCAGCAGGCCGTGCGCCACGGCAGCGAACGAAGGGCTGCGCAGCTCAACGGACGCAATGAAGCCGGAGTCTCCGAGCACCTCTGACTCGAGATAGCCACGCACCGTTTCGGCACCGCCCGCGTAGAACTGCTCGTTGCTGACCAGCGGATCGCCGCTGAGCTGTCCTTGGAGCTTCAGTACCAAAGAGGCGTCCTTGGGCAGCGTCTGAATTCTTGTGGCATCCGCCTTCACGTAGAAGAAGTCGCCTTGGGCGCTGTGACGGCTGCACTCGAACTGGTCCTCGAAATCGCCGGGCAGGCACTCGACCTGACGGTTGGATAGGGCGCGCAGCCCCATGGTCGCACCAAGATCGAATTGAAAACGCCCTTTCGAGTCGGGGCGCGCCGCGGAGTATTGGAGGGTCGAGGTGAAGTAGCGCACAGGCGTTTCGATCGTGCCCGTGCCGAGCCCCGTACTCTGTTTGATATCTTTGTAGTCAAGACCCACCGTAGCCGAGTGCGTGTACTGGCCGAGTGGGTGTAGCGGCGCGACGTAGCGCGCGCCTGCGATCGTACCGTTGCCAACGACGTCGATGCTGCCGAGCGAGGCCACGTTGCTGTTAGACTTGATGGCGTACACGGCGAGCGAGTCGCCACTGTTGAGCGGCATCACGTACGTGCCGGAAAGCGCGCGAACTTGGGTGGTGTCTTCCGGTGAGATCTGATAGTTCAGGGCGATGCTGTGTTGGCGTTGCCACAGGTTGTCGTAGCGCAGATAGCCGTTCAGCCGCAGCGCGGTAGTATCCGGACTCTCACGGTTGTTGAGTTCGATCCCGCCGTGCAGCGGCGGCTCGTCCTGGACCTTCAGATCCACCTCGACCTTGCCCGGCGTCTGGCCGGGACGCAGGACCGGCGTCACCGTTCGGCCGGGGCTGCGGTTGAGATCCGTCAGCTGGTTCTGCACGGCCTTGAAGTCGGGCACGTTGCCTTCGGCCAGCTCCGGAATCTTCGAGCGGATCACGCCCTGCGAATAGTAGCGCGAGCCGGTGACCTTCAGCCGATCGACGGCGCCTTCGACAACCTTCAGGGTGACGATGCCCTCGTCGACCTTCTGCTCGGGTAAGTCGACCAGCACCGTGAGATAGCCGGCGTCGTGATAGGCCTTCTCAAGGGCCGCGCGCGCGGCTTCGACGTCCTTGACCGTCTTGGCCGGTCCGAGAAACGGATACACGGCTTTCTCGATCGCGATCGTTGCGAGCTTGGTGTTGCCCTCGACCTGGTACTCTAAGACGTCGAAGCGCGGCCCCTCGGCCGGCGCCACGCTTGCTTCGGGCCGAGCCGTCCCGACGCTGCCGCTTTCCGTCGCACAGTACGCTTGCGACGATAGCAGAGGTAACACGAGCAAACCGGCGGCACAAAAAACCATTCCCCGCAAGCTGCGCGAGGAATGGCTCCCGAGCGGGAGTTGCGATGCCGCGAGCGCGCGGCCGCAGCAGATGGCGCTACTCAAACAGCTGCCACGGCTGGCAGGAGTTGCCGAAGCGCGTGCCACGGTGTACCTGGCCGGGGAACAGAGCGTGGGTAATCGTTGTGCTGTTCGATGTATAGAACAGACCTGTCAAGTTCGACAGGTTCGGGTCCTTGAGCGTTGCGATGAGGTTGTTGAAGAACGTCGCAGCATTCCCCGTCAGCAGGTCGGTGCGGTAGTTCGCCTCGAACTCGAAGGCGAAATCGTAGCGCCCTTCGATCGCGTTGAACCGCTGCTTGCCAACCACCGAGGCGGGGGCGCCGGGATCGAAATTGGGACTGGAACCATCGAGCTTGACGAACTTGTAGTGGTCGGCCCCTGGCACTCTTTCCAGCGAGATGACGCCAATCGCAAATGCGTTGGGATCGCCTGCGTTGTTCGCGTTGTTCAGGCAGGTGATGACGTTACCGGTCGACGACGCCTCGCTCACGACGTAATTGGGAGGGTTGCTGTCGCCCGCACCGTTCGCGATGAGCGAGCCGAACGTCGGGCTGTTCGTCAGCTCGCACGGGTTGGCGAGGAAAAAGACCTCAGATGACGCCTGCGTGCCTGACGTCGACACACGGCGGCACAAGTTGACGCTCTTGCCAGTGCCGGAGGCACCCAGGATCGGCGTCCAATCGGTCTGGTAGGCGGCGAACGCAGCCGAGTTCGACGTGATCGATGTGTACTGGTTCTTCGAAATCGACGGCTGACACAGGCCCGGGGCGAAGTCGCCCACGACACACGTGCCCGGCAGCAGCCCGTCCGCCTTCTGCTTGGTCTGCAGCGCCTGGTACAGCGCGTCGGTCACCACCACTCCAAAGCTCTGTCCGCCGAAGCCGGTGAACTTCACGATCGAGCCCGACAGCGGCGCGTAGCCTGACAAGATCCCGCGCGTCGCCCAGATCTTGACCTCCACGTCGGTGAACCCAGCCTGTGGTTGCCTCGGTGCCGACGTAGCCGTCATCGTGCAGGTCTTTGCGGCGATGTCGCAGCTGGTGAGGTCGGGCCAATTCAACTGGACGGGTGGCAGGCCTGCGGGCGCGAGCGCGGTATTGGTCGCAAGCAGCGGGCCAACACCGGCGAAGGAGCCGTCCTGGTCACGCTTGATGATGATGTAGCTCTGACCTGCGGTAAAGCCGGAACTCGCGAGTGCGTTGGTGCACTTGTATACAAAAGCCTGCTTGCCGTCGATCGTGTCGACGAACTTGGTGAAGTTCGCGCCGCCTGCACCGCCGGTGCAAAAGCTCGCGATTACGGATTCGATGCCAGGCGTCTGCGCCGTGGCACCGGAGATGTATACGATGTTGCCCGCCGGAACACCGGCGCTGATGTCCGTCGCCAGGGCCGGCACTGCGAGTGCCATGCCGCAGGCAGCCGCTGCTATTTTCAGGTTCACTTGCATGAGAGGTCTCCGCAAAGTCGAGTTGGATCGAACGAGCACGGCCTAGCGCGTGAGGCGCCGGCGCGAGATCGCGCCTACGCCGACGAGGCCAGCCACCAGCAGCACCCAGGTGCCCGGCTCGGGCACGGCGGCGGCGGTCTGGTAATACAAGAAGCCGTTCTGCATATCGACGCTGAACGTGCCGCCATAGGTTGTGACGTTGACCGGCTTGGTAGTGGGAGTGCCGGAGTTGCTGAGGAGATAGAACGGCAAGGATTTCATCACGCTGTCGGTGCTGTTGAACGTCGCAGAGCCCTTCCAGTCGAGGCTCATGCCGTTTGGGAAGAAAGCAGGGCCATCTGCGGCCGAGGCCACGCTGGCACCGTCGTCTAACAGGTTGTGGCTCGGCAGTCCGTTAACGCCCGGAAGCAAGCCACCGGCGAGTTCGACGTTCTTGAAATTGTTCATTTGCGAGTTCGTTTGCGCCTGGATTGTGGCAAGCAGGCTGCTCGAGGTGCTCAGATAATTGAGGGTGCCCGCGGTCCCGAGGCTGCCGAGACTGTCGCCAGCAGCGACGTTGAAAATCGCATTGTCGGCGCTCGCCCCGGTCGCGAGAAACTGCGTCCACGGATTAACTGTGCCGCCGGCCGGCGGCTGATACGAGTAGCCGTTGAGGTCCCAACGCAAGGTCAGCCCAGGCACGCTGAGGGGCCCCGCTGTGAAAGAACCAATAGTCGGGTTTCCAGAATTGGCAGCAGGTAGGCTGCCGGTGAGGATGGTGGGCGCCTTCAGGTCGGCGGTAAATGAATTAGTAGGTGTAGCGATATTGAGAAACAGCTCACCGTTGCCGCCCGCGAAGCCGTCGATGGCCGCGGAGGCGGAACCGGAAACCGTGAGGGCCGCGGCGACAGCGGTCATCTTGAGGTCTAACGCTTTCATCAAATCACCTCTTTGCTTAGAGTTGCTTGGAGAAACGAGGCACGTCCTGTCATAAACCAAAGCAAATCCATAAATAACGACCGGGCTCCGAGTGCGGCGTCTTGCTGGCCGCAACAGCAAAACTGACAACTTGGTAGATTACGCGGCGCGTATGACATGCAGCGCAATCTGCCGATCCCAATGCGTAGTCCGACCGGCTCAGAAGCTGTCACCGTCCCGTTCTTTCCACGCATCGAGGCGTAGCCTACATGTGGCGCATGACGTGGCGTGTGGTGGGCACAAGGCCGTCGTTGAGCACCTCGGACTATGCCGTGCAGGCGACATCACGAGCGTCGTCCGACGACGACCGCCCAGGTCGGATCGAATGGGCCTCAGGTGTTATGCAGGCTAACGCGCCGTGGTCTCGAGCGGCGGCGTACTGGCCCCGGCGAGGCAGCCGCGCGATCGCGCGATGGCCGACTGCATGCAGCGCGCTCGCATGCCCGCCATCGCAGCCGCATCTTCGCCAGGTCCCTGCGAGAGATTCGAGCAGATACGCAGATCGGCGAGGCGTTGCGAGTTGCATTGCGCTTCGGGAGAGACCGGTGGCGATACAGGTTCGCCGGCCGCGGATGTGAGACCGCTTGCCGCACGCGGCACGGGACTTGGGGTAACGCCGAGCGGGGCAATCGGCGAGCTCGCCGCGTCCTGCGGAACCGCTACGAACTTCCATTCGGCGTACGACTTGGCCGTCGAAAAGTCCTCGTCGGCAGGGAAGCCTGCGACCTTCACTGGTGTGTCCTCCGACAGACTGTGCACGCCGAGGACCACGCCGTCCGGGCCGGTCACGAGCCCCCAGTTGGCTTTGCCGGTCATCGGATCGACGTAAATCTGGCGCAAGTGACGGCGGATCTGGGGAAAGCGCGGGTCCTGCAGCAGGTCTTCCAGCTTCTTCGGATACTGCGGCGTTCCAGGCGAGCTCGCTGCGTAACGCATGATCGCGTCGCGAAACTGTTTACCGATGAACAGCAACTCAGCTTCCTTTTCGCGGATGGACAGCGTATGCCAGACCTGCGCGACGCTTGCGAGTGCCCAGCCGGTGAGGGCCACTAGAAACAGTAGATACACATAACTGAAGCCACGGCAACCGTTGCGCCAGGTCCGGTCTGCCGCAATCATCGCGCTCAAGCAAGGTGGCCGATGCCGCCACGCGTAATGCTGAGGGTAATGCCCTTGGCAACAGCCTGCGTGCGATTGTGCGCGCCGAGCTTGCGCAGAATCTTCTGCACGTGATTTTTGACGGTGAGCTGACTGATGCTCAGAATCTGGCCAATCTCGGCGTTGCTCTTGCCCTTTTGCATCCAGCTGAGGATCTCGATCTCGCGTGCAGTGAGCAGCGGACCCACCTCGCGCTGGCGCACATCGGGTGTGGTGTCGCAGTTCACGCGCAGCCAACCCGCGTACAGGTACGGTAACAGCATGGCGATCAAGCGCGCTTCGCGCTCCGCAGGCGCGGCATGCACTTTGCACAGCGCGAAGAAGCCCGCAGGTCTGCCGTCCAACCCGGGGAGGCCGTGCGCGACGAGATTCTTGAGGTCCCAGCGCTGCAGCAGATCCAACATCTCCACGTCTTCGCCGTGGTGTACATCGTTGCGCTGTGGGCTCAACAGGAGCGGTGTGCCTCCGCGCTCATGCCAGAGTTTGATGGCGCGATACATCAGGCCGCGGTCCATGCTGCACAGCTCGGTAAAGCGTTCCGCAGCCAGCGGATAGCTGCCGAGCCACTCGAACTTGAGACCGTTCGTGCCCGGGAGCGCAAGACCACAGATCAGCACCTCGTGCGCGATCACGCCTTGAAATACGCCTTGCACCCAGGAGAAGAACTCCGTGCGCCGGGTAATTCTGACCGCCGCCTCGATGTTGAGCAGCAGGATGTCAAGCTCCATCCTGCTGAACATGGATACGTCGTCTGCCATGATGGCGTTGCCTGTGGTGGAGAACCGGCCGGCTGCAGACGCAATAATGCGCATTCAAGATGTCGTAAAGATGTACGTATTGCTGCAAAGGGACGCGCTGAATCATGCAAGGCAGACACAAATGCGCAGTTATGATGACTGCCCGATGTGTGCGCACTAGTCCATTCGGACCAACGCTAGTCCGTTCGGACTAGCGTAAGCCGAACCGCGGCACGTGCCGCGCTCAGGCGATTATGCGCAGTCCTCGAGAGCTTGCTGAACGTGACTCGAGTATTACACTTTGACTTGCTCGGCGCGGCGTTGTCGGCCTGGAAAGATGTTATGCCGCCAGAGCGGTCGATCCCGCGCTCTCTGCCTCCAGCTTCGCCCACAGCGCGCGGATCATGCTCATCATCATCTTCGCTTCCTCCCAGCGATCGGATAGCTCGTAGCCGTCAGGGCCGGTCATCGCATATTCCTTGGGACCGAGCTCGCACAGGAAGGGTGAGCGTCGCATCCTTCGGCGCGCGCCACCGCCAGCTTCTGAAGCCATACCCCCACCAGCCCATGAACAACTCCAGCCACTCGCGGTGACGCGCGAAGCTGATCTGGATCTGCACCTGCTCGCGGCTCGCCACGCGTCCGTGAAAGCCCCAGGCATTGTCCAGGATACGGTGCATCAAGCCATGGTTCTCCTCTGAGATCGGCCACGCGAACTCGCGCCAGAGTCGTTTGGGCTCTTTAGGGCAGCGGGCTGCCCCAGCCGGATTTGCCGCGGCGAGCTCGAGCACGGGTCGATGGCGCCGCGATTTCGTGATCAGCGTGCGGCGAAACCTCTTGGGTTTACCTATGATTCAACCACCCGGTGTGCCGTCCTGCCCAGGGGCTGTAGAATGCAACCATTCTCACGCTAGGAGTTTTCCGATGCGGACAGCCGCTCTTGCTTGGGTCATGGCGACCCTCATTACGTTGCTCGGCATCGATTTGGCCACGGGCCAGACCCAAGGCGTAGAGAAGATCATGCGGCAGAAGTTGCCGTATGCGCAGGCAATCCTCGAGGGGGTGACTACTGAGGATTACAAGAAGATCACCGACAGCACCGTGCCGCTGCTGGAGCTCACCCATCGAGCCGAATGGAACGCGATCGATCGGTACGAGTACGTGGCCTTCAGCTTGGGATTTCGCCAGGCGGTCAATGAGCTGGCAGACGCCGCCCGGCGGCAAAGTGCCGACGGCGTGACCTACTCGTACATGCGGATGACGATGGCTTGCGTGTCGTGCCATCGCGCTTTGCGCGACGTGAAGAAACCGTGAGAGTGTTTCGGATTTCCGGATGCTGTCTGGGTTGCGGAGTGGCTACCTCTGAACTCCCGAGCCTGCGACAGGCAAGCCCATACCCTGAACTTTAGCAGGCTGCTGAAATTCTCTTTGAAAGGCGGCAATTCGTAGATCGAAGTGAGCTGCGGCTCCCGGCGCTCAGGGGGTTCAGCTTCATCGGGCCGCCGCGATCAGCGCACGCGGAAACTCCACGGAGGAAATCGTATGTCTAGCGCAGATGGTCAACGGCCCATCCAGCGGTGGCTTGCCGGCGTTTGACTGAGTACTTGATGTACGGCAATCGCAGTCGCCGCAGGGGGGCACCACCGACCACATCCGGTGATCGGATCAAGCGCACACACTCGGCTGTCGCGCTGGAGAAGTCGATCGTTAAATGGGAAAGCACCAGAAGGCAACGCGACAAAAGCGCGCGGCCACGGTCCAAGGGTTGAGCGGACAATCGAGCGAGGGTGCACAAATGGCAACTAAGACCCGAACGAGTCGAGCGGGGGGCTGTCGAGCAGCGGGCTGGCTGCTTGCGCTCGCTCTGTGGACAGTGGCTGCCTTGGCCCAAGGACAACAGTCGCCCGACAACCTGGTCAAGGAGGTCGCCGACGACGTTTTGCGAGCCCTGCGTGAGGACCCTGATTTGCGCGCCGGCAACCAGACCAAAATGGCACAGCTCATCGAGCAGAAGATCGCGCCGCATTTTGAGTTCGAGCGCATGACGCGACTGGCGGTAGGGAAAGCCTGGCGCCAGGCCACCGACGGGCAAAAAAAGGCTTTGATGGAGCAGTTTCGGCAGCTGCTGGTGCGCTCCTACAGCGCCGCTTGGACCGCTTACCAGAACATCGTCGTCGATGTGAAGCCGCTGCGGATGCAGGCCGACGATGACGACGTCGTGGTGAAAACCACGATCAAGCGCCCGGGAGATGCGCCGCCCGTAGAGGTGAACTACAGCCTGTATAAAACAGATTCCAAGTGGAAGGTCTACGACGTAAGTGTCGAGGGAGTAAGCCTGCTAACCACCTATCGTAGTACTTTCGCCGAAGAAATCCGGAAGAGCGGCATCGATGGCCTGATCAAGTCCCTGCGCGAGAAAAACGCGCAGACCGGTTAAGCAAAGAGAGCAAAGCAGACGACAGCCCACGCGCTGGCCGATCATTATCGCGAAACACTCACCGCGGTACGTCAGCTCAATAGCGGCCATCCGGACCGATCGCTCGACACGCTGATGGAGCAGTTGGAGACGGATTTATCCCTGCAGCCTCGGCTGTCGAAGCTGAACCGCATACAGGAAGCCGAAGCCGATCAGCTGGGCATGAGCCTGGCGCACCGGGCCGGATGGCCGGTGTTCGACATGGTGAGTTTCTATCGCAAGCTTGCGAGCGTCGATCCGCCAGGTTTCATCGACTGGACGCATCCATCGGCAACCTCACGGTTCAGCATGGCAACTGCGCTAGCCTGGATAATTCATGAAGGACTCGGGATGATGGCGAGCCGAGTTCCGAGTCAGTTGCGGCTCGACCGTCGCTGCCAATAGCCGTGCCTATTGGCGAGACGGGCATGCCGCAAATGGCCGGAAATCGGCCGCCAGCGCCCGAGTAGCCCGACGCAACGCACTGTATTGCGCAAGAGGTTGCCAATTGACTCCTCACCCCAGTCATTGTTTACAGACGGGGGCGTCTTCATGAATTATCCAGGCTAGAGGCTTGCAGGTTTTCGCGCGGACTTTGGTAAGCTCTGCAGTTCATCAATCGGCTTTCAATCTGGTCTGAGGTGCAGCATGACATTCGACGTACGCATCGGCATCAATCCGATCGGCTGGAGCAACGACGACCTGCCGGCGCTGGGCGGGGACACGCCGCTCGAGACGGCGCTTCGGGAGGGCAGCGAGATCGGCTTTGAGGGCTTCGAGCTCGGCAACAAATTCCCCCGCGAGCCGGCAGCGCTGAAGGCGAAGCTTGGCGAATACGGCCTGGCGTGCGTGTCCGGCTGGTATTCCGGACGGCTCGCGAAGTCCACTGTCGGGGAGGAGATCGAGCGCGCGGCGGCGCACTTGGAGCTGCTCGCCTACAACGGTGCGACGGTGATGGTGTACGGAGAAGTACAAGACAGCATCCAGGGCGAGCTCGACACCCCGCTCGCGAAGCGTCCGCGATTCGTCGACGCATCCCAGTGGGGCGTGTACGGCGAGCGCCTCACCGCCTTCGGCCGCCAGCTGCTGCAACGAGGCGTGCGGCTCGCCTATCATCACCACATGGGCGCTTACTGCGAAACGCCCGATGACTTGGATGCGCTGATGTGTGCCACCGGCGAAGAGGTCGGCCTGCTGTTCGACACCGGCCACATGGCTTTCGGTGGCGCCGGTGCAGACGGCGTGGTGGCTCAGCTCGAGCGTCATATCAAACGCGTGTGCCACGTTCACTGCAAAGACGTGCGCCCGCAGGTGCTAAAGCGTGCGCGCGACGAAGGCTGGAGCTTTCTGCAGTCTGTCCTGAACGGCGCCTTCACCGTGCCAGGCGACGGCGCAATCGACTTCGAGGCGGTTCTGCGCACGCTCGCCAAGGCCGGTTATCGCGGCTGGCTGGTGGTCGAGGCCGAGCAAGATCCGGCCGTCGCACCGAGCTACCAGTATGCACAGATCGGATACCGGACGCTCAAGAGCATCGTCGATGCAATCAATACACATGCCCCGCTGGCCCCGTAATGCGCTATCACATTTCGGTGAGCTCATGACAAGAGCACGGAACGTTTTGGTGGCCCTGGCTTGCGTAGCCTTTGCCCTGCAGTCTGCGGCGTTTGCGCAGAAGAAGTACGACACCGGCGCCAGCGATACCGAGATCAAGCTCGGGCAGACCATGCCCTACAGCGGCCCGGCTTCCGCGTTTGCCACGATGGGTAAAACCGAAGCGGCGTACTTCCAGAAGATCAACGACCAAGGCGGCATCCACGGACGCAAGGTCACGCTGATCTCCTTGGACGACGGCTACAGCCCACCGAAGACCGTCGAGCAGACACGGCGCCTGGTCGAGCAGGAGAACGTGCTGATGATCTACGGCTCGCTTGGTACTGCGCACGCCACCGCCACGCACAAATATCTCAACAGCAAGCGCGTGCCGCAGTTGTTCATTGCGACCTCGGGGCTGCGCTGGGACGATCCGAAGAACTTTCCCTGGACGATGGCGCTGCCGCCGAACCAGCGTGCCGACACGTCCCTGTTCGTCCAGCATCTGCTGAAGACGCGCCCCAACGCGAAGATCGCGATCCTTTATCAGAACGACGACTACGGCAAGGACTACGTCAAGGCGTTCCGCGACGCGCTAGGCGCGCAGGCCGATCGCATGATCGTCGCCCAGACGTCCTACGAGGTGACCGATCCGACCGCAGATTCGCAGATCGTCGCGCTGCAGGCCGCGGGCGCCGATGCGCTGTGCATTTTCGCTTCGCCCAAGTTCGCCGCGCTCACCATCCGCAAGGTGTACGACATCGGCTGGAGGCCGCAGGAGTATCTCGCGTATCCGGCGGCGTCCGCGAAGTCGGTATTGCAGCCGGCCGGGTTGGAAAAATCGACCGGGGTCATCTCGGCGCACTTTCTCAAGGACGCCGCCGACCCGCAGTGGAACAAGGACCCCGGGATGCAGGAGTACTTGGCGTTCATGCGCAAGTATTACCCCGACGGCGATCCCACCGAGTATTTCAACGTCATGGGTTACATGTGGGCGCAGGCGTTGGTTTACGTGCTCGAGCGCTGTGGCGACGATCTGACGCGCGAGAATGTGATGAAGCAGGCCGCCAGCCTGAACAACGTCGCGCTGCCTACGCTGCTGCCTGGGATCGCTCTGCAGACCAGTGCGAGCGACTTTGCGCCGATCAAGCAGATGCAGTTGATG
>Ga0335082_10000843_pt1 | contig 32149 bp, 26 predicted proteins | sample Lox_Sample_41_FD_206718 | JGI IMG/M metagenome (GOLD analysis project Ga0335082, IMG submission 206718) | Soil microbial communities from Loxahatchee National Wildlife Refuge, Florida, United States - Lox_Sample_4.1 | ecosystem: Environmental > Terrestrial > Soil > Wetlands | place: USA... | reverse complement strand
GATCGCAATCGGCGAGGGTTTGAGGTCGACCTCCTCCTGCAGCTCGATGCCGTCGGCTCGCGCGGTCTGATTCGCCACCGAGCTGAGATCCAACGTCCCGTCATACACCTCGAGCTCGCCCGGCGGCTGGCTCACGGGCTGCGGGGGTTCGCTCAGCTGCTCCACCACAGGTGGCTCTTCGGTCCCGAGATCCAGGATGACCCCGGGCTCGGGCTCACTGACGTCCAGCTCGGCCGTCGGAGCCGGTGCCGCAGAATACGACGGAGCTGGGGGCGGAACTGGGGGCGGGGGCGGGGGCGGGGGGGGGGCTGAGGCCGCGCTCGCCGCAGCTTTGCCTCTGGCCACCGAGAGGGCTTCTGCGGCATCCCCATTCATGGGGTCGGCCGCAATCAACCGGGTCAGCCAATCGACCGCCTCGTCGTAGCGTTTCCCGCGATCGGCGATTTCCGCGAGCACCTTGAACGCGATGACGTTCTCGGGATCGAGCGAGAGGACCTTGCGAAAAACCTCTTCGGCGCCTGTCTCGTTTTTTTGGTCGATCAGGCAGCGCCCTAACACGATGTGGGCGCTTACGTAATCAGGATGGCGTTCGAGGCCGCCGGTGAGGAGCTCGACGGCCTGGTCTAGCTGGCCCGCTTTGCGATACGCGTCCGCGAGCGGCGCGAAATTGCGCCCTTCGGGGTTTTCGGCATAGCGTCGTTCGAGCTTATCTATCTCGCTGGTGTACGCCACGGCCAAATCGTTGGCTGAATTGGTCGAAAATACTGTTCGGCCCCGCCACGGTCAATGCGAAAACCCCGGATCATCTTGAGTTTGTGTGTTGCCAGAATTACACTTAGCTCCCTTCCTCTCCTCCAGACGCAGGAGTTCCGGCCAATATGATGCGCGCGATGCGGGAAAATGCGAAATGGATTTTTTACATCCTGGCCATCGCGTTTGTCGGTTGGCTTGTGTTTGACGTCGGCATGGGGATCACGGGCCGGCAACAGACCGCGAGCGGTGACGTCGTCCTGAAGGTGAACGGGACCGAGATCCACACGGCCCAGTATCAGGCAGCCCTTCAGAACGCGTACGAGCAGTACCGGCATCAGTCGGGTGGGTCGCTGACGCGCGAAGACGAACAACAGATCCAGAATCAGGTGGTCGACCAGATCACGCAGCAGCTGCTGCTCGAGCAGCAGTATCGACGGATGGGGATTACGGCGAGCGATCAGGAGGTCATTCAGGCGGCGCAGAGCTCACCGCCGCCCGAGGCGTTTCAGTCGCCCGAGTTCCAGACCAACGGGCAGTTCGACATCACCAAATGGCAACGCTATCTCGCGACGGCTACCGATCCGCAGTTCCTCGCCTCGCTCGAAGAGCGCTACCGCCAGCAAATCCCGCAGATGAAGCTGGCGCAATTCCTGACCGCGGACATCTACATCCCCGATTCCAAGCTGTGGCGTATCTACCGCGACCAGCATGAATCGGTGACGGTGGCGGTGCTGCCCGTCCGCCCGGCGCAGATTGCCGATCAGGACGCGCCGGTGAGCGATGCCGAGATCCAGCAGTACTACGACGCGCACAAGGCGGACTTCAAACGGCCCGCCATCGCCTACACGAGCTTCATCGCGCAGCCGCGACTCCCCGACCAGGGGGATTCGTCCGCCGCGCTCGCGAGAATCACGCAGTTGCACGATGAGATCATGCATGGCAAGAAATTCGAGGATGTGGCCAAGACCGAGTCCGCGGATTCCGGCACGGCGTCCAAAGGCGGTGATCTCGGGTGGATGACGCGGAGTGAGCAGGGGCTCGATCCGCGGTTCGTCGCGGCCTTGAAACAGCTGCGTCCGGGAGAGCTGTCGAAGCCGGTGCTGTCGAGCTTCGGGTACCATCTCATCTGGATCGCGTCGGCCAAGGGTGATTCGGTGCACGTGCGGCACATTCTCGTGCCGATCGAGCCCCAGGGAAAGCATCTGGACTACGTGGAGTCCCGGGCGGATTCGCTCGATAAGCTCGTTGCCGAACGGCAGGACGGCAGCTTGCTCGATTCCGTGTCGCGCCGCTTCAACCTGCCGCTGGCACATGCGCCACCGCTGTTCGAGGGCGATCGCATGACGCTCGGCACCTACGTCATTCCCGACGTCAGTGTCTGGGCGTTCGAGGCGCGGGTCGGCGAGACGAGCCCCGTGATCGAGGGGCGTGCTGCGTATTACGTGTTCCGGCTCGACTCCCTCACTCCGGGCGGCACTCCACCGCTGCCGAAGGTGCGCCAGCAGGTGGTCGATGTGGTCCGCATGAACAAGAAGCGCGACCTCGCGAAACGGCGTGCGGAGGATCTCGCACGCGACCTGCCCGCCGGGGTGCCGCTGATGAAGGCGGGTACCGAGCGGGGATTGGCGGTTACAACCGTGGGCCCGTTCACGCGCCTGACGCCCCCGCCCGTGCTCCAGGGCAGTCCCGTCGCGATCGGGGCGGCATTCGGTCTCAAGCCCGGTACACGCTCCGGCGTCGTCACCGGAACGACCGGCTACTTCCTGATCGAGCCGCTGTCACATTCAGCGGCGGATTCCGCCGCGTGGGTCAAGCAGAAGGACGAGCAGCGAGAGTCGCTGCTGCAGCCGGCGCGTCAGGGACGGATTCAGGCCTACGTGGCGGCGCTGCGGGACCGGGCGAAGATCGTGGATCGGCGGAAGGAACTCTATGCGGCGCAGCCCGCCTCGAGCGACTAGGGAGGCCTGCCGGCCGGGTCAGTCGATCAGGCGGGAATGGCGGGACCGAGGCGGCTCGGGCGAGTCCATGTCGTGAGACAGGAAATCACGAGTCTCCCGCATTCCGCGATGGAAGTTTCGTAGTCCTTTGCCGAACAGTCGACCGGCCTCCGGCAGGCGCCTCGCGCCCAGCGCCAGCACCGCGATCATCGCCAGCAGGACCAGCTCTCCGAAGCTCAACGTTTATTGATTGAGCCGCTTCGGCTCGCCCGAGCCGGTGGGCATCGAGCTGGGGGAGGTCGGAGGCGGAGACTCGAGGGGCCGGCGTTCCGCGCGATCTTCGCCGATCTCCTTCAGGCTGCGCTTGAACTCGCGGATCCCCTGCCCCAATGACGATCCGATCTCGGGAATCCGCTTTGCGCCGAACACCAGCACAAGCACGAGCATCAGGATGAGAATGTGGCTCAACGACAAATCGCCGAACATGGAACCCTCATTTCTCTAAAAGAGCGATCGCGCCACGAAATACGCGATCGCTACACCCACCAGGGCTAGGAGCGACACGTCGAATCCGATCGGACCGAGCGTGAGCGACACCACGAGCAGATCGACGTGCACCGGACCGAGCGTGGGCGTCACCGTGGTGGTGAAGAACTCCTTGGCCGCACCCTGCGGCAGGTAATGCCGCAGCAACGCGTGAAGAAACCCGCCCAGCACAAAGCCACAGGCGAGCACTCCCAGGTAAAATAGCGGCCGGCGCGGGCCTTGCGCCACGTCTAGCTGCGCCGCTCCACGGCGTACCCGATGCTCTCGCGCAACGCTTCCCGCGCGGCCGAGGGGGCGAGCCGCTCGAGACCGGCGTCGGCCCGCTGCGCGTGCTCCAGCGCGCGCCGGCGCGCGTACTCCAGGCCGCCGCACGCATCGACGATCCGGATCACCTCGGCGACCATCGCGTCCGCGGGGTCGGTGGTGTCCATCAGGCGGGCGACGAGCGCCCGCTCGCTCGCCGTCATCCTGCCAAGGGCCGCGATGAGCGGCAGGGTGACCTTGTGCTCCTTCAAGTCCAGACCTCCCGGTTTTCCCGTGACCTCTTCGGGCTCGGTATAGTCGAGCAGGTCATCCGTTATTTGAAACGCCATGCCGAGCTCGTGGCCGAACTGCGTGAGCGCCTGGCGGACCGGGGCGGCAGCGCCCAACGCACCGACTTCGCATGCCGCCGAAAGCAGGGACGCGGTCTTGGCGCGAATCAGGAGATCGTACTGCTCCTCCGTGTACGCGAGCTTGTCATGCGCCTCGAGCTGCCGCATCTCGCCGACGGTCATTTCGTTGGTCACGCGGGCCAGGACGCGGAGCGGTTCCAGGCCATTCAAGTTGACCAGCTCGATGATCGCGCGCGAATACAGGTAATCGCCCATGATCACCGCGACTTGATGGGAAAACAGCGCGTTGATCGTGGGCAGCCCGCGCCGCAGCACCGAATGATCCACCGAATCGTCGTGCACGAGCGTGGCGAGGTGGATGAGCTCGATGACGGCGGCCAGCGTGACGGCGTCCTGGTCGGGAACGCCGGCGGCGCGCCGGGAAAGCAGGACGAGCGTGGGCCGGAACAGCTTTCCCTTCATGCTGCGCAGGTGCTCGCTCGCGGCGGCGATGATGGGAAAATCGCCCGTAACGATACGTCGCAGCTCGCGGCGGACCCCTGTGAGCTCCGCCTCGATGGGCCGCTGAATGTCGGCCAGCGTGGCGCGCGCGACTTCGGGCTTGTCGCTCACTTGGACTTGGCCAGTACCTTCACGCGCTCCCCGACGTCGGCGAACCGGATATCGATGGCGAATACGCGGCCGTAGAGTTCCTTGGCCTCGGGCTTCTTCCCTTGAGCCTCGAGCGCGCGGCCGAGCCAGTACAACACCCCCAGCCGCTCGTTCTCGCTCGCAGCGGGAAAATCGAGCGCACGACGCAGAATGGTTTCCGCAACGACGTAGGCCTTCTTCTCGCAGAAGCAGATCCCGAGCGCCTCCGAGGTCTTGAGCTTCCCGTCCGGCGCTCGAAGCGCCTTCTGAAACTCGGCGATGGCCTCGTCGAGCAGGCCCATTTCCTTGAAGGCGACACCGAGGTCGTAGTGCGACTGGAAATCGGTCTCCTCGATGTTCTCCTCGATCCCCTGGCGGAACCGCGCGAGCATCTCGTGAAAATCCTTCTCCTCGTCACCGGTAGGTTCCTCGTCGGCCACCTTCATGCGCGTATCGCGCTGCGCGTCTTCATCGAGAATGATGGCGCCGAGGTCCACGAAGTCCGTTTCGCCGTCAACGGAGTCGTCGCGCACCTTCATTTTCGCGTCTTTCGGCGCCACGCGCCCTTCGCGCTCCGGGCGGCCCGGCGGGGGGGTGGGCGTCGCCACCGGCGCGAACATCGCGAGCGCCGCCTTCGCACGCTCGTTTCCGGGATCGTGCTCGGTGACGCGCTGATACACGGCGCGCGCCTTGTCGGGCAGATCGCTCCGTAACAGGGTGTCCGCAAGCTCGAGGTAGGCGTCGATCAGGCCGGCCTTATCGCCCACCTTGAACGCGTATTCCACGAGCTTCTGGCGATGCCGCACGCTGTTGGGATCGAGCCGCAGCACCTCTTCCACCATGCCCTGGGACTCACCCAGGTCACCGCGATTTTCGAATCCCGCTGTGGCCAGGTCGAGCTCTTCGATTCCGCGATCCCGTTCACCCGCTTCGATCAAAGCCTCACCCAGCGCACGGTGGGCGTCAGGGTCGTCGGGATCGTCGGCGACGCGCCCCTCGAGCTCTTCGATCGAGGGCGCCGCCGCCGTGCCCGGATCGTCCATCATGTTGCGGAACAGCAGGGCGCCCGCGTGCTCGTCCCCCTGATTCACGATCCCGTCCACGCCCAGGTCGGCCGCCAGCGGTTCATCATCGACCTCGTGCGTCTCCGCGGTCGCCTCCGACGCGAAATCGGGCTCGAGCTCGAGCGGCGGGACCTCAACCTTGCGCTTCGGCGCGACTCGCGACGGGGGTCCCGCGGGCGGAGCGGACGCGGCGGGGCGGCGCGGCACCACGGGAGGAACCGGTTTCGCTCCTTGAGTCGCCGGCGCTTTCGGCCGGACGAACGGACCGACCTTGGGTGTGGCGGCCGGGCGTGCCGGTGCAGGCGCCGCTGCATGTTCCTCCGGTCCTGCTTCTTCCGATTCCTCTTGCGTTTCGAGCGTCGGCTCGAAGTCCGGCAGCCGCGGAACCTCCTCCGATGTCATCGCCTCGTTGATGAGCGGCTCGACCGGCGCGCTGGACTCGGTCCCGCGGAAATCGATGGTGCGCTCGAGGCCTTCGATCGTCGGGGAGCTGGAGGCCGCATCGTCGTCGGACGCGAGACTCGTGGACTCGATCTCAAGAGAGGAGTCAGGCTCGGGACTCACATCAGACAGAAGCGTGGCCGCGGATGCCTCTTCCGCCGCCGGGGGCGGTGAGGACGGGGGCGGCGCGGCGGCGGCCGGGCGCGCGGGTTTTCCCTTCGGCTTGGTGGGCTCGTCCAAGTCGAGGAACACGAGGTTCGAGGTCTTGCGCTTACCGGATTTCGTGATGTCCGGCTGCTCCGCCGGAGCGTGACCCGCCTGACGACGCTCGGGAGAGCCGTAGAGCTTCTGGTGCTCTTGCAGCAATTCCCGCAGCTCGCTCGAGTCCGGGGACAGATCCGTCAGCTCCTTCAGCGCGGCAATCGCCTGCGGCATCTTGCCGGCTTTCTGCATCCGGCTCGCGTACTCGACGAAGTTCTGCTTCGCCTCGCCGTAAAATCCTTTCGAGGCATACAGCTTGGCGAGTTTCAGGTAGGTCGTTTGGCGCCCCGGAGCGTTCCGCAGCACCTTGTTGCACAGCGCGATGGCGTTGTTGTGGAACCCGAGCTCGGCGTATTTGTCGACGGCACGCTCGTAAAAGTCGGCCGCCTGGGCGGGGTCCTTCACTTTGAGGTAGAGATCGCCGATCCGATTGTAGGCCGACAGATCGTTGTTCGGGTTTCCTTCCTCCTCCTGGAGCTGGAGAACCTCGAGCCAGTGTTCGATTGCGGCCTTCGGATCCTTTGCCTCGAGGCTTCGCGCCTTTTCCTTTAGCTTCTCAATCTTGGACATTGAGGCCTAAAGATACCGGCCCCTGTTGGGACATACAAGCCAAACCCGCTGTCCAGACGACGCTTACGAGGTTCGCGCCGAGCCAGTATCCGATTTCCCGCCAATCTTTGACGGCGAACGCCACCACATCCGCGCGGAACCCCGGCGCAAGCTGGCCTCGGTCCGCCAGCCCGAGCGCTGCCGCGGCGTTCACTGTGACGGCGATCAATGCTTCCGTGTAACGCATTCCCAATTGGGCCACCCCGAGCGCCATGACCAATGGCAAGCTCACCGTCGGCGACGATCCCGGGTTGAAGTCCGTGGCCAGGGCGACCGGCGCGCCGGCGTCGATCAGCCGGCGCGCCGGCGCCTGGGACTTGCCGAGAAACGCCATGGTCGACGGCAAGAGCACGGCGACTGTGTTGCCCCGCCCCAGTGCCGCGATTCCGGCTGGAGCAATCGCGGCGAGGTGATCGGCCGACAGGGCGCCGAGCTCGACCGCCAGCTCAGCCCCCCCCGAACTCTCGAACTCATCGGCATGCAACCTGAGGCTGAGCCCATATTGCCGCGCCGCGGTGAGGATGGCTCGAGCGTCATCGGGAGAGAACACTCCGGGTTCGCAAAAGACGTCGCAACTCGCGGCCAAGGCCTCCCGCGCAACGCGCGGAATCACCTCGTCACAAATGCGCCGCACATACTCGGCGCGACGCGCGCGGAAGTCCGGGGGGATTTCGTGCGCGGCCAACAGCGTCGGAACCAGGGTGGCGGGTTGCGAGGCGGCGAGGTCGCGCACCACGCGGAGCTGCTTCAGCTCCGACTCGAGGTCGAGACCATACCCGGACTTGACCTCGATCGTCGTACTGCCGTGCGACACGAGCGTGGCGATGCGGCGCGCGCTCAGAGCAACGAGCTCGGCTTCCGGGCGCTCCCGGACATCGCGCACGGACTCGAGGATTCCACCTCCTGCCGCGGCGATCGCCTGGTAACTCTGGCCTAGCGCGCGGCGCTCGTGATCATCGAGCCGCGGCGCGCCGAACACCGCATGTGTGTGACAGTCGATCAACCCGGGGATCAGCACTCCGCGCACTTCGACCACCTGCGCGGCGGGAAACCGCGACCGCAGCTCCGTGTATGGGCCCGCGGCGACGACTCGCGACTGTTCCATGACGAGGGCGCCGTGGGAGATGACCTCCACATCCGCCATTTCCCGCCCGCGCCGGGCGCGGGCGGGCCCCCGGCACGTGACGACCTGTTGTGCCCCCGCGAGCAGGATACTACCGCTCATGCTCCTCCAGCATGGGCAGCCGGATACCGTGGTGTCGTGCGGCCGCGATTGCTTCGGGATAGCCGGCGTCGGCATGTCGCGCGATGCCGATACCGGGGTCGTTGGTCAAGACGCGCTCGAGCCGCTTTGCCGCGGCAGCGCTCCCGTCCGCCACGCTCACCTGCCCCGCATGCAGGGAGTTGCCGATCCCCACGCCACCGCCGTGGTGAAACGAGACCCACCCCGCGCCCGAAGCCGTGTTCAGCAACGCGTTGAGAATCGGCCAGTCGGCAATCGCGTCCGAGCCGTCGCGCATCGCTTCGGTCTCACGGAACGGCGAGGCCACGGAGCCGGTGTCGAGGTGATCGCGGCCGATGACGATCGGTGCGCTCAACTCCCCGGCGTGTACGCGTTCGTTCAGGGCACACCCGAACCGGGCACGCTCGCCCTGCCCCAGCCAGCAGATGCGCGCCGGCAATCCCTGGAACTGGACGCGTTTGGCCGCCAGCTCGATCCAGCGGCGCAGATGCGCGTTGTCGGGGAACAGCTCGAGCACGAGCCGGTCGGTGCGATACACGTCCTGCGGATCGCCTGACAGCGCCACCCAGCGAAACGGACCCTTGCCTTCGCAAAACAGCGGGCGGATGTACTCGGGTACGAAACCCGGGATGTCGAACGCCTGCGCGACCCCGGCGTCTCTGGCCTGGCCGCGGATGTTGTTCCCATAATCGAACGTCACGGCCCCCTGCCGCTGCAGATCGAGCAGCGCCCGAACGTGCGTCGCCATACTCGTCTTGGCGCGCCGTACATATTCGGCCGGATCACTGGCGCGCAATCGAGCGGCGGCGTCGACTGTGAGGCCGGCGGGGACATAGCCGTTGAGCGCGTCGTGAGCCGATGTCTGGTCGGTCGCGACATCCGGAACAAACCCCTGGCGGACGAGCAGCGGGATGATCTCGGCGCAGTTACCGATCAGGCCGATCGATCGCGCGGTCTTCGCGCGGCGCGCTTCCTCACACCACTCGAGGGCAACGTCGAGGGACTGCGTGGCTCGTTCGAGATATCCGGAGTGGAGCCGGCGCTCGACTCGGGACGGGTCGACCTCGATGGCGAGACAGATGCCGTCAAGCATGGTCGCCGCGAGCGGTTGCGCGCCCCCCATGCCTCCGAGTCCGCCCGTCAGCACGACCCGACCCGCCAGCGATCCGCCGAAGTGCCGCGCGGCCACGGCGCCGAACGTTTCGTACGTCCCCTGGAGAATGCCCTGGCTCCCGATGTAGATCCAGGAGCCGGCCGTCATCTGTCCGTACATGATCAACCCGCGCCGCTCGAGCTCGTGAAACACTTCCCAGGTCGCCCACCGGCCCACGAGATTCGCGTTTGCGATGAGCACTCGCGGCGCATCGGGATGAGTCGTGAACACACCCACCGGCTTTCCCGACTGCACGAGCAGCGTCTCCTCGTCGGAGAGCTGCTCCAGGGTCCGGCAAATCGCCCGGAACGACGCCGGATCGCGCGCCGCCTTGCCCGTGCCGCCATACACCACGAGATCGTCCGGCCGCTCGGCGACGTCGGGGTCGAGATTGTTCTGCAGCATGCGCAGCGCGGCTTCCTGCACCCACCCCCGGCAGGTGCGCGTGGCGCCGCGCGGAGCGCGCGTCACGGCTCGAAGGCTCCGGCACGGAGCGCCCGCGCCGCGCGCTCGATGTCCGGTGTGAGCGGCCGATCGCCCGTCAACGGCGGGACGTCCCGGCGCAGCGCGGCGTGCATCCGCGCCACGCCGCGGCCCGGCTCGAGCGGTTTCAGGAACTCGAGTCCCTGCGCGGCCGCGAGCAGCTCGATGGCCACGATCCGCACCGCGTTCGCCAGCACGCGCTCGGCTTTCCAGGCGGCGCTCATGCCCATGGGGACGACGTCCTCCTGATTGCCCTCCGTCGGAAGCGACTGCACGCTCGCGGGCGTCGCGAGCACGCGGCATTCGGCCGCCAGCGCCGCGGCCGTGATCTGCGCCGTCATGAACCCCGATTCTACGCCGGGCTCACGAGCGAGGAACGCAGGCAGACCGGACGACAAATCCGGATTCACGATGCGCTCGATGCGCCGCTCGGCCAATCCCCCGAGCGTGGCGAGAGCGATGGCCAGCACGTCGAGTGCGAGCGCGATCGGCTGCCCGTGAAAGTTGCCGCCCGACACGACATCCTCACCAAGCACCAGCGGATTGTCCGTGGCCGAGTTTACCTCCGTAGCGACGAGCCGCTCGGCGAACCCGAGCGCCTCTCCCACGGCCCCGAGAATTTGCGGGGTACACCGCAGCGAGTAGGCATCCTGTACGCGAGGGTCGCCGGTACGGTGGGACTCCCGGATCGCGCTGCCCTGCAGCAGCTCGCGCAGTAGCGCGGCCGACTGGAGCTGCGCGGGGTGCGGTCGCGCCTCTTGAATCCGCGCATCGAACGGCTCGGGCGTCCCCCGCACCGCTTCGAGGCTCATCGCGGCCGCGGCATGGGCGCTGCGCCAGAGCCGAGCGGCGTCGTGCACCAGCAGCGCGGCGACACCGGTCTGCGCCTGGGTGCCGTTCACGAATGCCAGCCCCTCTTTCGGCGCGAGCGTGATCGGTGCGAGCCCGGCATTACGCAGCGCGGCACCGTCCTCGCCCTCGCCGATCATCGCCAGGGCCAGGTGCGCGAGCGGCGCCAAGTCGCCCGAGGCCCCGACACTTCCCTGCGAAGGCACCCGCGGCTGGATGCCGTGGTTCAGCATGTGCACCAGCAGCTCCGGCAGGACGCGCCGCACACCGCTCGTGCCCCGCACCAGCACGTTCGCGCGCAGCAGCATCATCGCCCGAACGGCATCCACCGCCAGCGGGTCACCCACGCCTGACGCGTGGCTGCGAATCAGGTTCACCTGCAGCTGCTCCAGCCGATCGCTCGGGATGCGGACATGGGCGAGTTTCCCGAATCCCGTCGTGACCCCGTACACGGTGCGCCCGTCCGCGACCGCGGCCTCGATCACGCGCCGCGAGCGGTCCATCTCCGTTAGCGCGGCGGGGGCGATGGCCACCCTGGCATTGGCGCGAGCGACGGCGACGACATCCGCGATCGACAGCGACCGCCCGTCGAGAGTAATGACAGGCTGCATGCGGGAGAAGCTAGAGCACGCAACAGAAAGGCGCCAAGCGAGCTCGAGTCCGCCTGGCGCCTCTCGCGATAGCGGTGGTGCCTATCGCCGGACTTGCAGCTCCGGGTTGCCCCGGTCGGTCTGGAAGCTCCAATCGAAGATCAAGTACTTCCGCCCCACATGCGTGAGCCGGATCGCCCCGTAGTGCAGGATCGCGCCGTCAATAATCTGGAACACGTAGGCGTAGCCCGGCTGCACCTTCGCCGAATCGGCCGTGTAACCGTGCGCGGGCGCGAAATCCACCGATGTGAGATCGGCCACGGGACCGGATCCGTACTGCTGCATGGTCGTGTTCGCGTACACGGGAATCACCCAGAGACTCGAGTCCGCGCCATGGCGATCGACCACGAAGTCGATGGTGGACAGATTGCCGCTCTCCACGAGCCCCACTTCCCCAGCGTCGACGTTGCCGTTGGCGTTGAAGTCATGCCAGAACCGGAACCCCGAGTGCGCGGAGTCTTCCGGATACGCGTAGACGAGCACGTTGCGAGCGTCGGGGCGCGGCGTATCCTGCCGCGCCGTCGAGCGGGCGCTTTCGGCGCCGTCGGTCGTCAGCGAGGTAACGGCATAACAGCGCGGCTCGCCATTATTGAGCGCGGAGACGAGGAATTCGGGAGCGATCGTGCTGCCCTCGGACGTCCAGCTGGTCCCGCACAACCCGTGATCGAGATCGTAGCTCGTGCTGTAGATGTCATAGGCCTGGAACCGGCTCGGATTGGCGTTGTACGCGTTGTCCGACCAGTACAGATCGATCGCCTGGTTGAGCGAAACGGAAGCGACTCCCGTCGGCACCGGGAGCGGCGCTCCCATCGTGGGACTCGAGGTCGAATTACAACCGATCAGCAACAATGTCAGGGCACTGAGTGAGAGAACCAACGGCGCACGCATGAGAATCCCCGGATGGTGGTCACCGCCTCTTAAGCAGGCCGCATGCCTACCGTAAGTAACGGAATATTCATCACTTAGAAATTGACCCAACGAACTTATGTCCACGCCAGAGGACACACGGCGCCTATTGGGTCGGCACTGACTGCTGCTCGTAGTTCAACTTGATCTCCGGTTGGTCGAGGAGATTCACGTAGAACGTGAATGCGAAATTCCCGTTGGGACTCTTCACGAACGCGAAGCTCGCGTGCCAGCGATGCAGATCGCGCTCGAGCCGGATGTACTGCTCCCCAAACTGGTTCGTTACGAGGTCGTACACCGTGGTCCAGTTCACCTGCCACTTCGCGGTAGGGCTGAACCCCATGTTGAGGTTCACCTGTTGCTGACCGGGTTGCGGAGCGTACGACGCGGGCGGCGCTCCGGGGGTGGGCCGCACCCGGGTATAGGAGTACGCGACGGTCATCGAGAATCCGCCGCCGCCCGAGGCCAGACCGGGGGGCGCGAGGTTGCTCGTGGGCCCGCCGAACAACGGGGGCGTGGCCACCCCCACCGGCCGAGGCGTGAGACCCGCGGCGCCTGGTGCCGCCTGCGCCGCGGGCGGCGGCGTGGCCGGCGTGCTCGGGGGTCCGCCGAACCCGAACAAATGCGCGAGCCCGCGAAACGTCGCGGGCGTGATGGCAAAGCTCGCGTTCACGTTCGTGAGAAACGGCGAGAACTTCGCTGAATCGTATCCCACCGGCCCGGCCCAGAGGTCATGCACGATACGCAGGCTGAAATTCGGTACGAGGTCGGACGCGAACGTGTTGCCGATCGTCTGGGTCTGCCAGCCGTTGAGCCCCGGCTTCTTGGCCTGCTCGAAATTGTAGGAAATCGCGTCGGTGTTGATGCTCAAGATCCGGAACTTCCGCGCAACCGCGTTCGTGTCCTTCGGATTTGTCTTCATCTTGCCTTCGATGTTCTGCGACAGACCGAAGGAGATTGTCTGCTGCGCGTCGCTACTGGAGTTGAGCAGGAGGTTCGCCGGGTCGAGCGCATGGGTATACGCGGACGGAACGTGCCAGGAGGGCGCCCACGACCAGCTGATGATCGGGGAGATCGAGTGTCGGATCCGCGCCAGTGGACCGAAGCCGGGATAGAAGCCGAAGAAGGTAGGCGTCAGGCCCGCGGTAAATTCGGGTCGTTTCCCCTGCGCCACGAACGCGCCGCCCGAATACTGATTGCGGATCATGAAGGGGCCGGCACTGGTCGCGTTCGCGATCTGAATCCCGGGCTGGAGTTTCCAGCTGCCGCTGAACAGCTGCGGCAGGTTGATGCCGGTTTGCCAATCGAGCGCCGTACTGAACGTCGACCCGTAGAGGATATGGGTGCGCCCGGAATCCCGGAGCACTTCCGTGCGCGCATTGGAGGTCTGATCGGTCACGGTGAGCGAGTTCGTCCAGTTCCAGCGCCCGATCCGGAGCGGCGTTTGAATCCCGATGTTCGTCTGGCGTGCATCGGTCGCCAGCGCAACGCTGTCGATCCCGGCCGCCCCCAGGATGGGAAGCGAACCCGCGGTCGAGTGGAAGGTCTGCTGATTGGTGAACGAAAAGCCCGGCGACCAGGTGATCGACGGCGTAATGTTGATCGGCGACGGCGTAAGACTGAACTGGGGGAACGTTTGCTGGATGAGGTTCGTCGTCAGGTCCTGCGATCGGCTGCCGCCGAGGGTCAGTGTCCCCCATTGGAATCGCTTGTCGAAGTTGAGCTGCGACGCGAGGCTCGCGGTCGCGAGAAAGGGATCGACCGAGTTACGCTGCAGTACGCTGCCGCTCGTGGCATAGTTCAACGACAGGTTCAGGTGCGTCTGGCTGCTGAAGGTTTGCGAGTGCTGCCAGGCGATCTGCGTGGACGTGAGCGGCGTGTCCAGCTCGTCCACGTGCGTGTAGGTAAACCCTCCCGAAATGAACTGATTGAGCCAGCGATATCGGGCCTGGGCCCGCCAGGTGACGTTGCGCTCCGAGTACCAGTCCGTCGACGCCAGCAGGTCCAGGTAGTCGGAGAGCGACGCGTAATAGCCCAGATTTGCGAAGTGACGCTGGTAGCCGCGGGTGGGACGCACGAGATCGTTCAATCCGAACCGGGGAATCAGCAGTCCGCTGCGCCGCCCGGGGCGGATGTCCTGAAAGATGAACGGCAGCCACATGATCGGCACGTCGTGGACGTACAGCACGGCCGGTCGCGCCACCATTACGGTCTTGTTCAACCATTTGAGCTCGCCCGTGGCAAAATGATAATCGGGCACCGGCTGATCGTCGGACGTGATCTCGGATGACGCGCCGTAGACGCGCGTCGCGCCCGAGTCCACCGCCAGATCACCGCGAGTGTACCACGTGACGCCGCCCTGGCGGATGTCCGTGAACGCCTCGTGGACCGTGCCCCGCTTGATGCAGGTGTCGTAGCGCATCCCCTCGCCGATCATGACGGTTCCGGATTCGAACAAGCGCGGATCGCCGTTCGCATCGAGGCGGCACCCGGTTTCGACATATCGGACGGAATCCGCCTCGAGCTTCGTTCCCTGCCGGTCCACGAATGCCTGGCCCCGGAGCAGAATGGTCTGGCTATCCCCCTTCACGACGAGGCTGTCGGCCACGTACTGGGTCACGCGGAATCCACTGAGCTTCTGCAACGAATCCATGACCGGATCGTTCGCCGGGAAGGAGCGCGTCGGGCCGGTGGGCAGGCCCAGCTTCCGTGCGGTCGCGGTATCGATCGCCTGCCCCTGGACGGGTGCGCCTGGCCCGCCGGGTGTCCCGGCGCCCGCACCTCCGCCCCGTCGTCCCGCCGTGTCGGCGCGCGCCGGCACGCCCTGAGCCCTGGCGCCGCCCACGCCGAGCAGCATGGCGAGGAAGATGAGCGCGGCGCGGGGATTCGCATCGCTCTTCCCCGACTCCGTCCGTCGCTTCCGCCGTCGCGTGACGACCCATGCGCAAACGATACTGACCTCGTACAGGAGCCAGAGCGGCACCATCATGATGAGCATCGAGACCGCATCGGGCGGCGAGAGGAGCGCGGCGGCGAGTGCGGAGATCACGAGCGCGTAGCGGCGGTTGCGGACCAGGAACTGCGGCGTCACGATGCCGAGCATCGCGAGGATCACGATGACGAGCGGCAGCTCGGTCACGAGCCCAAACGCGATGATGATCTGTGCCGCGAAGCCGAAGTAGTTGTTCGCGGTGATGATCGGCTCGAGCGCGCTCTGCTGGAAACTGAGGAGCACGCCGAGCGCGCGCGGCAGCACCCACGCATACCCCGCGGCGGCGCCGGCGAGAAACAGGAGGACGCCCACGGAGAGCGCGGGGACGATCACGCGCCGCTCTCGGTCGTACAGCGCGGGGGAGAGAAACGCCCAGGCCTCGTAGATCACGACGGGCGAGGCCAGCAGCACGCCGAGCGCGAACGCGAACTTGAGCGTGATGAAAAACGGCTCGGTGGGGCTCGTGAACTTGAGCCGGCCGCCCGGGAGCAGCGGCTGGATGGGTCGCATCAGGAGTCCGACCACGTCCACGCGCTCGACAATCACCCAACCCACGATGGTGCCCACGAGGACGGCGAGCAGGCTGTAGAGAATGCGCCAGCGCAGCTCCTCGACATGGTCGAGGAACGGCATCTCGCCGCGGTTCACTGCGTCAGGCACGATGGCCCTCGTGGGCCCGGAGGGGAGAGCGGCTACTTCCCGAGTCGCTGGAGCCGGTCGCGGGCCAGGTTGGCTTCGTCAGAGCGCGGGTACCCCGAAACGATACGCTGATAGTACGTTCGCGCGGTCGCGCGCTCTCCGCGCGACTCCGCCTGTAGTCCCAGTTTATACAGGGCGGACGGCGCGCGGGGGGAGGTCGGATAGGTCTTGATCAGCTGCTGATACATCGCGGCCGCGGAATCCGGGCTGTCCGTCGCGAACGTCTCGCCGATGTAAAACAGGGCATCGGACGCCCGGTCGTCGTTCGGGAACAGCCGCAGAAACTCGCGGAGCCCGGCGCGGGCGGTCGCGAACGCGCCGCGTCGGTACTGCTGCATCGAGGCGTCGTACACCTGGTCGGGCTTGGGACCCGTGGACGTGGACGCGCCCCCTGCGACGGGGCCGGCCGCCGCCGCTCCACCACCGGTCGCGCCGGCGGTGTCGGCTCCCGGAATCGGCTGGCGCGCCTGGGTCTCGAGCCGGGTGCGCAGCTCGGTGAGGCGTTGCTGGCTTTGGCCCATCAGCTCCTGAATCGCGACGAGCTGCTGCTGCACGGACAGCATGTCGGTGCGCACGTCGCCCCGCGTCTGCACCATGTACGCGTGCTCCGCCGCGAGTGCCTGACGCAGGCCGGCCAGCGCCGCAAGGACCGAATCAGATTCGGCCTTCCGCGTCGCCTGCGCGGCCCGCAGGGAATCCTTGAGCGAGGCCACCTGCAGCTCCACCCGCCGGACGTCGCCCTTCAGGGCGCATCCGGCGAGCAGGGCCGCACTGCAACAGGCGGTGACCGTCGCGCGCAACGGGGACCTCAGGGTTGCTTGAGCTCGTCCCCGCCGGCGATGATCTGAAACTCATCGCGGCGGTTCTGGGCCCATGCCTGCTCGTTGTGCGCCGGGTCCAGGGGGCGCTCCTCGCCGTACGACTTCGTGTCGATCCGGCCGGCTTCGATGCCGTGCGTCACGAGGTACTGTTTCGCCGCGTTCGCGCGCCGGTTCCCGAGCGCCAGGTTGTATTCCACGGAGCCACGCTCGTCACAGCTCCCGTCGATCTCGATGCGCACGTTCGGATTCGCCTGGAGTATCTGAATCTTCTGATCGAGGATACTCGCGTCGCCAGACCGGATGTTGGACTTATCGAAGTCAAAGTGGATCAGGGTTCCCAGCATGCTGCGCACCGCCTCCGTGGTGTGACCGAGGGCCGCGAGCGAGTCCGCGCTGCGTTGCCGCGCCATGCGTTCCGAATCCTCGCGGGCACGCGCCTCCGCCGCCGCAATCGAGTCCTGCCGGGCCTTCGCCGCCGCCGCGGAGTCGGCATTCGCGCTCGCCTGGGGCGCGGGAGCGGGCGCAGGCTTGTTTCCGCCGCAGGCCGCGCCTGCGACAACGAGACCAACCGCGAGCAGCAGTGGACGTTTCATTTCAGGCGCTCTCCAGAATCAGGGGGTGGATGCTTCCGTTTCGGGAAGCAGCGGGGACCAGGCCGGAAGACGAACGCCGCTCTGCAACAGCAGCGGCCGGATCCGTCCGGTTTCGATATCGATGACCCAGAGCTGCCGATAACCCGAGCGATCGGAAATGAAGGCCAGGTGCCGGCTGTCAGGCGCCCAGGTCGGGTCTTCATTGCGCCCAACCGAGGTAAGCTGGCGGGCCGTGCGATTGCGGGCATCGAGCACGAACACCTGCAGCGTTCCGCCGACCTCTCGATGAAATGCCACCGATTGCCCGTCTGGCGACCAGTCGGGGGCATTCGACGCACCGGTCACTCCGTAATCGAATGGCGCGAAGAGTTGCTGATCGGTGCCATCCGGCGCCATCACGTACACTTGCGGCGCCCCGGCACGCGTTGAGACGAACGCAATTCGCTGTCCGTCGGGACTGTAAGTCGGAGACAAGTTGTCAGAAAACCGGCCTACGGTCAAGCGTTGCAGACAGCAGTTATCGCCGATATTCAGGGCATAAATATCGGTGCCTTCTTCGATCGCCCGGCTGAAGACGATGGTCTTGCCATCGGGCGAAAACTCCGGCGTAAAGTCGAGCGTCTTGCCGTCGGTGACCGCGCGGCGCTTGCCGGAGCCTGCCGCCTGCACGAACAGCTGCCCGTGCCCTGACCAGAACTCGGTGTAGGTGATGCGGTTGCCTTCATGATCCCAGCCGGGAGACAGGATGCTGCGATCGCCGGACGAGACCAGCGTCTTCATGTCGGCGCCATCCTGGTCGATCCGGTACAGCTTGCCGCTCGCCAGATAGAGAATCCGCGTCGCGGCGATCCCGCGGACGCCGAGCGTCGCCTCGACGATCCGATCGGCAACACGGTGTACCGCCAGGCGGAAACCGGGTGCGGTGAGCGCCGGAAACCGTGCCGGCAACACCCGGCGTACGCTCCCGGCAACGATGTCATGAACCGTGATGTCCAGCGTATCGCTCGAGCGCCGGCTGGCGATGGTGACGGCGAAATCCGCACCGAGCGCGCGATACAGCGGATAGTTCAATACCGCGAGCGCGACAGACGGTCGCGCGTGCGGCGTACTGAGGCTATGGGGAGCGCTCACCTGGATCGAGTCGCTTCCCGCGAACGAGATCAGCTCGTAGCGGTCCGAGTAGTCGAGATCGCGCCAGAGGATCGCGCGCAGCGAGTCTCGCACCGGGCCGAGGGTCGTGGGCGGCGGAAGCAGCACGAGGCCCGGCCGTACCCCCGGCTGGTAGGTGATGCCGATCCGCACGCCGCGGTCAATGGCCGCCGTGTCCTGCGCCACGAGCGGCCGGGACACGGCCACGAGGCCTGCCAACGCCACGCAGCAGCGCCCCCACCTCACTGCGACCGCCCCGTGAAATAGAATCGGACAAACAGCACGTCCCCCTGCCAGCCAGACGGCAAGGGCCCGAAGGCGCGCATCCGGCCCGCTTCCTCGACGGCGCCCTCGGCTTCGAGATCATAGCCGAAGTCGCCCGAGCGCTTCACGAACTGCAGGTCGGCGATCGAACCGTCGCGATGGACGAAAAACGACACCTCGGCGTCGAGGGCAGTACCCCCGTAGGGCCGCTGCCAGCGTTGGAGAATCTGCGTCACGACGTTTTCCAGGTATTCCGGAAATGGAAACTCGACGCCCTCCGTGCTGACGCTCGCGACATCGTTGCCGGTCGACGGCCTTTCTCCGGGGAGCGGCTGCGTTTCCGAGGTGGTGCGGGGCGCGGCTTCACGCGTTGCCGCGTTGGGCGGGGGCGGCGGCGCTTCGTGAGCCGCCGTGCTCTTCGGCTCGCGCGCCGCCCGCGGAACGGGCGCGGGAGGCTCCGCCGCCGGCCGGGTGATTGACTCGGGGGCCTTTTTCGAGGCGTCATCCGGCTCCGGCGCCGCGACCAGATGCACCCGGTACACCGGAGGAGCCGGACGGCGCTGCTCGGCGCCGACCAAGAGGACGGCGCCCGCGAGCGCGTGCATCACCGCGGTTCCGACAAGTCCGACGCCCGGATTCAGGGGCGACCGGCGGCCGCGAGTCATCGATCGAGCGTCTCCGGCTCAGCGATCAATCCGACGTCTCCCACCCCCGTGGTCCGAATCACGGCGAGCACCTGCACCACGTCCGCATAGGGGACGCGGCCATCGGCGCGGAGATAAATCCCGGTCGGGTGTTTGGTACGCACGAAGGCGGGCAACGTTGCGCGGAAGTCGTCGTACGAGAGGGCCGTCTGGTCCAGGTAGATCTTGCCATCCCGATCCACGGTCACGATCAATCCTGAGTGCGGCTCGAGCGGCCGGGCCTCCGCCCGCGGGAGCCGGACGTCGACGCCTCCCTGCATGATCGGCGCCGTGATCATGAAGATGATGAGCAGCACAAACGCGACGTCGACGAGCGACGTGACGTTGATATCGGCGTTGAGCGGCAGCTCGCCGTGCCCGCGGAGTCCGCCTCCCGACAGCCCCATTCCCGCCACCTAGAGCCACCCCTCGCGCGCCATCGTGCCGATGATCTCCTGGGCAAATCCTTCCAGCTCGCCCGCGAACAGCCCCAAGCGATTGACGAAAAAGTTGTACGCCATGACCGACGGCACCGCGACCGCGAGTCCCATGACCGTGGTGACGAGCGCCTCGGCGACGCCCGGCGCCACGGCGCCGATGTTTCCCGATCCGCCGATCGCGATACCGATGAAGGCGTCCATCACGCCCAGCACGGTGCCGAGCAGGCCCAGGAGCGGGCTCACCGAGCCGAACGTCGCGAGCCAGGGGATGAACCGCGCCATGGCGTCGCGCTCGGCGGCGACTTCCTTGGCAAGCACCATGCGGAGCGCCTCGAGCTGCGTGGTGGTCAGCGCACGCTCCGTATCGGTCGCCACGCCTCCCGCTACGCCCCCCCCACCCCCACCCCCACCCCCACCCCCGGCACCGCCCCGCAAGCCACCGGGCCGCAATTCAGAAAAGAAATTCACGCCTTCGCGCAGCAGACGATTGTACGGCGACGCGGGCAGGCGCATCGCGGCATGATACGCGTCGTTCAGGCGAGCCGCTCGCTCGATCTCGGCCATGAACCGGTCGGCCTGGCGGCGCAGCCGCCGGAACTGCCACCATTTCAGAAAGATGAGATACCAGGAGACGAGCGAAAACACGACGAGGATCGCGAGCACGAATTTCGTCTCGCGACTGGAGGTGACGACGAGATCCCACGGCGTCGTCGGGACGGCACGCCCGACCTGGACCAGGACGATGGGGGCGAAGCTAAGCGTCGTGATCTCCGCGTCCGATCCGGAACAGCTCTTTCAGCGCCTCGAGGAGCCCGTACGCCCGGCCGCGGTCAGCCGCGTCTTTCAGCGCGACCGTGGGCTGATGGAGAAACTTGTTCAGCAGCGCCCGGCTGAACTGATCGATCTGCGCCTGATCGTCGGCGCTCAAATGCTTGAATCGACGCAGGGCGCGCTCGAGCTCCGCAGCACGCACCTGATCCAGCCGGTCGCGAAACTCCCGCAGCGCCGGCACCACCGCGAGCCCGCCGTACCACGCCCAGAAGCGCTCGACCTCCTCATTGACGATGCCCTCCGCCGCGGGAATTTCCCCGCGCCGCTGCGCGGCGGCCTGGCCTGCCACCGATTGCAGGTCATCGACGTCGTAGAGGAAGACATTCTCGAGCTGCCCCACCGACGATTCGACGTCACGCGGGACCGCGAGATCGAGAATGCACAACGGGCGTCCATGGCGTGCCCCGATCGGCCCCGCAACCCGCTCCCACGTGACGACCGCGTGCGGCGCCGCCGTGGAGCAGAGCACGATATCGGTCTCGGCGAAGTGCGGCCAAGCCTGGTCGAGTGTGAGGGCGCGTGCCCCCAGCTGCTCGGCGATGGCGCGGGCACGCTCGTAGGTGCGATTCGCGACCATGACCACCCGCGCCCCTTCCGCGGCGAGGCACGTGGCCGCCAACTCAGCCATGTCGCCGGCGCCCAGGATGATCGCCGACCGGCCCGTGAGATCGCCGAAAATCTTTGTCGCCACGGAGACCGCGGCGGAAGGAACAGACGCCGTCCCGGTTCCGAGCCGGGTCTCGGTTCGCACCCGGGCACCGACGAGCAGGGCCGATTGAAACAGACGGTGCAGCACCGGGCCGGCTTGGGGACGCGAGCTCTCCCATGCATCGCGGACCTGCCCCTGGATCTGCGATTCTCCCAGCACCATCGAGTCGAGCCCCGCGGACACGCGGTACAGATGCCGCACGGCATCCTGGTCGCGTTCCATGTATCCGTACTCGCGCGCGTCGCGTTGCCCGTCCGCCAGCCGTTCGGCGAGCACCGACCAGACCGCATCGGACACGGATTCCTGGGGTTCGGCAAGGTAGAACTCGGTCCGATTACAGGTGGAAAGCAGCACGCCCCCCGTCGCGCCGGCCGACAGGACGCGCGCAAGCGACTTCGGCACCTCGTGCGCGGCGTGCGCGAATCGCTCCCGAACCTCGAGGGGAGCCGTTCGGTGATTCACGCCCAGCACCGCGATGCTCATGCGTTCCGGTTCATAGCAAGCGTTCGGTTCCCGGTTGAGCGAGCTTCAGCGCCACGTAGACGAGGACGACGGCCGCAAATCCGGCGATGCTCGCGAAGGCCGCCCGTCGACCCGCCCAGCGGCGCGCGACTCGCACCCAGACGGTCCACCCCAGCACGACCCAGGTGAACGAGCCCCAGACAACCTGCGCGGCATCGACATGCAGCCCGCCGGCAAAGCGGCGGGCGTATCCCAGCGCCAGCAACACCCCGACCGTGAGCGCCGGAAATCCCGCGATCAGCGCCACGTGATTGAGCCGGTCGAGCCGCTCGAGCGGAGGAAACAGCTGAAATACCGCCCCGAAGCGCTTGGCCTTCAACTCACGGAACTGCCACAGATACAGCGCGGCGGAGATGAAAGCGAGCGCTAGCAGAGCCAGACCCAGCACGCTGAGCGTCACGTGCAAGATAAACCACATGTTGCGCCCCGCGGAGGGCTCCGCCCCCGGGGCCAACCCGAGCAGCAGTGCCAGGCCAACGAGCCCCGCGGCAAGCGGTGCCGTAAATAGCGCCACGGTGGACGCCCGGAGCACGACTTCGCTCACGATTTGCAACAGCACCAGGAACCACGCCAGCACCGACAATGTCGGCACGACGCCGCTGATGCCCACCTGCAGGAGCTCCAACAGGCCAACGCCGTGCAGCACCGCGCCCAGGCTCGCGGTTCCGATCGTCCAATTGCGTGAGATAGCAGACTGTCCCCAGAACGGCGCGAGCGCGAGCGCCGCCGAGAGTACGTAGAGTCCCAACGCGGCAAAATGGAGATCGACGAGCATGAACAAAGATGGCGGCCTCCGGCGATTTTCGCCGGGGCGCCATGTTCAGGACGGCATCTTCCGAATGAGCCGCACGTCGAGGCCGGGTTTGAGCAGAGGATTCTCGATGTTCAGCAGCAGCCCAGAGGAGGAATGCTGGCGCGTATGCACGATCTCGAGATACGCACGCGGCTCCTGCGAAGGTGAGCCGAGCTCTCCCGTGTACGCCTCGAACACGTCTCCCGGCGATACGCCATCCGCCCGCCCGCGATCGATGAACAGAATCTGTTGGGTGAGCCCCAGCGCATGCAGATCGCGATGCGCGATGATGTGCCCCTGCAGTCCCTGCTTCACCGGTGTGGGCCGGACTTCGCCGGGATCCTTGAAGGGCTCGAGTGGCAGGGCCACGCGTCCATCGCGGATCCGGCCGAACTGCAGCAGGATCTCGGCGAGCAACTGCTTCTTGGTCACGTCGCGCACCCGAGCAACGCCCACGGGGACGACCACGTCGCCCCAGTTCCCTTCGTTGCGGTCGATTCGTGCGATCAGAATGGAGTCGCCCACGTGATACGACGTGCGCGCGGGTGGCTCGATCACAATCTGATCGTATTGATACGCCACGGACTGCGTGCTCAATCGGGGGATCGCCGGCTGGTCGACTCGCCCAATCACCTGTCCCCAGGGTAGATGCTCGCCCTCGGTGAGGAACCCCGCGGAATAAAACTCACCGCGGCGCAATGGCCGGTATGGCTGATTGGCGTACGCGCGCAACACGTCCGCCGGCTGCTCGACGTGAGACGCGGGGCGATCAAAGATCGTCTGGTAGGCCTCGCTCGCGGGCGGCGGCGGCGGCTCCTCAACGGGCGGCGTCGTGGTGGTATCCGTCGGCACGGCCGCAACGACCGCGGTGTCCGTCGGTACCGCCTGCGCGCGGACGGTGTCGCCGGTGAGCGCGGGGGTCACCGCTACCGCGGTAGTCTCTGCTGGTGTCGTCTGGGCAACCGCACCCTGGCCCTGCCCCGAAATCGTGAGCACCTGCCCGGGATAGATCCAATGGGGATCCTCGATCGAGGAGATGTTCAGACGATAGATCTCGGGCCAGAGGAGCGGGTCGGTGAAGTACTGCTGCGAGATGGACCAAAGCGTCTCGCCACGCACAACGGTGTGCGTGGCGGGCACCTGCGCCAAGGCCGGAGATTCGGTGCTCGGCACCGCGGGGATCGCGGCACGGCTCGTATCGGGCGCAGCCCGGGTGGTATCCTGCCCGCGCAACGTCCCACAAACGAGCGGCACCGCCACAAGGGCGAGCAGTGCCGCTCGGTTAGAACGGCAGATCGTCGTCCTCCTCATCGAGCAGGGCCTCCGGCACTCCATCGAGCGACTCGACCTTGCCTTCCGCCCCGACTTTCGCCGTGGCCCGGGCTCGAGCCATCTCTCCAGGAGCGTCGCCGACACCTGCCCCCCCGGCCCCCCCACCCCCCCGTGAAGACAACAGGAGCACCTCGCGGGCGATGATCTCGGTAACGTAGCGCGTCTGCTTTTCGCGATCTTCCCACGTGCGATATTCGACCCGGCCCTCGACGTAGATACGGTCGCCCTTTTTCATGTACTTCTCGGCGAGATCGGCGAGCTGGGCACCCTTGTTATTCCAGCAGATAACGCGGTGCCATTCCGTCTTTTCCTGCTTTTCGCCGTTCTGCGCATTCCACTGGCGACTGGTCGCGAGCGACAGTGTCGCCACGCGAGACCCATTGTTCGTGCTCCGCACCTCCGGATCAGCCCCTAAGTTCCCAATTAGCATCACTTTATTCAGGCTACGGCTCACGAGCGACCTCCAGCGGAAAATGCGGGCGGGGCACCAAGGTGCCCCACAGTATATGAATCGCAAATTGTTCTGTCAATCAAAGATACGCCCTCGCAACCAAATTCCCGCGGTACGATTCATATCCCCACCCGCAGCACCACGGCGTCTTCGGTCGGCAGGCGGTAGTAGTGGCGGCGCCTCCCAACCCGGATGAAGCCGAGTTGCTCGTACAGGTGTTGTGCGACAGCGTTCGACTCACGCACCTCGAGATACACGGAGGTCACGCCGCGTTCGCGCAGCGCGTGGAGCATTGCGGTGACGAGCGTGCGTCCCGTTCCGTGGCGCCGATCCGATTCCCGCACCCCAAGATTCAGAATCTCTCCCTCATCGGCGGCGTAATGCGCGATGATGTACCCAGCCAGATTACCCTCCGATCCCGCGGCGAGAAACGGCACACCCGAGTTCACGCATTCGATGAAGTCCTGCCGTGACCACGGGTCGCTGAAGCTGGCGCGCTCGATCGCGAGGATCGCGGGAACGTCAGCGAGCTCGGCCGGGCGTATCGGGTAGGGGTCGTCCATGAGCGGCTTCCCAGCGCGCCTGCGCCTCGGCGGGTCTGCCGTATACCGGCTCGGCGGTCAGCGGGTCGTTGATCGGGTGTCCAAGGCCGTGGTACGCCTCGAGCGCAAGAAGCAGCGGGGCGGACGGTGGCAAGGATTCCAGTCCGATCGGCGCCGCGCCGGACCACTGCGTGCTCGCGTCGGCATGGCGAACCGCTCCATCGCCGACCACGAGCACCGGTCGTTCCGGCGCCGCCCGCGCGAGTTCTGCCATGGTGCCTAGCGTCGGCTCGAGCAGGGTCTCCACGTGATCCGGGGAAATGCGGTACATGGCGCCGTACACCTGGCCGCGCAGGGCGTCGAAACAGGCGGCGATCGGCGCAGGTCCGATCTTCCGGGCGGCCGCCGCCACCCAGGCCATCAGTGACGGAAGGCGCACGAGGTCGAGCCCGGGCTCCTGGGCCAGTCCTTTTGCCGCCGCCCAGCCGATCCGGAGGCCCGTAAAGCTCCCCGGCCCGTCGCCCAGCACGATGCCTTCCAGCTCCGCCACCGTCACGTCCGCCCGGCGCAGGACGAAATCGACGAGTCGCAGAATCTCGGTTGCATGCCGTCTCGCGCCCCTGACCTCCGCGCCGGCGGCCGTGTTGGGAGGCTGCCCCACCGCGACCGATGCGATGTCGGTAGCGGTGTCGATGGCGAGCCAGAGGCCGGTCACCGGATCTCCTCGAGCACGCGCACGTCCGGATCGTCCGCGTAACCCAAACGAAAATGCCGTGCAAGCGTCGGCGCCCACGCCCCCGCACGCTCCGGCCACTCGATCAGAACGATGGCCTGCTCGCGCACCATGTCATCGAATCCCAAGTCCTGGGCCTCGAACGGCGTGCGGAGGCGATAGCAGTCCACGTGATAGACGGGCCGCGGGCCGGCTTCGTACTGGTGTACCAGGGCGTAGGTAGGGCTCGTGGCAAGGGTGTTGGCGCCGAGTCCGCGGCAGATCGCTTGAATCAGGGTGGTCTTGCCGGTGCCCAGATCACCCGAGAACCCGATCACGGCCGGAGGGGATGCGGCGAGCTCCCGCCCCAGCATCTCACCGAACCGGCTGAGCTCGTCCGCGTGCAGACGCATGCCGGGGAGAGCCGTCTTCTCCGGCTCGGAGCTCGAGGATCTGATCGCGCAGCATGGCGGCGAGCTCGAAATCGAGCTCCTCCGCCGCCGCCTGCATCTGCTGTTCCAGGAGCTGGATCAGCGCGTCGCGTTCGCGCGCGTTCGTGGGGCGCGGCGCCGGCGCGGCACCGGGGCGCGTCGCGGGCGCTTTGGCATCGGCCACCCGCGTCGCGAATCGCACCTGATCCACCGATTTCACGATCGACCGCGGTGTGATGTTATGCACCCGGTTGTACTCCGCCTGCAACGTCCGCCGGCGATTCATTTCCCCGAGGGCCCGTTCCATCGAGCCGGTCACCCGATCGGCATAGAGGATGGCTCGGCCGTTCAGGTTTCGCGCCGCCCGCCCGACGGTTTGAATCAACGAGCGATCGGAACGCAGGAAGCCTTCCTGGTCGGCATCGAGCACCGCCACGAGCGAAACTTCCGGCAGGTCGAGCCCCTCGCGCAGCAGGTTGATTCCGACGAGCACGTCGAATTCGCCAAGCCTCAAGCCGCGGATGATTTCCACGCGCTCGATGGCGTCGATTTCCGAGTGGAGATAGCGGACCCGCACGCCCTGCTGCTGGAGATAGTCGGTGAGATCCTCGGCCATCCGCTTCGTGAGGGTGGTAACGAGCACGCGCTCGCCGCGGGCTTCGCGCCCCCGGATCTCGTGCAGCAGATCATCGACTTGCCCCTTGACCGGCCGCACCTCGACTTCCGGATCGACGAGCCCGGTCGGCCGGATGATCTGCTCCACCACCACGCCACTGGAAAGCTTGAGCTCCTCGTCCCCCGGCGTGGCGGACACGAACATCATCCGCGGCACGAGATGCATGAACTCGTCGATGCGGAGCGGTCGGTTGTCGAGCGCCGAGGGCAGCCGGAACCCGTAATCGACGAGCGTCTGCTTGCGGGAGCGATCGCCTTCGTACATCCCGCCGAGTTGCGGCATGGTCTGATGGGACTCATCGATGATGCACAGGTAGTCTTCCGGGAAGTAGTCCAGCAGGCACGCGGGCCGCTGCCCCGGCGAGCGTCCCGTCAGGTGGCGCGAGTAATTCTCGATGCCGGCGCAGCGGCCCACCTCGAGCAGCATGTCGATATCGAAATTGGTGCGGGACTCGAGCCGCTGGGCCTCGAGCAGCTTGTTCTGCGAGCGCAATTCGGCCAGCCGCTCCTTGACCTCCGCGCGAATCGCGGCCACCGCGCGCTCGATGCGCGGCCGCTCGGTGACGAAGTGCGTCGCCGGATACACGGCGCACCGTGGCAACTCGACGATGGTGTTGCCCGACCGCGGATCGATTTTCGCGATGCGCTCGACCGTCTCATCCCAGAATTCGACACGGACCGCCTGCTCGTCGTAGGCCGGAAAAATCTCGACCGTATCGCCGCGCACCCGGAACGTCCCCCGCTCGAAGGAGACATCGTTGCGCTGATACTGGACCCGCACCAGATCCTCGAGCAGCGCATCGCGGCCACGCTCCTCGCCCACGGCGGCCGTGACGAGCAATTGCCGGTACAGCTCCGGGTCGCCCAGGCCGTAGATCGCTGAGACGCTCGCGACGATGACGACGTCGTCCCGTTCCATGAGGCTCGACGTCGCGCGCAGCCGCAGGCGGTCGATGTCGTCGTTGATCGACGAATCCTTGGCGATGTAGGTATCGGTCTGCGGTACGTACGCTTCGGGCTGGTAATAGTCGTAGTACGAAATGAAGAACTCGACGGCATTGCGGGGAAAGAAGCTCTTCAGCTCGCCGTAGAGCTGTGCCGCGAGGGTCTTGTTGTGCGAGACCACGAGCGCCGGCTTGCCGAACCGGGCAATCACGTGCGCCATCGTGAGCGTCTTGCCCGAGCCGGTGACGCCGAGCAGCGTCTGGTAGCGCTCGCCCCGCCCGAAGCCGCGCGACAGCTCCTCGATGGCGCCGGGCTGGTCCCCCGCGGGCGCGAACGGGCTGGCGAGATCGAACGCCATGCTCAGGCGGGGGCGCCGGCGTCGTGTCGCGCGACGTCGGTCACACCCTTCAGGCGCCGGATGGCCTTGATCACCTTGTTCAAGTGATTCTGGTTCTCCACTTCCACGAGGACCGTCCCGAACACGGCACCGTCACGGGTCGCGAGCTCGGCCGAGCGAATGTTGGTTCCGGATTCGCTGATCGCCTCGCAGATGTCGCCGTACAGACCGCGCCGGTCTTCGCCCGTCACGCTCAATCGCACAACGAACGTCTCGCCCTCCGATTCCTGCCAATCGATTTCCACCCGGCGCTCGGCCTCGGCCGAGAGCACGAGCAGGTTGGGGCAATCGCTGCGGTGAATCGAGATGCCGCGGCCCTGCGTGACGTAGCCGACCACCGAATCGCCCGGGACCGGCTGGCAGCATTGGGCGTAGCGCACCATGAGGCCGTCGACGCCCTGGATCTTGATCCCGCGGCCGAGGCGCAGGCGCTCGATCATTCGCCCGAACGCCGTCGGCTTGGGCGGCTGGAGATCTTCGGCGGCGGCCTCGGGGTAGATCGCCCGCATCACTTGTCCGATCGGGAGATCGCCGCGCCCGAGGGCCGCCTGCAGCTGCTCGGCGTTCCCGATCGAGAGCGTGATGGCCGCCTTGGCCAGCCGCTCCTCGTCCGGCATCTCGAGCCGCCGGCGCTGGATTTCGCGCTGCAGAATTTCCCGGCCCAGCGTGAGGCTCCGCTCGTGCTCCTCCTGCTTGACCCACTGCCGCACCTTGTGCCGGGCACGCGCCGTGAGCACGTGGGCCAGCCAATCGCGCGAGGGCTTGGCCTGCGGGCTGGTAATGATCTCGACGGTGTCGCCATTGGCGAGCGGCCGGTGCAGCGGCGCGATGCGCCCGTTGATGCGCACGCCCTGGGTATGCTCGCCCACTTCCGTGTGCACGGCGAACGCAAAGTCGAGGGGCGTAGCGCCTTTTGGCAACCGCTTCACGTCGCCCCGCGGCGTGAACACGAAGATCTCATCCTGATAGAGATCGATCTTGAGGAACTCGAGAAATTCCTCGGGCGTGTGCGTGTCCTGCTGCAACTCGATCAGCTGACGGAACCACGCCAGGTGACGGTCCAGCTCGTCGGGGCCGCCGCGCCGGCCGCGCTGCTCGTGATACAGCCAGTGAGCCGCGATACCGTATTCCGCCGTGCGGTGCATCTCGCGGGTGCGGATCTGAATCTCGTAGAGCTGCCCCTGCGGGCCGAAAATGGTGGTGTGCAAGGACTGATAGCCGTTCGATTTCGGACTCGCGATGTAGTCCTTGATGCGCTCCTGAAGCGGCGTCCACCGGTGATGAATGATCCCGAGGACGTGGTAGCATTCGGGAATCGAGTTCACGAGCACGCGAACCGCGAGCAGATCGTAGATCTCGTCGAACGGCTTTCCGCGCTTGCGCATTTTCTTGTAAATCGACCAGAGATTCTTCGGACGGCCGGTGACCTCGAATCCCTCGAGTCCCGCGCGGGTGAGCTCTTCGACCAGGGGCACCTGCAGGCGGTCGATCGTGCGCTCGCGCTCGGCCTTCTTCGCCCGCACCTGGCGGGACAACTGCCGGTAATCGTCCGGCTCGAGAAACTTGAACGCGAGATCCTCGAGCTCCGCCTTCACGCCCGCCATGCCGAAGCGGTGGGCCAGCGGGGCATAGATCTCCCGGGTCTCGAGCGCGATGCGCCGTTGCTTCTCCGGCTCGAGATGCTCGAGCGTCCGCATGTTGTGCAGCCGGTCGGCGAGCTTGATGATGATGACGCGCGCGTCCTTCGCGACCGACAGCAACAGTTTGCGGTAGTTCTCCGCCTGCTCCTCCGCGCTCGAGCGGAAGGTGAGCGAAGACAGCTTCGTGAGCCCGTCGACCAGGGTGGCGACTTCGGGGCCGAAGTCCTGGCGAATCTGCTCGAGCGAGACGTCCGAGTCCTCGACCACGTCATGCAGCAGCGCCGCCGCGATCGTGGTCGAATCCATCTGCTGCTCGGCGAGGATCGTGGCGACCGCCACGCTGTGGGAGACGAAATCCTCCCCCGAACGGCGTTTCTGACCGTGGTGCGCCTCGGCGCTCACCCGGTAGGCCCGCGTGACCAGATCGAGGTCCAGCCGCTCGCGCTGCGCCGACACCGCGCGCGCCAGCTCCGGCGCCAGCACCGCGACCGCGCTGGTCACAACAGGCCCGCCTCCGCGAAGCTCATGTAGCGATCGCCTCCAACGATGACATGATCGTGCACCGGGACATCGAGTAACCGTCCCGCCTCGACCAGCTGCCGCGTCACCGCGCGGTCATCGGCCGACGGCGTGGGATCACCGCTCGGGTGATTGTGCACGATGATGATCCCCGCGGCGGCTTCCGCAATGGCGGCCCGGAATACCTCGCGGGGGTGCACCAGCGAGCTGTTCAGGATCCCCCGGGTGATCAAGACGTCACCCTGTACCTGGCTCTGGCTCCCAAGTGCGAGCACGTGGAACTCCTCCACGGCCAAGTCGCGCAGCCTGGGTACGTAGAATCGGTGGACATCGGCCGGCGTCCGGATCCGCTCAGGAGGCGGAACGGCTTCCGCCCCGACCCGCCGCCCCAGCTCCAGCGCCGCCACAATCCGGCCAGCCTTGTTGCGTCCCACCCCGGCAACGCCGGCCAATTCGGCCGCAGGACGGGTGGCCAGCCTGCGGAGCGAGCCCTCTCCCCGCGCCAGGAGCGCCCCGGCCACCTCCAGCGCGTCGTGTCCCCTGCACCCTGTACCTAGGACTATGGCCAGAAGCTCCTGCCCAGTCAACGCGGCGGGGCCTGCGGTCCAGAGGCGTTCGCGGGGGCGGTCCGGTGGCGGATGCTCCAACAGATGTAACGGCATCAGACGAAGGTACGATGAGACAACGCAGTAGCGGGATCCTAATAGCGCGGAACGCGGAATGCTGAACGGACCTACTCGGGTCGCATGGCGATCCGACCTCTCATTGATGTTCCGCGTGCCGCGTTCCGGCTGCCGCGTTCAAATGGCCGCTCCGTGACACTTCTTGAACTTCTTCCCGCTGCCGCAGGGACAGGGGTCATTCCGTCCGACGCCCGCATACGGGTTGGGTGCGACGGCAGCGGGCGCCGCGGCGGACTGGCGACCCGGTTCAGCCGCTTCACCACCCCCACCCACGAGCCCTTCCGCTTCGGCCTTGCGCGCCACCATGGGGGTGGGCCGGCGCGGTCTCGCGCCCCCGCCAATCAGGCCGCCTGACGTCTGCGCGGGTGCCGGCGGTCTGCCGCCCGCGGGACCGGTCGCGGTACCACCAACGGCCGGCCGAGGCGGTCCGACCTCGATCTGCAGCTTGAACCAGCGTTCGGAAAACGTGGTGCGGACATCGTTCATGAGGCCGACGAACATTTCGTAGGCCTCCTGCTTGTACTCGATCAGGGGGTCCTTCTGCCCCCACGCGCGGTATTGGATGGCCGCACGCAGCTGGTCGAGGTCGTACAAATGGTCCTTCCACTTTTCGTCGATCACGCCGAGCATCACGTGGGAGAGCGCCTGCTCCCCCACACGTACCGCGCCCACCTGGCGCTCGACGTCGTGGAAGTAGTCGAGCTTGGCATTGAATGCGGCGACGCCCGCCTTCTGCGCCGCTTCGACCAGCGCGCCCCGATCGCGGATCTTGGCGGGGTCCGTGATCTCCGGGACGGTGAGGAGGAACTTGAGCAGGAACCCGGTTTCCATCTGCGCGCGGTCCCAGGCGCCCGCGTCCGGCGCATCGCCGATCTCATCATCGGCGAGCCGCTCCACCGCCGCGTCGATCATCCGCTTCGCTTCCGCCTTGAGCTCTTCCCCGCCCTCGAGCGCGAACAGGCGCAGCGAGTAGATGACCTCGCGCTGCTGGTTCATCACGTCGTCGTACTCGAGCAGTTTCTTGCGGGCCTGGAAGTTCTGGAGCTCGACCCGCTTCTGGGCCTGACCGATGGCGCTCGTCACCCAGGGATGGGTGATGACTTCCCCTTCCTCGGCGCCCGTGCGGTCCATCCACTTCGCGATCCGATCGGAGCCGAACAAGCGCATCAGGTCGTCTTCGAGCGAGA
>Ga0335082_10000841_pt1 | contig 32187 bp, 20 predicted proteins | sample Lox_Sample_41_FD_206718 | JGI IMG/M metagenome (GOLD analysis project Ga0335082, IMG submission 206718) | Soil microbial communities from Loxahatchee National Wildlife Refuge, Florida, United States - Lox_Sample_4.1 | ecosystem: Environmental > Terrestrial > Soil > Wetlands | place: USA... | reverse complement strand
CCGCATCAGGCGCAGCATGGTGTGCACGAAGTTGCGCCCCTGCGCGGCGTAGATCCATGCGGTTCGCAGGACGATGGCCCGTGCCGGAAGCGCGGCGAGCACCGACTGCTCACCGGCAAGTTTGCTGCGGCCGTAGACTCCGCGCGGCTGGGTCGGTGCCTGCGGCACATAGGGCGTGCAGGCATTGCCATCGAAGACGTAGTCGGTGGAGATGTGCACCAGGCGGGCGCCGCACTCGTACGCCGCCGCGGCGAGAATGCCCGCGCCCGTAGCGTTGACGCGCTGCGCGAGCTGCGGCTCGCTCTCCGCCCGATCGACCGCGGTGTAGGCCGCGGCATTGACGATGACTTGCGGGTCGTGCTCACGCACGACACGCGCAACCGCCTGCGCATCGGCGATGTCGAGATCCGCGTGCGTGAAAGCACTGACCTGGACGCCCTCGGGGATGAGCTCACGCAGGGCCCGCCCCACCTGACCTCCGGCACCAGTGATCAGCACCCTCATCGGTAATACTCCGCCTGCGCAAAGAGCGGCGCGACCGCGTCCTTCCCCGACAGCCGCGGCGCCGACCCGGCAGGCAGCGGCCACTTGATGGCTAGCTGCGGATCGTCCCAACGGATGGCGCGTTCGTGCTGCGGCGCCCAGAAGTCGGTGACACGGTAGAGGAAGTCGGCCGACTCGCTCAGCACCAGGAAGCCGTGGGCGAATCCCGGTGGCACCCACAGCATGTGCTGGTTCTCGGCCGAGAGCGTGAAGCCGAGCCAGCGGCCGAAGTTCGGCGAGCTGCGGCGGAGGTCGACCACCACGTCGTATACCTCGCCGGCGACGACGCGTACCAGCTTCCCCTGCGCCTGCTCGATCTGGTAGTGCAGCCCGCGCAGCGTGTGGCGCGCCGAGTGGCTGTGGTTGTCCTGCACGAAGGTGATGTCGAGGCCTGCGGCGGCGAACTTGCGCACCTCCCATGACTCGAGGAAGAAGCCGCGCGCATCGCCGAACACCCGCGGGCGGATCAGGACGACGTCGGGAATTGCCGTGGGCTCGAACTGCATACCGATGAGCGGGCGCTCTAGCTTCGGCCTTGGGCGATTTCAAGCAGGTAGTTGCCGTACCCCGTCTTGGCGAGCGGGCGCGCCAGCCTCTCCAGCTGCGCCCCGTCGATGTAGCCGCAGCGATAGGCTATCTCCTCAGGGCAGCAGATCTTCAGTCCCTGGCGCGTCTCGATGGCCTCGATGAACATCGAGGCCTGCAGCAGCGACTCATGCGTGCCGGTGTCGAGCCAGGCTACACCGCGTCCGAAGAGCTCGACGCGTAACTGTCCACGCTCGAGGTAGGCGCGGTTCACGTCGGTGATCTCGAGCTCGCCGCGCGCGGACGGGCGCAGGTCGGCCGCGATCTCGATCACCGTATTGTCATAGAAGTACAGGCCCGTGACCGCGTAATTTGATTTCGGCCGTGCCGGTTTCTCTTCGATGTCGAGTGCACGACCCTGCTCATCGAATTGCACCACGCCGTAGCGCTCCGGGTCGCGTACCCGATAGGCGAATACTGTGGCGCCGGAGTCGTAACGCGCCGCGGCCCGCAGCTGCTCGGGGAGGCCGTGGCCGTAAAAGATATTGTCGCCGAGCACGAGAGCGACGCGGTGCTCGCCCACGAAGTCGCGGCCGATCAGGAAAGCCTGCGCCAGTCCTTCCGGGCGCGGCTGCTCGGCGTAGCTCAACCGGATGCCCCACTTGCTGCCATTTCCCAGCAACCGCTCAAACAGCGGCAAGTCGGAAGGCGTCGAGATGATCAGGATGTCGCGGATGCCCGCCAGCATGAGCGTCGCGAGCGGGTAGTACACCATCGGCTTGTCGTAAATCGGTAAGAGCTGCTTGCTGACGGTGAGAGTTACGGGATGCAGACGGGTGCCCGCGCCTCCGGCCAGTACGATGCCTTTCAAGTCATGCGCCCCTAATGTCTTGTTGTTGGCAGGACGTTCCGCGCGCTCGGGCGTGCTGGACCGCGCTGATGGGCGCCCTCGCCTGCATCTGATGCGCGTGCAGGCGGGGCGTCGAGTCCTTATGCCTGGATACTAAACAAAGAGTGCTAGGGCGTGGCGGACTTTTGTGCACCCCTACATAAGGGACCTCCTGCTCCATGCCGGATGTGGATTCCGCCTTCCAGGGACGCGTCTAGATACGCGATCCCGCCCCTAACCACCTTCCGTCAAGACCCGGCTTGCGCCGCAATATGTCCAAACACCCGCGTCGGTACCCCCGCCGCGCGACTAGAATATGACGCCAAAAGAACGATAAGGAACGGTGCAATGCGGCTCACCCTCTGCGGTCTCCTGACCGCGCTGCTCGCCCCGGTTGCGCTCGCCCAGAGCGTTCTCACCCAGGACTACGACAACGCACGCTCGGGCGCCAACCTCTCCGAGGCGATCCTCAATCCCGGTAACGTGTCCTCGGCCACGTTCGGCAAGTTGTTCGCCTACGCAGTCGATGAGGAAGTGTTTGCACAGCCGCTGTACGTGCCGAACCTGCCAATCAACGGCGGCGTACATAACGTCGTGGTGATCGCCACGATGAACAACACGGTGTACGCCTTCGATGCGGATAATTCCGCCACTGCCAATACTCCACTTTGGCAGGCTCACTTGAGCACCGCTACGCCCTCATCGCGCTTTCAGTACCGCGGCGGCAGCGGCGCCGCCCGCAACGGCATCCTCGCCACGCCAGTAATCGATCCGAACTCAAACACGATCTATCTCGTTGCGCAGGCCTGGGATGTGCCCTCGCAGACGCTCACCTTCCAGCTGCACGCGCTGGACCTCCTAACCGGCGCCGAGAAGCTTGGCGGCCCAGTGCCGATTGCGCCGCCGAGTTTCAATACCCTCATCAGCATCCAGCGCGCGGGATTGCTGCTGCTGAACGGCGTGGTATACGTTGCGACCGCTTCGCACGCGGACCTGCGCATCGACGTCGCCACCGGGATTGGCAGTCAGCGCTACTACGGAGAGGTGCTCGGCTACGACGCGCAGACGCTCGCACCGACCGGTGTATTTAACGCCGCGTCCGATAGCGGCATGGGCAACGGAATCTGGCAGGGCGGACGCGGCCTGGTCTCCGACGGCACCTACATCTACGCAGCCTCCGGCAACGCCATCACCGCAGGAAGTCCGGACTACTCGGAGAGCTTCGTCAAGCTCAATCCCGGCACGCTCACGCTGGCCGACTATTTCCCGGACACGAATCAGGCGTGCATGAACTCCATCGACATGGAGATCTCCTCCTCGGGGCCGCAGATCATGAACAGCGGCGGCACGAGCCTACTCTTGGGCGGTGGCAAGCAAGGCAAGGTGTGGGCGCTCTCGCTCGACCAGCCGCTCTACGGCCAGCCGCCGAATTACTTCTGGGGCACGAACAACTACCTCCCACTTCCGGCCGATGGCGGCATCTGCAAAGAGTCGCGTCAGTTCCAGTACGGGTGGATGCATGGCAGCGACACGGCGGTGTGGAGTAACCCGAGTGGTCCCTCCTACTACTACGTCCTCGGGGACCTGGACCAACTCCGTTCCTTCCAGGCGTCGGGGAACACCTTCACGCTCACCTCCGGCGACACCGTAATTGGCACGCTACCGAGCGCGCTGGCGTTGTCCGCCAATGGTGGCAGCGACGCGGTCCTCTGGACCTTGATCCCGCAGGCGAGCGCGCCCGCTATGTTCGCGGCCTGGGCCGCACTGCCGGTGGATGGCCACCTGACTAAGCTATGGGATTCTACCCAGGTGCCGACCCGGGACATGGCCGGCACTGTAGGCAAATACAGTGTGCCCACCATCGCCCACGGTAAGGTCTATGTCGGCACCGGGTCGAACCAGGTCCTGGTATACGGACTTCTACCGGCAACTCCGGCGTTGCAAGTCTCACTCAGCAACCCGACGCTCCGAATCGTCGCCCTCAAGGCGATAAGCGAGAAGATCAACATCAACTCGCTCGGCGGCCTCAAGGGTACGGTCAACCTATCAGTGAGCGGTCTGCCGCCTGGAGCGACCTACTCGTTCACTAAGACGTCAGTCACCCTCACCAAAAAAGTGACCCTGGTTAACTCCAACCTGACCATCTACCCGGTCACCGCAACGCTGCCAATGGACTGGAACTACACCGTGGTTATCACCGCCACGACGACTACCGGGGTGTCGGCCTCAGCGCCGCTCCGCCTGGTAACGCGTAACGGTCTGTACACAACGGTCGCAAAGAATAGCTGCAACGATCAGAACCAGATGTCAGCGGACCTGACCTGGCAGATCAACGGCTCCGGCAGGCCCTCAGTGTGGATCCAGGATCCGTTGACGCCGAGCTTCCCGGGGCGCGCGTGGCGTGACCCCGCCGGCGCGCAAGGCTCTCAGAACACCGGCTTCACCATCACTAACAAGACTTCGCCGTTCCTTTACTGGCTTATTGACCAGTCCGCCGGAATACCGGCCACGTTCGACAACGCCTTAGGAGTCACTAACCTCGGCAAGATCTACGTCTGTCCGTGAGGGTGCCGATGACCCTTGGACGGGCACGCGCGGACAATATGTCCAAACCGCACACGCGGCTACCCGGCAGGGTGCATACAATGCAATCACCACAACAAGAACAACAAGGACGGCATCGATGCGGCTTTACCTCTGCGGTCTTCTGACCACGCTTCTCGCGCCTGCGGCCTTCGCACAGAGCGTGCTCACCCAAGACTACGACGACGCGCGCTCGGGTGCGAATCTCGCCGAGACAATCCTGACGCCGGCCAACGTATCCGCGGCCACCTTCGGCAAGCTCTTCGCATACCCGGTCGACGAGGAGACCTTTGCGCAGCCACTGTACGTGCCGAACCTATTGGTCAATGGCGCCGTGCACAACGTTGTGTTCATCGCCACGATGAACAACACGGTGTACGCCTTCGATGCAGACAGCTCCGCCGCCGCCACGACGCCGCTGTGGAAGGTGAATCTCGGCGCGGCGACGCCTTCCTCGCGCTTCCAGTACCGTGCCGGCGGCGGCGCGGCCCGCAACGGTATCCTGGCCACCCCGGCCATCGACCCGACCTCGAACACCATCTACGTCGTCTCGCAGCGGTGGGACGCCGGCGCGCAGAGCATCACCTTCCTGCTACATGCGCTCGATCTGCTCAGCGGCACGGAGAAATCCGGTAGCCCGGTTCAGATCAACCCGCCCGGCTTCAGCACGCTGCTAAACATCCAGCGTGTCGGGCTGCTCCTCCTCAACGGTTTCGTGTACCTCGCCACGGCCTCGCACGTGGATTCGCGCGTGGACGTCGCCACCGGCATCGGCGGCCAGTCCTACTACGGGCAGGTGCTCGCCTACAACGCGCACACTTTGGCGCTGAAGGGCAGCTTCAACGCCGCCTCCAGCGGTGGTACAGGCGTCGGCATTTGGCAGGGCGGGCGCGGCCTCGCCTCCGATGGCACCTACGTGTACGCGGCCACCGGCAATGCTTTCACGGCCGGCGCACCCGATTACTCGGAGAGCTTCGTGAAGCTCAAACCCGGCACGCTCGCGGTGGTCGACTATTTTCCCGACACCAACCAAGCGTGCATGAATTCCATCGACATGGAGCTCTCCTCCTCGGGGCCGCAGATCATGAACAGCGGCGGCACGAGCCTGCTCCTAGGCGGTGGCAAGCAGGGAAAGTTGTGGGCGCTCTCGCTCAATCAGCCGCTTCGCAGTCAGCCGCCGAACTACTTCTGGGGCACGACCAACTACCTGCCGCTTCCGGCCGAGGGTGGCATCTGCAAGGAGTCGCGCCAGTTCCAGTACGGATGGCTGCATGGCAGCGATACGGCGGTGTGGAGCAACCCGAGCGGACCGTCCTACTTCTACGTGCTGGGCGATTGGGACCAGCTGCGCTCCTTTCGGGCCTCGGGCAACACGTTCACACAGACCTCCGCAGATGCGGTCGTCGGTACGCTGCCGAATGCGTTGGCGCTGTCCGCCAACGGCGGCAGCAACGCGATCCTCTGGGCGCTGATCCCGCAGGCGAGCGCGCCCGCGATCCTCGCAGCCTGGAACGCGGTGCCAGTCGCCGGCCACCTGACCAAGCTCTGGGACTCGAGCCTGGTGCCCGCGCGTGACACCGTCGGAACCTTCGGCAAGTTCAGCGTGCCGACGGTGGCCCGCGGTAAGGTCTACGTGGGCACCGGCTCGAACCAGGTGGTCGTGTACGGGTTGCTGCCGACGACTCCAGCGCTCCAGATCTCCCTCGCCAACCCGACGCTGCGCGTCTTGGCCCTCAAGGCGATCAGCGAGAAGATCACCATCAACGCTTTCGGCGGCCTGAACGGCGCGGTGAACGTCAGCGTTAGCGGCCTCCCGCCCGGCGCCACCTATTACTTCACCAAGACCCAGGTCAGCCTGACCAAGAACGTGACCTCGGCTAACTCTAACCTAACCATCTATCCCGCGACGGCCACACTGCCGATGGACTGGAACTACACGGTCGTCATCACGGCCACCAGCGCCACTACCGGCGCCTCGGTCTCCGCTCCGTTGCGCCTCGTGACCCGCAACGGCCTCTATACCGCGGTCACCAAGATCGGCTGCGACGAGCTCAACCAGATGGCGGCGCAGCTCACTTGGCAGATCAGCGGTTCGGGTGTGCCGTCGGTGTGGATTCAGGATCCGCTCTCGCCGAACTTCCCCGGGCGCTCGTGGCGCGACCCGGCTGGCGCTCAGGGCTCGCAAAGCACCGGCTACACGATCGCCAACAAGACCTCGCCGTTCCTCTATTGGCTTATCGACCAGTCAGGCGGCATCCCGGCCAGCTGGGACAACGCCCTGGGAGTCACGAACGTCGGCAAGATCTACAGCTGCCCATGAGATGCTTGGAGCCGGCGGTGCGCACGCATCACCGGGCTTAGTGCCGCCGGCCGGGCGCGGCGCTCCGCACCAACCCGTCATGAACGCCACCATTCGTTCCCTCGCTCATTCGGAGCTCTGCTGCGACGTGCCGAGGCTGCTGCAGCAGTTCGAGAGTCTGGGCGAGAACTGCGATCTCGGGGTGGTGCAGCGCGCCGTCGGGCTTGAGCCCTTCGGTTTGTTCCGCTTCGCCGCCTGCGGGGCCGCCGGCATCCTCAAGTTGTTGCAAGCGCGCCTCGAACCACTGTGCGAGCCCGACGACCTGATCCTCGAGCAGGTCGGCCCGCGTCGCGAGTACTGGCTGAAGTCTCGCCACTTCCCATTTGAGTCTCACACCAATCGCTACGCCCCGCAGGATGAAGCTGACGTGGTGCGCGAGGGCGAGATCGAGAAGATGCGCTACCTGAAGGCGCACTTTCTCCGGGACCTTGCGCGTGGCCGGCGACTGCTGGTCTACAAGGGCCGCAGCGAGCTTGCCACAATGCGCGAGCTGGCCGCGCAGTTGCGCTCGCACGGCCCGAACACACTGCTGTGGGTTGACGTCGCGGGCCACACGCATGAGCCCGGCTTCGTTGAGCGCGACTCGCCCACGCTGCTGCGTGGCTATGTAAGTCGCTTCGGGACCTACGACGATGATCCCAGCCTGCCGGTGGAGGAGTGGGTGAGCGTGTGCGCCAGTGCCTATCAGCTGTGGCGGAACCAGACACCGCCAGTGGCGCCAGTCGAAAACCTCTTGGCAAATGCCGTAGCCGCAGATCGTTGCGTCTGGACGGCTCCTGTCCGGGGCGTAACCCGCCGTATGGCCGAGCCGGCCCTGCCTGGCGGCGAGGTGTTCGAGCATCGTCCGGGAAGAGGCGCGCCTGAGGCCGTGTGGCAGGCATGGCTGCCGCTGGATTCCGGCGGTAAGCTGGTGCTTTCGACCTGGCTGCGCCTTCCCGAGGGCGGCAATCTCGACCAGGTGAGCCTGGTCCTGAGTGGCTTCGCTACTACCACGGCCTGGCACGCGGACTTGCGCGCGCGCGGGAACTGGCAACGTGCCTGGATCGGCGCCGACGTGTCGCAGGGCACGCGTGCCATCCTGTGCGAGCTGCGCGCCGCCGGCGCCCCCGGCACCGTGTTTCATTCCTCGCGCTGGTGTCTGGAACGCGGCACGCGGCCCTCAGGGTTCGGCTTCGTGCTTTGAGGTCCGGGAAGCCTAGGGCACGCCGGGACCGTGCAGCGGGTCGATGCCAGTGAGACGCCCGATGGCCAGCACCAATTGCGCGCGCGCCACCTGCCAGTCGTGCTCCGCCAGGATACGTGTCTGCTGAGCGGAAGCTGCGGCGGTCTGCGCCGTGAGCAGGTCGAGGATCGTGCCCACGCCCGCCTGATAGCGACCGATGGCTACGTCCTGGTTCTGCGCCGCGGTCTTCACCAGCGTGGCGCTGGCACCTAGCTCCTGGCCGGCGGAAGAAAGGCCCCAGTAGCCATCCCACACGTCCTGTGAAACGTTGAGACGAATCTGTTCGATGTTTACCTCGCGTGCCTCAAGCGCTGCCTGCGCCTGGCGAATGTCGTAGCCGGTCTTGAAACCGCTGAAGATAGGCACCGTCAGGTTGACGCCGATCTGCCCGAAGTTCTGTACCGGCAGCCCACTGGTGTCGATGCGCGTGCGTGCCGCGCTCACCGCGATGGAGGGGCGTCCCGCCGCGCGTGCCACCGTCACGTCCGCAACTGCAGCTTCGCGCTGCGCGCGTGCTGCCGCCAGGTCGGGGCGTTGGCGCATCGCCTCGGTCATGAGGTCCGAGAGCTTCGCGCTCAGTGCCGGCACGTCCGCCGGCACGGTCTCGGCGCGAAGTTTCAACGGTCGATCCGCCGGCAGACCGAGCGCCACATCCAGGGCCGCGATCGCGCTCTTGGCCTGCTGCGCCGCCTGCACGCGCGCTAGCACCGCCTGATCGTAAGCGGTCTCGGCCTGCAGCACGTCGCTCAAAGCGCTGGCGCCACCTTCGTGCAGCGCCTTGGTGATCTCGACGCTCCGCGCGGCGGCATCCTCTGCGCTTCTGGCGGCCAGCAGCGCCGCATCTGCGGAGGTGACGCCGTAAAACCCCTGCACCGCGGCGAACACCGTCTCCTGGACGCTGCGGCTCGCGCTTGCCGCGGCGGCATCAAGCAGGTAGCGAGCACTTGCGATGCGGCCGCCGCGCCCGCCGAAGTCGTAGAGCACCCAGCTCAAGCTTACCGCGGCATCGTTCGTGTGCTGTGTGTCGGACGTGCTGGCGCCGGTAGCATCGATGTGCGTGCCGTGCACGCGGCTGTAATCATCTGTGACGCTGATCGTTGGTAACCACTCGCTCTCGGCGCTGCCGAGGGCCGCCGCCTGCTGGTGGGCCGCCGCCCAGCTGGCGCGCGTCGCTGGGTTGCGACACAGCGCGATGTCCACCGCAGAGATCAGAGTCAGCGGATCATTGGGTCCCGGGCAGTCGCGGGCGAAGGGATCCTCGAGCCCGGGAGTGCGCTTGCGCAGTGCCTCACGCGTGCGCAAAGCGTCCGGCTGAAACGTGTCTGACATCGGATCGGCGGCGACGGCGATGCTCGCGGCGATGCTGGCAAGGGCGACGCCCAGCGCGACATTGCGCCGCCGGCCTGTGGGTGCTGCCGGACTCGTAGGCATGCGGGCTGCTCTTCTTATTGGTAGGCGGTCCAAGTGCGGGATCATCATTGTTCTTCTGGGTGCGTGTGCGAAAAATGTCGCCCCGATGCGCTACTGCGGCTCACGCATCGCCTCCTCGCCCTGCCGCAGCAACGACTCGGTGAGATAGGAGATGAGTGTGCGGCGCCCGACCAGCACGTCGCCAACCAGTGTCATGCCCGGCACCAGCCGCATGCCTGCAGGCACGTCGTGGAACTCGAGCTTGGTCACCTTGACACGCACCTTGAAGTACGGTGGTACGGGCGTGTTGTTGGCGTCTACGGAGAAGGAGCCCTCGCTGATGGAAATCACCACGCCGTGTGCCATGCCGTACAGCACGTACGAATACGTGTCGAGCTTAAGTTGCACGGGGTTGCCCACCGCGATAAACCCCACGTCCGAGGCCGCGATGTGGATCTCCGCCTCCACCGGCGCATCCAGCCGCGCCAGAGTGAAGAGCGGGTCCGTCCCCGGCGTGGTGGAGTCGGTGCCGTTACCCGGTGCGACCGAGCCGGCGGACAGTTTGCCGATCTTGAGCACGATGGCGTCCGCGGGTGAGACCAAGCTGGTCAAATCCTGCAGGCGCTGGTTCTTGGTGAGGCTGTCGCGCGTGACCTCGAGGTCATTGCGGTCCGCGGTGAGTTGTGTGGCCAGGTCCGCGTACCACTTGTGGATGAAAGCCTCGCGCTGCGCGCGCAGCGAGGCGGCCGATTCGCGGTACTGCGCGATCTGGTTCTGCGCATCCGCCAACAGGCGGCTCATTTCGGTCTTGGTGTCGGTCGCCTGCATCTGCTGCAGCTTCGAGACGTAACCCTTTTCCAACAGCGGTGAATACACGTTCTCGGCCTCGGTAGCGAGCTTGAGGCGCGTGCGATACTTTTCCACGTCCGATTGGGCCTGGCTCATCTGCGCCTGGACGCTACTAATCTGGCTGTCAAAGCTGGCGATGCCGGAGTGGTACTGCGCCTGGCGCTTCAGGTATAGCTCGCCTTGCACCGCCTGGTACTTGTCGCTGGCGGAAAAAACGTACGGGCGCTTGTCTATCTCCGCCTGCTCGCGGTTCACCACCGCCTCATCGCTCGCCATGTGCTCCTTCATCTGCAGCAGGTCCGCCTGCGTAAAGGTCGGATCGAGGGTGGCTAGCACTTGTCCCTTCTTGACCACCTGGCCCGCCTTGACGTTGACGCCATGCACGACCGAGGCGTTCAGAGGCGAGACGTACAGCGTGCCCTCGGACGTCATGACGATGCCCGATACGCTGGTCACGACGCGGTCGACCCGGGCGACGCAGGCAAAGACGACGGTGGAGGCTAGGATGGCGACGAGCAGCAGGAGCGTCGAGCTTTCCCGGCGCGGCGCGGTGCGCAGGAACACCGCCGCGGTGTCCGACTCGAAGGCGCCGATTACCTCACCGACAATGTCGGTGCGGCGGCGCGCGACCTGCGCCTTCTTCGCCAGCGCGACAGGCTGGCTGCTCATGTCTGCGCGGCGCGCCGGCCGAGGGCCAGCTGTGCGTCCGCCTTCTGGGGGTCCAGGTGCCGGTTCTGCTGGTACCACATGTGCTTGTAAATGTCGCAGCGGCGCAGCAGCTCCTCGTGCGTGCCGAGGTCGTATACCTTGCCCTGCTCTAGTACCAGGATGGCATCGCATTCCACTAGCATGGAGAGGCGGTGCGAGATCGATAGCACGGTGCGCCCGCGCGCCATGCGCTTCAGGTTCGCGTTCACGATCGCCTCGCTCTCCGCATCGAGCGCGCTGGTCGCCTCATCGAGGATCAGCACCGGCGGGTCCAGCAGCAGCGCCCGCGCCAGGGCCAGGCGCTGTCGCTGGCCGCCCGAAAGGTTGGAACCGCCCTCCTGGATCTCGGTCTCGTAGCCACGCGGCAGGCGCTCGATGAACTCCTCCGCGCCGCTCAGCTGTGCGGCTCGCACGACTTCGGCGAAGCCGGCCTTGGCCTTCGCCATGGAGATGTTCTCGCGGATGGTGCCACTAAAGAGAAAGTTCTCCTGCGGCACTACTCCGATGTTGGTACGCAGGTGCATGAGGTCGATCTCGCGCAGATCCATGCCGTCGATCTTGATCATGCCCTCGTAGCTGGAGTTGAGCCGCTGTAGCAGCCGCGTTACGGTGGTCTTGCCGGAGCCGCTGCGGCCCATGATGCCGAGCATGGTGCCGGCAGGAACGCTGAACGAGACGCGTTCCAACGCATACGGTGCGGCCTCTGAGTAGCGGAACGTCACGTCCTTGAACGTCACTTCGCCCCTGATCGGCAGGCGCAGGCCATTGGGACGGGTGTCTTCGGGCGCGGCGTTAACCACCTGCGCCACCTGGTTAACCGCGCCGCGCAGCTCCGCCAGGTCGCGTTGCAATTCCGCGATCTTGATGAGCGGCTGGATGAGACGGCCAGATAGCATCGCGAACGCCACCAGGGCACCGGGCGTGATCGAGGTAGCGCCGGGCACGCCAGCGTTGGCCAGGATCATGTAGGCGCCCACGCAAACCAGGCCGCCGTAAATTAGGCGCTGGAACGGCAGTGAGAAGGTCTCCGGATAGTTGGCCATGAGGCCGAGGGAGTGGCGTGCGGCCACGACGTCTGCGACGCGACCGTCCCACTCCATACGCCGCCGGCCCTCGAGCGCCAGCGACTTTACGGTGCGGATGCCGTGCAGCGTCTCGGTGAGGTGCGAACCCTTGGCCTGTTCGGCCAGAATCACCTTGTGGAATAGCTTATGCATCGGCTTCATGTAGAACATGATGACCAGGAAGATGCAGGCGCCGAAGCCGAATGCCATGAAGGTCAACTGCCACTGGATAAATAGCATGACCGGGATGATGCCGATAAGCGGGATCACCTCAAGAAACGCACCGAACAGCTGTCCGGTCATGAAATGGCGGATCTGCCAGACTTGGCTGAGGTTGGTGACGATGCGGCCAACGGGCGTGCGCTCGAAGTAATCCATGGGCAGCTTCAGCAGCTTGTCCATGATGTACAAATTCAATCGCCCGTCGATGCGCGTGCTGATCACCTGCTGCAGGATTCGGCTCAGATAGCCGAGCACGGTCTCAAACAGGATCAGGAACAGCACGGCCGCGAACACCACGTTGAGCGTCGGGTAGACGCGGTCGACGAGGATGCGGTCCAGCACCACCCTGAAGATCACCGGTGGCGCGATGGCGAAGATAGTGCTTATGAAGGCGGCGAGGATGATGTGCCGAAACAGCCGTCGCTCGCGCATCAGCTGTCCCCATAACCAGTGCAGGCCGAAGGGCAGCTGCTCGGAGGGGGCAAAGCGGCGGTGCTTGACCAGGATGACCTCGCCTTCCCAGACCTCAGCGAGATGAAGTTCGTCGATGGCCAGCAATGCTTCCGCCTCAACGCTTGGGTCGCGGATGACGGCGACCGTGCCCTTGTCCGGGTCTGCGCGTGCCTCCTCGAGAATCAGTGCGCGGCCGCCGCGCGCGCGCAGGATGGCCGGCAATGCGCCCGCGACCCGCGGCAGCTCGTGGAACGTCATGTGTACCGACTTGGCTTCGAGCCCCAGATCCTGGGCGTAGCCGAGCAGCGTTGGGGTCTCAGGCTCGCCGGGTTGTAGGGCGAAACGCCGCAGCAGCTGTTCGACGCTCACCTCGAGGCCCAGGCGCGAGGCGATCACGGCGAGCGCGCGCAGGGAACTGGAGATCTCGTTCGGGTCCTGCGCTTCTTGTGTTCTTCTGCTTTGCATTGGTCCTCACGGCGTCGGTGCCCCGATGCCCGGATCTGCCGTACTCCCCTTGCGACCCTTGGATCGGCTAAGTCCCGCGGCCAGATCCCGCGCGGCAGCTTGGCGCCGTGCCGCGCGGCGACCGCGTGTTACTCGACCAGGCCGTTGCGCTTGAGGGCTACTCGCAGTCGACCCCAAGCGGGCACCAGGTTGGAGGCGAGCAGGCGGGCGTCATCCCCCTTCTGTGTCGAGAACCACTCCTCGGCGAGTGCCAGCTGCTCCGGAAGGCTGCGCACGGCGAGTTCGCGCCTAAGTCTCTCCACCGTGGCTCGGCCAGCGAGCCAAGCGGCCAGTTCCTTGCGCTCCTGCGCCGTGAGCGCGGCGTTGAGGGCATCGGAGACTTTTGGGTTGGACTTGGCCAACCGCCCGACAATCTCGCTTTTGCTCTTCTTAGTACCCGCGTCGTAGGACGTGCGGATGAGCTGCACCATCTGACTTCGTTCGCGGAAATGCATCGCCAAGCCTCCTTCAGTTGTCGTTCTGGGCAATATATTGCCCAGACATCAGCATAGCAGTCAATGGAATTCTTGGCCGGCTGTCATATGTTAACTATCTGATATTACGCATAATATTTAGGGCGTGTCTCAGACCGTAGACTATCTGCGCCTCCTCGATTCCCGCAAAACATTGCCCGCTCCTAAGTGGCTCCTAAGCCAGTGTCGACGGCGACTCCGCTACACTCCGCCGCCAGATCGCTGGGGAGGCATTGCATGAGCGAGCGGACACGGAAGCAGACCACGTGGGCGGCGCGCGGGGCGGCGTTGCTGCTGTGGCTGCCGTGCGCCACCTTCGCCTGTGAGGCTTCTGGAATTGGACTGAACAAGTTCGATCTGGCGCTGCAGTACATCGGGCGCGCGAGCAACGGCGATGGCACCCCCGCGCATACCCAGGTGACGCGCGCCATGGCACGCAAGGCCATCGGCGATGCGGCGCATCTCGGCGTCGGCTACATACGCGTGTCCGCCACAGGCTTCAAACCTCACGACCTGGATTTGTGGGTCAAGAATCCCACCCAGTACTGGGCGGCGCTCGACTTGATGATGGCGGACCTGCACGAGGCCGGCATCTGCATCATCCCGACGCTCGCGTGGAACCCGGTACAGTTTCCGACAATGACCTCGGAATCCGTGACCGCCATGCTGACCGACCCCAAATCAGCTTCATGGCAGCTGCTCGAGCGCTACGTACGCGACTTCATCGGGCACTACGCCAAGAGTCCCGAGCTGCTCTTTTACGAACTCACCAACGAGCTCAATAACCACGCCGATATCGATGAGATCAAGGTGTGTGCGCGCCGCAAGCATGCCGAGAACTGCACCGCGGCAAGCAATTTTTCCACCGATCAGATGAACGAGTTCATGGCGCGCTTCGCCGCGTTAGTTCGGAGCCTCGACAGCGCGCACAAGATCTCGTCCGGGTTTACGCTGCCGCGACCGGCCGCCTGGCACACGCGGCGTCATCCGCAATGGCTCGGCCGCGCAGACTGGACGGCGGATTCGCCGCAAGAGCTGGAGGAAACGCTGCGTGACATCCACAAGTCGGTCGACATCATCAGCGTGCACCTGTATCCACCCAACAGCACGCGCCTGGGACTTGCCTCCGGGGAAGAGTACAAGATCGCCGCCATCGTGCAGGCCGCCGCGAGCCATATTGGCAAGCCGCTTTTCATCGGCGAGTTCGGACAGAACGACATTCGCCAGGCAGGTCCGGACTCCTTCTTCGCGCACATGACCCAAGAGATCGCACGACTCAAGGTTCCCTACAGCGCCGCCTGGATCTGGGAGTTCTACCAGGTGGCTGTCGATGCTCCCTACCAGAGCGAGCCGTCCTACCCAAGCCTCGAGCCCGGCTACACCGACGTTGCGATCGATGCCATTCGCCAAGTGAACTCCGCGCGGCGCGCCGCCGTCGGTACACCACCAGTCGCGCCTGCAGTCGTGCTCACTGAGCCTATGGAATGCGCGGCCGTCAGCGGCGGCAACGAGTTGTATGCGGTGGCAAGCCTCGGCTCCCGCCCCGTGGAGAGCGTGGAATTCCTGGTCGACGGAAAGTCCGTTGGCCAGGTGATGCGACCACCCTTCACGCTCTTGCTGCCAGCGAGCGTTGGTAAGCCGGGACTTGCTGAGATCGAGGCGCGCGCGTGCAGCGCCGGGAAATGCAGCTCTTACAGAGCACGCGTCGTGCTCGGAGGGGATCCGGCAGCGGGCGCCCAATGCCAAGCGCGCGCCCCCCGCTAGTGCGCCCCCTGCACCTGCGCCGCGGCACGCTTAAAGCCCGCAGCATAGGCAGCGATTGCCGCGCCCTCCTCGCCGAGGGAGTCCGTCACCGCGCAGATCTCCGCGTACTCGCGCTCATCGATGTACAGCCCCCCCTCCGCGGGCGCGGTGTCCGGCTCCGGCAGCACCACGCCCATACGCGCCGCGAGGAAGTCGCGGTCCGGCTGCAGACGTTGCGCCACCTCGCGCGTCGCCGCCGAGCTGAAGATGAATTTCGAGGGGGCGAAGAAGCGCTTCATGGAGCGTAGCGTGCTGAAGTAACGCTCACGCTGTGTCGCCGTCGCCGCCACGTTGTTGGCCGCGAGCGTCGCCACCAGTCCTTTGGCGCTCAGGGAGATGTTGCGCTGCTCGGCACTCGGCATGCGTTCGGGCGGCAGTCCGATGTGCTGCATGAAGCGCTCCACCAGCGTCTGCGCCGGGTGGTAGCTCAGGGCACTCACGGGAAAACCGGTCTGGCGCAGCCGGCGGATGATTTCCTGGTAGCGAAAAGCGGCGCCGCGGCCGCGCAGGAAATCATCGGGTGGCTCGCGCTCGCGCAGCCAGGCGTCCTTGACGCGTTGATTGTACGCGGAGGAAATGCGCGCGAAGTGCTCGCGACAGACGATGAGCCACTGCACGCGCACCTCGCCGGTAAAGACACCGGTGAGGGTCGCGATGAAACGCACCATGTCCTGGTGCCCGGAGAGCGCCTCGGAGCTGATTATTACGTCGCGGCCGTTCGCGCCGATAGCGGCGCGCAGTTGCGCCAGCAACTCCTGTGGCGCTACGCGTGCCACGTCGGGCCGACTCTGGTCACCGAGCAGGTTGGCCACGAGGTGATTGTGGGAACCGCCGCGCGAGAGACCAACCAGCGGGTAGATAATGGGCGGATCCTCATCCTGCGCACCCTTGAGCGCATGCTGGATGGCGCTCGTCCCGGTCTTGGCCGGGCCTACGTGCACGTACAGGGTTCTCATGTCGGCGCTCCCCTCACTCGGCGGCGCTGCGGTCATTTAGGTGCTGGTAGATCCGCTCGCACGCCGGGAGGCCCTGCAGCAGCCAGCTATCGCTCGCAATCAACAGGTCGCGCTCGGGCGGGGCCGCGGAGGGCTGATTGACGAACCGTCCCTCGTACTTGGCCCGGAAGGCAGTACTCACCGCCTTCTCGAAAAAACCGCCGGCTATCTTGAGCGGCCTCATGTGCTCCCGGATAAGGGTAACGAGACCCGCGAGCTCATCGGCGACCGGTGCATCGCGCAGCTTTTGCAGGAACAGCGTGCGCGTCTTGTGAAAGTGCCACTCGTTGCGCGCCTTGGCGAGGCCGTTCAGTACGCGCAGCACTTCTACTAGCTCCACCTTCATCGAGGAGTTGACGACCTCGTTGATGCCTGGCGGCACTGCGACGCCGAGGAGCCCGAACAGGGGCAGCAACAGCTCATCGCGCGCGCTGTCGTAGTCGACGATGCTGATACTGTCCCTGCCGAAGACCTGCGCGTACAGATCGAGTACCAGCGCGGGGTTGACCAGGTTACTGGCGAAGGGCCGCAACAAGTGCGGCAGCAGGAATTCGTAGAAGGAGAACACGCCGCCGTGCTTGATTTCCTCCTGCCACCAGCTAGGCAGCAGGTCGGCGTAGTTGCGATGGTAAAAGACGATGTGGATTTCCGGCGGATCGGTGAGCAGCGGCACCAGCGCGGCCCGCAGCTTGGCCAAGTCATCCGCCTTCAGCCTGTCGAAGTTCTCGCTTGAAATGAGGTTCGTGCCGGCGCCTATGAATTCGCTCAGGTACTGCCCAAGCTCGGGCTCGTCCAGTGCACGAATCTTCTCCACCAGCTCGTGCTGCCCGTACTGCCCGCCCAGACCCAAGTTCGGGTAATGAACGCCAAGATCCTCCAGTCGCTCACGGTTTTCGCACAGCGACTTCTGGATGTAGGTCGACCCGGTCTTATGCGGGCCAATGTGCAACACCAGCCTGGACATCGAAGCTACACGGCTACCCTGCGCGCGGCCTTTATCGCTGCATGGCGTGCACGCTCACCGGCGTGCCGCCGCCTCGGCCAGCAGCTGCTCGGTGGCGGCGCTGCTGTAGCGGTTGCGAATGAACTCGACTCCGTGCGCCGCGAGCGTCTCATTCAGGGCGCGGTCTTCATGAATACTTGCGAGCTTATGCGCGAATTCCTTCGGATTGCGGGCGATCAGCCACTCCAACTCGCGCGGCAACTCCATGCCCTCGGCTGCCATCTCGCTCATTACGCATGGGACGCCGTGCGCCAGGCTCTCCAGCACCTTGCCCTTGAGGCCCGCGCCGTAGCGCAGCGGTGCGGCGGTGGCGCGCAGACGGTGCAACAATCCGGAGAGGTCCGGAACGAAGCCGAGCACCTTGATGTGCTCGGCCTGCAGCGCGATCAACGCCGGCGGCGGGTTCGAGCCGACCAGAAAGCCAACAATGCTTTGCGAGCTGCCGTTGATGCGCTCCCTGCTGTTCAGCAGCGGCGCTATCTCCCGCACCAGGTAGCGAGCGGCATCGAGGTTCGGCGGATGGCCGTAGCTGCCGACGAACGCGTAGCCGCTGCGCTGCTCGAAGGACAACGGCGAAGGTCTCGGCAGCACGGTCCAGGGCACCACGTGCACGCGCACGTCGGGTACCTTCTGCCTCAGAATCTGCGCCTCGACGCTCGAGTGCACGATCACCGCGTCCACCTGACGCATGGCGGCGAGCTCGGCCTCCTCACTGACGCGCGGACTGGCCGCACTAATCGAGCCCACGACGGCAAGCTCGCGCTGCTGACGCAACGAGTGCAGGTCAGCGACGTTGTAGAGCGTGTAACAGTCCGGGAAGTACTGTTTGACCAAGCCCGCGTATTTGGAGGCGTTGACAAACCGATGCAGGTAGACGAGATCTGGCTTGACCGCCAGGCGGCGGAAGATCTCCTCGACCGAGCCGAAATACGGGTGATACAGGCACTCGATCCCGAGCTTCTGCAGGTTCTGCGTGTAAGGATTGATCTGCGCCATGTTGTCGGCGGACAGGAAGGTGACCTTGTACCCGAGCGCCATTAGCGCACGGATATGGTTCAGGGCCGCGAGCGAGCCGGCATCCTGGTCCGGAGTGAGCACGGTGCTATCGATGAACAGGGCGCGGCGCTTGACGGTGCGCTCAGCCTCGAGCTCAGGCTGCTCACCGTTGAAACGGTGCGTCGCCAGCACGTCCTTCCAGCGCTCGTAGAATTTTCGGTGGTTGACCAGCTGGAAGCGCTTCATGCCACCGCCGTGCACGTCCTTACCGGCGGATACCCCCTCCAGATGCACGATCTGCGAGGCCGGCTGCACCACCACGCGCCTCCCGGTGGCGCGTACACGGAAGCACAGGTCGGAGTCCTCGTAATACGCCGGCACGAAGTGCTCGTCGAAGCCGCGCAGCTGCGCGAATAGCTCGCGCTCGATCATGAGCGCGGCGCCGGAAACATAGTCGCTGTCGCGCAGGAAACAGAACCGGGGATCGTTGGGGTCTGCGCCGCGGCCCCAGTTCCAGCCGTCCCCAAGGCGCCAGATGATCCCGCCGACTTCCTGCAGCGAACCGTCCTCGAACAGCAGCTTGGAGCCGACGATGCCGACGTTCGGAACTGTGTCGAAGGTGGCGACCAGTTCATCGAGCCAGCCCGGCTTGACCAACGTATCGTTATTGAGAAAGAGGAGGTACCTGCCACGCGCGATCGCAGCGCCCGCGTTACATGTGCGTACGAACCCCTGGTTCTTGGGGTTGCGCACGAACTGCACACCCCCGGAGACTAGAAACCCTGCGAACAGCGTCTCATCGCGCGAGCAGTCATCCGCAATGATGAGCTCGAAGTTCGCCTTGGGTAGGTGCTCGGCGATGGACTTAAGGCAGTTGTAAGTGGTGCGGAACTTGTTGTAGACGGGGATAACGATCGAGACCAGCGGAGTTACTGCGCGCTCGAAGTGCAGCGGCGTGTACTCGGACTCGACCCGCACCAGCAGCTCGCGCATCCAGTCGGACACTGCCGCCTCCTGCAACAAGTCCTGCAGGCGCGGGTCGCTGAGTGCCGGACGGTCTTCGTTGAGCGTGTTGCGCGCGTTGAGCAGCTGGTTGAGCGCGCGCAGCGTAAGCGTGAGCTGCTGGTCCAGATCCTCCGACCAGCGCGCTACGCTGGTCGTGGCCGCGGTTGCCGCCTCCAGGAACTGTGTCAACGAGGCGTCGACACCCGCCTCCGCGCGCAGCAGCCATTGCGGCGAGCCCTGCAGGTCGACGCCGTCGGCGGCGCGACGCACCGCAATGAGGTGCCGCGCCAGCGGCAGCAGCGCTCCGGGATTGCCGATCGCAAAGCCGTGCCGGCCATTGCCGATACCGGCGACGCGCAGGTCATCGCGAAAGATGTCGGCGCGCACACGCATCAGCAGCTGCGTGCCGTCGTAGATGTCGACCGGCACCGGCTGATCCGGATCGAGCGGATCCCAGGCCCAACCGACGATCTCCTTGTGGGAGATCACTTCCACGCAGCCCGGAATCGAAAGCACCGCATCTGCGGCCGGCTCGGCGGCACTGGGTGCACCGTCCGCCAGCTTCCCGGGACCTGCGGACTCCTCGAGCGGCGCGGATCGTTTTTTGCGACTCATTTCTGCAGCGTCAGTGATACGGAACTAAGCGCGATTCCGAGCCTGCGGATATCCTCGCTCAATCCCAGACTCTTGGGTGACGAGGCGGTCGGGATCACGAATTCCACGCGCACGCCGCGCGGCGAGAGCGCGTTGCGTGGCAGCGGAAAGTGCACCTCGGCGGCCGTCGTGAGCGTGCGGAAGCCCACAAACAGCCCGTTGATGAAAACGAAGAACTGCTGCCGCTCGATACGCTCTAGCTGTATGAACGGCCGGCCGGTGATATTGAGCCGGAGCATCGCATCCAAGGGTACCGTGCCGCCGAGCGTAACCGAAAAACCCGCCACCTCATCCTGAGTCCAGGACATTCCCGGCTCGCTCAGGTCAAATCCGTATGGATCCATCTCCCGGATACTGCCGTCCTTTCCGAAGGTCACGGCCTCGTTAAGCTTAAGTATCGCCATATTCCATGCCATCCCTCTTGTCGACCACCTTGATACCGACCTCGAGTGCCTTGCGCTCGCGTGCCCCCACGCGGCACTGCAGCATTGCTTGCCGGACCGCACTCGCTCCGTAACGGGCACAGGTGCCCTGACTCAACGCCATCAATCGGATGCGTGTCTGCTGTTAGTCGCCCGGACCAAGGGTTTCCAGGCTTTATTGCTCGCACCTTACTCGCAGCGCACAGCAGTTTCCATACCGAGCTCTGACTGAGCCGGCGTTGATGTGCCGCGTCGCGTTGCGACGCGAGAAAAAAATTCTCGCGAGACGAAGAAATTTCACGCTCTCATTAAGTTAACAACGCATTGTTACCCTAATGTCACTGGGCTACGATCACACGTATTAGGTTACAAGCAAGTAACCCGCCCGGTGTCGGTCACCGGGCGCATATGAAGAACGGGGAGCACACGTGGCAGCCACAATCAGCATTTCCGGCAGCGGCAACGTCGATGTAACGGTGCACGGTCGCGGCACGGTCATTGCCGGCAACGGCAACGACTCCATCACGATCACCGGACACGGCAAGATCATTGTCGGGAGCGGCCACGACACCCTCTCCGTCGGCAAGGGCGGCGAGATCTGGCAGTTTGGAGCTTCCGGTCACGACACGATAAACATCGGTGGCAACACCGCGCGCGTGCATGAGCAGGGCACTGCCACGGTTACCGGCGCGTTCGGCTCGGCTACGGTCAGCGGCGGCGTGCTTGAACTGCATGCGCGCACGGTCGGGACCCAGCAACAAAACCACTCGGCCAAGTGCAGCCCCGACCAACAGGACCAGCACGGGCACTCGAGCGCGCGCGCAGTCACCTACTATAAGGACGTCGCCGTCAGCGGCAACGTCACGATGCAGGGTGGCTCTACAAATACTGAGTTCGTCGGCGGCAATGGCTCGACCCTAATGATCGGCGGCAGTGGCAACGACACCTTCATCGGGGGCACCGGCCACGACACGATGGTCGGTGGCTCGGGTCAGGACGTGTTCGCCTTCCGCGAACATGCCTCACCTGGCGCCCACGTCGTGCAGGACTTCGTCTCAGGGCAGGACCACCTGTTCCTCGAAGGACACTCCCTCGATTATCTGCAGTCACACGGCGACATCACGAGCTCTGGCGGCAACACCTACATCACGCTCGATGGCGGCAAGACCACCATCGAGCTGCAGGGTGTCAGCACCCTGAAGGCCTCGGACATCAACTCGAACAATCACTCGTGATGGTCATCCAGGGCGTGCCTTGCTACTGAGGCACGACTGGATGGGCAGGACGCTTGACCAGAGCCGCGGGATTTCTCACTAAGCGAATAAGCGCAGGCCACGTTTCGTGCGCGCCGCACATCTTGCGTGCAGCACGCCGCGTGCTCGCCGCCGGTCTGCGCAGCAACTGCAGTCCGCGCGCCTCCCAGGCCCTGAAGGGCATAGACGCCGCACTGCGCCGACACTCACTCGAAGACTCCCTGCGCCTGCTTGATCGCGCCTGGCGCAGCATCCCCGAGGCAACCACTCTATTCGCCCCCGTTTACGGATACGTCCTCCTGCTCGACGGCCAAGATGACTACGCGGCGCTGGGGCTCTTGCGTCGCGCCCTGGAGTTCGGCCCCGACGCAGACGCTATGGCGGCAAGTGCTGTGGCACTGCTGCGCCTCGAGCGCTACGACGACGCGCGCGAGAGGCTGCATGCGGCGCTGTCGGACTACTGCGTCGTGCCGGGGAGCCTGCTGTTCCATGCCGCGGGGGCGATCGCCCTACATCCCGCAGTCGGTGCCCCGGGGTGGGTTGGTCGCGGGCCGCGGCTGCAGTTGCTCGGCGAACTCGCTCCCGGTCAATCCGCAACGGTGCTCGACATCGCGCTCGCGGGCGAACCGAGCTTTTCGCAATTGCTGCCGCGAGCCGTAAGCCATGATCAGCGGCAAGCCTTCAGCGTCCGCGCTCCCACGAGTGCTTGCGGGGTGCCGCTCGAGGTGCACGCCCGCGGTGTGCCGCTCGCAGGCAGCTCGCTCAGACTGCCGCCAGCATTCGCCCTTGATGGACGCGCTACGAGCAAAGGCGATGCGTGCGTCAGCGGCTGGGCGCGTCTGGGTTGGCATCCGCAGCAGCGTCTAAGCCTGCGAATCGAAGACGACTGTGGCCAGCGCGCGCTGGTGCACACACGTACGCATAGGGTACCCGGGGTCGGGACAACGTTTGAGCTTAAGTTGCGCGAGTTCGGACTGCGTGGAGGAATCCTCGAGCTGGCGGCGCACCTGCCAGATGGCCGCTGGTGCGGCCTCCCCGACTCGCCACTTCTCCTGGAACGGGTCATCAAGGCCCCGCGCGGTGGTCGCATGCGCCTAGGAAAGTGGCACGCTGCTCCGGCGCGCGCAGCCGTGCCCATGCCCGCCGCCGCGTGTACCGCGCGTACTGACATCATCATTCCGGTCTACCGTGGGCGCGAGGAGACACTCGCCTGTATCCACTCGGTGCTCGGAACGATCGGCACAGATGCCCAGGTCGTAGTCGTGGACGACGCGACCGAGGACGCGGCACTTGCTGCCACGCTCGATGAACTTGCGGCTGAACAACGCATCATCCTCCTGCGCAACGCGACCAACCGTGGCTTCATCGCCTCAGTGAACCGCGCGCTGGCTCTCAATCCGACCCATGACGTGGTACTGCTGAACTCCGACACACTGGTATTCGAGGATTGGCTGGCGCGACTGCGTGCCGCCGCTTATAGCGCGAGGCGCGTTGGCACAGTGACCCCTCTCAGCAACGCGGGTTCGATCGTAAGTTATCCCTACGTGCGCGGCGCCGAAGTCTCCGCGGAATTCGCCGCCGCACTGCATGCCGTGGCACGCGCCACCCACGCGGACCGGCGCGCCGAGATCCCCGTGGGCGTAGGCTTCTGCCTCTACATCCGTCGTGACTGCCTGAACAGTATCGGCACGTTCGATCCCGTCTACGGCAAAGGTTATGGGGAAGAAGTGGATTTCTGTCTGCGGGCGCGCCGCGCAGGCTGGAATCACCAGCTGGCCGCAGACGTGTTCGTTTATCACGCGGGCGGGGTTTCCTTCGGCAGCCGGCGCGCAGCGCTTCTTGAGCGAAGCCAGCGTATCCTGAACCTGCGCTACCCGGGTTACGATCCCTTCATCGCAAGCTTCGAGGCGCAAGACCCGCTGCGCACCGTGCGACGGCGGCTCGATGAGCACCGCCTTTCGGCATTCCAGGGGCGGTTCGTTCTCCTAGTCAGCTGCGCGATGAAGGGCGGCGTGGAACGTTTTGTCAACGAGCGTTGCCGGGAGATCCGCGCACAAAACCTGTATCCGCTCATCCTGCGTCCTGCTGTCTCGGGGGAGACTGCCGAGTGCGAGCTATGGACCGATGCGCTCGAGGTTCCCAATTTGCGCTTCACGGTGGCGCACGAGTTGCCCGCGCTTACGGCGTTGCTCGGCGTGCTGCGCCTCGAGGCAATCGAGATTCAACACTTTCTGCACCTGGACGCTCGTGTGGTGGAAGCGGTGCGCGCACTGCCACTGCCCTACGACGTGTTCGTGCACGACTATGCTTGGTTATGCCCGCGCGTCACTCTCATCGACGGAAGCGGTCGCTACTGCGGCGAACCCGCCGTCCCGGTGTGCCAGCGATGCGTGCGCCGCAATGGCTCTTATTTAGGCGAGACCATCTCGGTACCGGTGCTACGGGCACGCAGTGACACCTGGCTGCGTGGGGCGAGACGTGTCCGCGCGCCCTCGGCGGATACGGCACAGCGCTTTCAAAGGCATTTCCCGGGCCTTCAAGTGCACGTGCAACCGCACGCTGCGAGCTCGCCACCGACGTCGGCGGGGCGCCTATACCGGGGAAAAAGCACCCGGCGCGTCGCGCGCATCGCGCTCCTGGGTGCAATCGGTGATCACAAGGGCTATGAGGTCCTGCTTGCATGCGCGCGCGACGCGCGAGCACGTGCGTTGCCCATTGAGTTCGTCGTGATCGGTTACACGCGCGATGACGCGCCGTTGCTGGCGACCGGCAGAGTCTTCGTCACCGGACGCTACACCGACTCCGAGCCCGAACACCTGCTCCGCCGTGAACGGCCCGATCTTATCTGGCTGCCTTCAGTGTGGCCGGAAACCTGGTGCTATACGCTCGATCATGCCCTCGACGCGATGCTGCCGGTGGTGAGCTTCGACCTGGGGGCCATCGCCGAGCGGCTGCGCGCGGCCGGTACCGGGGAGCTGCTGCCGCTGGACTCGACACCGCCTTCGATCAATGATCACTTCATCCGGCTGCTGAAATCGCCCGCGGCACCAGTTGCTGCGGCGCCGCATTCTGTTCAATCGCGGCCGCCTGAAGTATGTGCTGACGATAAGATGCAACGGGGGTCGCCCAGCGAGACGCCGATGAAGAAGAACGAAACAGAGTCCAAGCCCCTGTCAGACGTACGCGAGCAGGGCATGAGTGCATCGATACAGCTTCTGCCGCTGCCCCAGGGTCTGTACCTTTTCTCGGTAAAGGCTGCGGCGCCCTTCGTGCCGCAGTCGAACGGCGAGATCACCTTGCCGGCCGTGCACGTGGGCCTGGGCCCGGGCGTCCGGCCGGAGCAAGTCGAGTTTATTGCCGGGCCCAGCACGCACGGCGCTTGGCTGTTCGCTCCGGGAGACCTCCTGGTCACCAAGGTGAACCAACCGGGCGCGACGCTCGTCATGACCTCCGTGCGCGCCCCTGGCGGCGAGGTACTTTCAATACGCGTCGAACGCCTAGAATCACGCACCGAGGCGGCGGACCGGCCTCCGGCGCTTGCCGCAGCCGCAGTGCATGCCTCTGGGGCCGCCGAGGCCAAACCGTTAGTGCCGGTGCATATCGGCGTGCACGTGCGCTCCCGTGGCGACATGACGTTTACCGATGCACCATGGGCCGGGCGCGTGGCACCGGGGCTGTGGATCGAGTCCTATAGCGTGCGTCCGCAGGAGGGGCTTGCCGGCTCGGACCTGGAATACAAGGCGCTCACGGGCAGTGGCTTCGAAACACCATGGATGAGCGACGAGAAGATGTGCGGCACCAAGGGTATGGCGGTGCCGCTGGTCGGCTTCGCGGTGCGCCTGAAGTCCGGCGCGAGCGCCGCGGGATATGACTTGGAATACAGTGGCTACTTCCAGTCCGGTGTCACCGTCGGACCACTGCGCAACGGTGCGCCCTGCCGCTCGACAGTTGCCAACGATCCACTCGAGGGCATTCAGGTGCGGCTCCTCCGTCGCGGCAACGGCACCGACTCAAAAACCACCAAGGGTGCGCGGCGCGCGAAGGAACGTTCGGATACGGCGGTGCAAGCACCCACGCAGCGCGTGAGCTCCACCACCGCCCAGGCCGCGCGCCGCCCGTGATAGCCGACGCGCCCGCGTGGCGCCGGTAAGGCGACAGCGCTAAGCCGGTGCCGGTTGGCACGTGCGCGATGAAATACCTCTTCATTCACCAGAATTTCCCAGGACAGTATCGCCACGTCGTGCGGCACCTAGCCGCGCAGCCGAAGCACGAGATCTGTTTCGTTACGCAGCCCAACGAAAACGTCATGCCGGGGGTGCGCAAGATCTCCTACCCTCGCGATCAGCGCGGCCACATAAACTGCCATGCTTGGGCCGCCGAGCTCGAGCGCGCCATCTTCACCGGCGCCAAGGTGGCCCAGGCATGCCGCGAGCTGCGCGACGGTGGCTTCACACCGGACCTGATTGTCGGCCACAGCGGCTGGGGCGAGACCCTGTTCGTGAAGGACGTGTTCCCCGGCGTGCCGGTGCTGGCCAACTTCGAGTTCTACTATCACGCGCGCGGCGTGGATGCGGACTTCGATCCGGAGTTCGTCTCGATCTTCAACGACGCCTCCCGGCTGCGCACCCGTAACGGCATCAACCTTTTGGCCTTTCAGGGGGCGGACTGGGGACACTCGGCTACCAACTGGCAACGAAGCCTCTATCCACCCGAGATGCAATCGCGCATCAGCGTGCTGCACGAAGGCGTCGACACCGAGCTGGTGCGCCCGCGCCCGGCGGCCAGCTTCCGCCTGCCGAATGGCCGGGTACTCACACGACGCGACGAGGTCGTTACCTACGTCGCGCGCAACCTCGAGCCCTACCGCGGCTTCCACATATTCATGCGTTGCCTCCCGCAGCTGCTCAAGCGTCGCAAGCGTGCCCAGGTCGTACTGCTAGGGGACACGGGAGTGAGCTACGGGGCGCCGCCACCACCGAACTCGACTTTCAAGGCAATGATGCTGCAGGAGCTGGGCGACAAGCTCGATCTGGAGCGCGTGCACTTCCTAGGGCTCACCGACTACCAGGCATACCTGCAGTTGCTGCAGGTCTCAACCGTGCACGTATACCTGACATATCCGTTCGTGCTGTCCTGGTCCTTTATCGAGGCCATGGCGTGCGGATGCCTAATCGTCGGCTCCGCCACACCGCCGGTGCTTGAGCTGCTGCGCGACGGGGTAAACGGCTTTGCGGTCGATTTCTTCGCGGTGCGCAAGCTCGCTAACCGCATCGAGAGCTTACTGGACCAGCGCCGCCAGCTGCAGGGAGTACGCCAGGCGGCGCGCGCTACGGCGGTCGAGCGGTTCGACCTGAAGCGTGTCCTGCTGCCGCAGTGGATGAACCTGTTTGATGCGCTCGCCAACCGCCGCACGCCGGGTACGCTGGCCGAGCTGCCGGTACGATCGCGCCTGCGGCTCGTTCAACCCTGAGGCGCTGCCCCGAGACGCTCGAGCTCCGAGCCGGCTTCCATGTGTCCGGCAGCGAGCGCTCGCTCATAGAGCGCGCGTGCGGCGTGTGCATCGCGTGCGATTCCCTGTCCCGTCTCGTGCAGCTGTGCGAGCGCCATCATGGCTGCCGGATGGCCCGCATCGGCTGCGAGCCGATAGCAGCGCGCCACCTCTTTCCAGTCGGCATCGTTAGTAGCGCGCTCAGCCACGAGCGTGCCGAGTGCAAGAAGCGCCGAGCGGTGTCCTCGCTGCGCCGCCAGGCGGTAGAGCCGTTCGGCCTCCGTGTCGTTTCGCACGGTGCCGAGGCCGCGCCGCAGGCACACACCCAGGTTGTATTGAGCCTCCACATCCTCATTCGCGGCAGCGCGCGAAAGCAGCGCGAAGGCCTGCGCGTGATCGGCGGCGCGCGATGAATCCTCCAGCAGCACCCCACCGAGCAGCGTCATAGCCGGCACGTAGTCCTGCAGGGTCGCCGCGAGTAGCCAGCGGCGCGCCTCGCGCACCGAGGTGCTCGTGCCGATGCCCCGGAGGTAGAGCTCGGCCACCTGGGTCTGTGCTTCGGGGTGCCCCTGTTCTGCCGCAGCCAGCCACATCTGGAATGCTTGTGCGAGCTCATTCACCGAGGCATCCCGCCCCATGCGTAGCGCTGTGAGCGCGGCGATCGCACCCGCATAACCCTGTCGCGCCGCCCGCTCGTACCACGTTTCCGCAGCCTCGCGATCGGCAGGCACGGCGTTTATGAGCGCATCGCCCATCCATGCCTGCGAGAACGCGTGACCATTTTCGGCGGCACGGCTGATCCAGTGCTGCGCCTTCAAGGAATCGGCCGCGATATGGCGCCCCTGCGCGTAGAGAAGTCCGAGGGCAGCCTGCGACTCGACGTGCCCCTGCAGTGCGCACTGCTCGAGCAGCTCGGCCACGCGCGCCGCGGACGGTGACCCGGACTCGGTGCTTCCGAGCTGCTGTGCCAACAGGCAGGCGGCCTCGCCAACACCGAGCTCGGCGGCACGCAACAACCACTCGTCAGCCTCCCCCGGATCAGCGGCTACGTACTCACCGGAGGCGTATTGGCGGTACATGACCCAGGCGGCTTGCGCGTTGCCGCCCGCGGCGGCCTGCGAGAGGAGCTGCAACCCGCGCGCTATATCCTGCGACACTCCGAGGCCGCGCAGGTGCAGAAACGCGAGGTTGTAGTAACCGGCGCTCACTCCCTGCGCACCAGCCAGCTGATACCAGCGGGCTGCCATAGCGTAGTTGCGGCGCACACCTTGCGCGGTGGCGTACATAATGCCGAGCTGCAGGCTGGCGGCACCGCTGCCGTGGCGGGCCGCGTCACGATACCAGCGCCGCGCGGCCCTAGGATCGCGCGGCACGCCAAGCCCCTGCAGCTGCAGGGTTCCGAGATGGTAGAGAGCGTTGGCATCCCCGAGCGCGGCGGCGCGGTTGAACCAGTCCGCCGCCACCCGGAAATCCTGCGGCAGCCCGCGGCCTTCCGCGTACAGCGACCCCAGCCGTTCGAAGGCCGCGGTCACGTTCTGGTCGGCGGCCTTTGCAAGCCAGCGCGCCGCCTCGGATGAATCCTTCGGCACGCCCTCGCCGGCCAGGTAGAGCTGCCCGAGCAGATACTGCGCCTCGGCATCGCCGAGATCGGCGGCCTGGCGGCACAGCACGGCCGCGGTATGTGCATCCGCGTCGGCGCCCGTTCGGAACAGGTACACGAGTGAGAGCCATGCCTTGATATAGCCGCGGGCCGCAGCGCGACGCAGCCAGCTCTCCGCATCGGAGGCGCTGGGCTTTACGCCGACGCCGCGCCGGTAGAGCTCCCCCAAGTGATACATCGCGGCTGGCTGCCCGGCATCGGCCGCCGCGCTAAGCAGCTGCGCCGCGCGCCTCTCATCGCGAGGTACGCCCGTGCCGAATAGCAACAGCATCGCCAAGCACAGCTGGGCGGTGGAGTTACCCGCCGCAGCGCAGGGCTCGAGCCAACGCAGCGCAGTCGCGTGGTCGCGCCGCTCATCGCCGTAGCTGCCAGCAAACAACATGCCGAGCCCGAGCTGGCCTGCCGCGTGCTGCTGTGAGGCGGCCGCGTCGAACCAGCGCTCGGCTTCCGACAAGTTGCGCTCGCGGCCGAATCCGCTCGCAAACTGGTAACCCAGGCGTGCTTGTGCGGCCGCATCCCCCGCTTCGGCGGCGCGCGAGTTCCAGTCGGCCGCCTGCTCTGCGTCCTGCGCAATGGCCAATCCCTGTGGGTACAGCGTCTTCAGCAGCGACTTGTTCGAGGATTCATCGCCGAGCTGGGCGAGTGCCGCCGGGCTCGCAGTCTTCGGGGGCGCAAGGCCAGTAAGATAGATCTCGCCAAGGCGCGCCATGGCGGGCACGTTCCCTTCCTCAGCGGCTCTCTTGTACCAGCGTACCGCCTCAACAAAGCTCTGTAATACGCCCTCGCCACGCTCGTAAAGCTGCGCGAGGCGCAACTGCGCTTGGACTACGCGTGCCTCAGCCAACGCACGGAATACCTTGGCGGCCTCAGCCTTTTGCCCGGCGGCATGCAGCTCCTCGGCGCGCTCGATCGTCGGCGCGCGCTTGGCCGGTGTCACCTTCTTGATGAACGAGCGCAACTTCACGCGGATGAATATACCGGCTGGTGGATGCAGCGGCGTAATGCGTTACGTAATGTGCGCGTGAGCGCCGTCCGATTCAGCTTTTGCCGAGGGTCATCAGCGCGAATTCCTCGAACAGGATCTGCGCCGCCAACTGCGCAGTATTGGTGGAGGGATCGTACTCAGGGGCAACCTCGACCACGTCGGCCCCCACGAGGTCCAAGCCACCTAGCCCGCGCAGGATCGCCAGTCCCTCGCGTGCCTCGAGACCGCCGACTTCCGGCGTCCCCGTTCCGGGCGCGTAGGCCGGGTCAAAACCGTCAACGTCGACCGATATATAAGTAGGCCCTGAGCCCACCACCTCGCGGGCCTTGCGGATGACGGCCTCCACCCCCAGGCGCGCGAAGTCCTCCATGTAGATCACGGTCATGCCGGAAGCATGCGAGAACTCCCAGAACATGTTGGCGGCCCCGCGGATGCCGATCTGGATGGTGCGTTCCGGATCGAGCACGCCATCGAGCACCGCCAGGCGGAACGGGCCGCCGTGGTGGAACTTGGTGTCGTCATAGCTGCCCATGGTGTCGCAATGCGCATCGAGATGGACCAGCCCTACCGGCGCATCGCGACCCAGGGCCTTCAGGATCGGGTAGGTGATCGAATGGTCCCCGCCCACCGACAGCGGTCGCGCACCGGCGGCCTTGACGTTCAGGTAGAAGCTCTCGATATCCTTCAGGCACTGCTCGAGCTGATAGCGGCTGCGGAAGGGCACGTCGCCGACGTCCGCAGCGCGTGCCCGGGCCCGCGGTACGCCGCGGAACGTCGGGTGATAGGGTCCGATGCGCTCGATGGTGCGTACCGCGCGCGGCCCGAAGCGTGCGCCGGCGCGGTTGGAGACCCCGAGGTCCATCGGCACGCCGATGGCGGCGATGTCCAGGCCGGCAAGCTCGCTCGCGTACGGCAGGCCCAGAAACGTCGGCACGCCCGAGTAAGGCAGCGAGCGGCGCCCGTCGGGTGACTTGACGTCCCGTGCTGCGCGGACCAGCACCGGGTCGTCGCCATCGAAGGTGTCGCGGTCGGCGTAGCGCTCCCGCAGCCGTTTGAGCTTGGCCGCATCCATCGCTGCATCCCCCTCAAGCCGTTCCTGGTGCGGTCAATGTACGACGATCGAGCCTCAAAGTCAGGCACGCCGGTCCCGGCGCGTGCGGAACCCGCAGCCCTGCCCGGACACCCGATGACGGCGCGTATCTCATGCCCAACCGTGAGCGTTATTTAGGCGTTCCGGGCGGCAGCGCTCGAGAACCCGGCCACCAACACCGTCGACCCACGCTGCGTCAGGTCGCAAACGTCGCGACCCTAACAATGCCGGCTGTAAGAAGCCGCAGGGAGTTTTGTCATGCGTGTTGGATTGGGCAATGTCTCGCCGACGCGGGCGGCCTACCTCGTTCCCGTGCTCGTCGCCTTGCTGCTGTACGCCTGCGGCGGCTATGGCAGCGGCAGCGGCATGTCCGGGGGCGTCGCCCCGACGATCAACCTGAGCGTGCAGCCCACCACGATCGTCGCGGGCCAAAGCGCCACGCTCACCTGGTCATCCGGGAATGCCGCCTCCTGTGTGGCAAGCGGTGCCTGGAGCGGCAATGAGGCGACCAGCGGCCAGATGGCCGTGACGCCGGCGGCTGCAGGCGACAGTACCTACACGCTCACCTGTAGCTCCGTCATGGGCAGTTACGGCGGCAGCATGAGCAGCGCCAAGTCGGTGACGCTGACGGTGACTGCGGCGACGCAGTTCGTCGCGAAGCGGCTGGTCGCTGACAGCGCGAGCGGCACGGCCACCGTGGATGCGAACCTCGTGAACCCCTGGGGCATCGCGGCATTGCCCAACGCCCCCATGTGGGTCGCGAATAACCATAGCGACACCTCCACCATCTACGACGGCAACGGCGTGCCGCAACCCGCCGGTGGTCCACTGGTGGTGCAGCTGCCGCAAGGCGCGGGCGCTGTATCGTTCGATCCCACCGGGATCGTCGCCAACACCACCACCGACTTCGTGATCAGCGTGGGCGGCGCAGGCGGCGCGTCCGGCCCCGCGCTCTTTATCTTCTGCGGCGAGGGCGGGATGCTCGCCGGCTGGTCCAAGGACGTGGACATCAGCCACGCGGTGCTGGCC
>Ga0335082_10000839_pt1 | contig 32203 bp, 31 predicted proteins | sample Lox_Sample_41_FD_206718 | JGI IMG/M metagenome (GOLD analysis project Ga0335082, IMG submission 206718) | Soil microbial communities from Loxahatchee National Wildlife Refuge, Florida, United States - Lox_Sample_4.1 | ecosystem: Environmental > Terrestrial > Soil > Wetlands | place: USA... | reverse complement strand
GGATTCTAACCGGAATTTCCCATCGATACAGGCGGACTTTTGCAGAGGCTGAGGAAAACAGCGCAGGAAATTTAGCCAATCCGGGAAGATGCTAGCTCAACGCGTGATTCACGATTTCCTGGGCTTCGGTCACTATCGCGCTCAAGTGCGACTCGCTGCGGAAGCTCTCGGCGTAGATCTTATAGATATTCTCGGTCCCCGACGGCCGCGCCGCAAACCAGCCCCCCGCGCTCACCACCTTTAGCCCGCCAATGGACGCTCCGTTGCCCGGCGCGCGCGTCAGTTTGCTCTCAATGGCCTCGCCCGCAAGCTGCGATTCGTTCACGTCGGACGCTGCCAATTTTTGTAGCTTCGCTTTCTGAGCGGGCGTTGCCGCCGCGTCGATTCGTGTGTAGTACGGCATTCCGAATTCTCCCACCAATTCTCGAAAGTGCTGGCCCGGATCCTTCCCCGTCACCGCAGTAATCTCAGCTGCCAGCAGACCCAGGATCAGGCCGTCCTTGTCTGTAGTCCACACCGTCCCGTCCCGCCGCAGAAAGCTCGCTCCCGCACTCTCTTCGCCACCGAAGCAGAATGAGCCATCGAACAAACCACCCACGAACCATTTGAACCCGACCGGGACCTCCGACAACCTGCGTCCAAGCTTCGCAACCACTCGATCAATCAAGCCGCTGCTGACCAGGGTCTTGCCCACAACCACGTTCTGCGCCCATTGCTTCCGGTGTGTCAGTAAGTATTGGATGCCCACGGCCAGATAGTGATTTGGGTTCATCAATCCCGACGACGGCGTCACGATGCCGTGCCGATCCGCGTCTGGATCGTTGCCGAACGCCAACTGGAACTGGTCCTTCAGACCCACGAGCCGCGCCATCGCGTACGGACTCGAGCAGTCCATTCTAATCACGCCGTCGTGATCCACCGTCATGAACGAGAAGGTAGGATCAAGAACGGGATTCACCACCTTGATGTTGAGTCCGTAACTGGCATTGATCGGCTCCCAATACGGCTCAGAGGCTCCGCCCAGCGGATCCACCCCCAGCTTCAATCCGGCCGCTCGAATCGCCTCCATATCAATGACGCTTCGCAGGTCTTTTACATACGGCTGCACAAAATCCTCTTCCTTCGTTGTGCTGGCCTTCATCGCCGCGGCCAATTGCATCCTTTTGACCGGGGCATTCGCCTCCCGCAGCAAGTCGTTGGCGCGGTTCTGAATCCAGTTGGTGGCATCCGTATCGGCCGGACCGCCGTTGGGCGGGTTGTACTTGAACCCCCCGTCGCGCGGCGGGTTGTGCGAGGGCGTGATCACGATGCCGTCGGCCTGGTGCTCCTTGCGGCCGCGGTTGTATGTCAGAATCGCGTGAGACACCACGGGAGTCGGCGTCACCCCATCACCGCGTTGAATCCTCGTCTCCACACCGTTCGCAGCAAGCACCTCCAGCGCGGTCCGCTGTGCCGCACCCGAAATTGCGTGCGTGTCTTTGCCCATATACAGCGGGCCGTCCGTGCCGTGTTGGCGGCGATATTCGCAAATCGCCTGTGTGATCGCCAGGATGTGCGCCTCGGTGAACGTGCCCAGAAATGGCGTGCCGCGATGCCCGCTGGTGCCGAAACTCACTAACTGGGTGGAATCGGCGACGTCCGGCTTCTTCTCGAAGTAGTCGCGCTCCAACTTCGCTACGTCGATCAGCATGTTCTTCGTCGCCGGCTTGCCGGCAATCGGTGAGATGCCACTTGCTTGCGCTGTCGCGTCAGTCATAGATTCCTATTATTGCACCGGACACGGTGCGGCTTTCCAGATCTCCGAGTTATATTCGCCGATCGTCCGGTCGCTCGAAAAGTGTCCCGACGCCGCGATGTTCAAAATGACCTTTCGCGCCCACTGATGCGGATCCAAAAGCAGTTCACAGAGTCGGCGGTCGGCCTCCAGGTACGCTTTGAGGTCCGCCAGATGCATATAGAAATCGCCGTGCGTCAAGAGTGTGTCGCGCAGCGGCGCGAAAATCCCCGGTTCGTTGCGGCTGAAATAATCCGAGAAGATCATGTCCAGCGCTGTCCGCGTTTCCGCTTCGTTTTCGTAGTGCCACTGCGGACTGTACCAGCCCCGGCTATCCGCCACCTGCTGCGCCGTAAGTCCGAACAGGAAGAAGTTTTCTTCGCCCGCGGCTTCCGCCATTTCGATGGTCGCACCGTCACGCGTTCCGATCGTAAGCGCCCCGTTCATCATGAACTTCATATTGCTGGTGCCGCTGGCCTCGTATCCCGCCGTCGAAATCTGATTTGAGACATCGCTGGCCGGGATCAGATGTTCCGCAACCGTCACCCGGTAGTCTGGCAGGAACATCACCTGGAGCCGCCCTTTCACCTTCGGATCGGCATCAATCGTCGCCGCCAGGTTATTGATGAATTTGATGATCAGCTTCGCCAACCGGTAAGCCGGGGCGGCTTTCCCCGCGAAAAAGAACGTTCGCGGAGGCATGGGAGCGTTCGGATTGTCGCGCAGGCGATTGTAGAGCACCACGATCCGCAGCGCGTTCAGCAATTGCCGCTTGTATTCGTGGATTCGTTTTACCTGCGAATCGAATACGCTCTCTGGATCAACTTCCACTCCCGACGTGGTCTTCAACCACTTCGCGAATTCCGCCTTGCACTCCTTCTGTGCCTGCAGCACTCGCGCCCGGAAACCCGCGTCGTCCGCAAGCGGCTTTAGACGCGACAATTCGCCCAAGTCCAGGATCCAACGCTCACCGATCGCGTCACTGATGGCGCGCGCAAGCGGTTTGTTGCATAGGCGCAGCCACCGGCGGGGCGTTACCCCGTTTGTCTTGTTATTGAACCGCTCCGGAAAAATTTCGGCGAGATCGCGCACCGTGGTCGTGCGGAGCAACTGGGAATGGATCGCGGCAACTCCGTTCGTGCTGTGCGACCCCACAATTCCGAGGTTCGCCATGCGCACCTTGCGCACTTCCCCTTCCTCGATCAGGCTGACTCGCTGCACCAGTTCGTCGTCCCCTGGGTGCTCCCGCCTTACGTCGTCCAGAAACCGACGGTTGATCTCGTAGATCATCTCCAGCAGCCGCGGCGCCACGGTCGAGAACCATTCCACCGGCCATTTCTCCAGTGCCTCGGGGAGCAGTGTGTGGTTCGTATACGCAAGTGTCCGCGTCGTGATGTTCCACGCCTCGTCCCAGCCCAGGTTTCCTTCATCCAGCAGAATGCGCATCAGTTCCGGCACCGCCATCGTCGGATGCGTGTCGTTGAGCTGGATCGCCACTTTCTCCGGAAACTCTGCCCACGCTTGATTGTGATGACGGAAGCGGCGCACCAGGTCGGCCAGCGAGCACGCCACCAGGAAATACTCCTGCACAAACCGCAGTGCCTGCCCCACGCTCGTCGAGTCGTCCGGGTACAGCACCCGCGTGATCGACTCCGCCGCCAGCGTCTCGGCCAGCGCTCCAACGAAGTCACCGGAACTGAACTCTTGAAAATCGAAATAATCCGGCGCCGCTGCCGCCCACAATCGAAGCGTGTTGATGTTGTTGCCGCCGTATCCCACAACCGGCCGGTCATACGGAATCCCGTACAGATACGAGTCGCGCCCGGCAATCGCCCGCAAGGCTCCGTCGCGCAGGATGAAAGAGCAATTCAGTTTCACGCTCACGCGCGCATACGGGAGCGCGATTTCCCAGGGATCCGGGTGCCGCAGCCAGTTGTCCGGCACCTCATGCTGCCAGCCGTCTTCGATCTTCTGTTTGAACATTCCATACTCGTACCGCAACCCATATCCCATCGCCGGAAGCTGCATCGTAGCGAGCGAGTCCAGGAAACACGCGGCAAGCCGTCCCAGTCCGCCATTGCCCAGCCCCGCGTCAGGCTCCTTCAACAGCAGCTCCAACCAATCGACCTCTCGTTCATCGATCAACTGTTTCACCACTGGATCGAGCAGAAGATTCGTGATGTTATTCGCCAGTGATTTTCCGATCAGGAATTCCATCGAGAGGTAGTACACGCGCTTCGGATTCGCATTCTGGTAAGTTTTGCGCGTGTGTACCCATCGCTGCGCCAGGATGTCCCGGATCGACCGCGCAAACGCCTCGTAGTGCTCCCGTGCGTTCGTCACCGCGGGGTCGACACCGTTATCGAACAGCAGGTGCCTCTCGTACAAAGCACGCAGCGTTTTGGCCAGGTGCCCGCTGGCGATGCCGTACTGCTGCGCCAGGTTTGCAAGAGACTCCGGATCGGCTGTTTTCGAAACTGCTGGGAGGCCCGACGAGCTCATAAACAATCTCCTTCATGCCGGCGAACTGCGGGCGGGCGTCCAGCGCAGGCGAGTTTTGTGACACTACCGCCCCGAGCCGTATTCGTCCAGACCGATCTTTATCCTTACGCCAGTCTCATTTCCCGTGTGTTACAGGCGGTTGAGCCCGCAAACACTCACCAACTGCCATAGATAGACCATCAGGATCCAGGTGCGAAAGTGAAAGACTTCGCCTAACCCGAACATGAGGTAAGATCTCGCTGCAACACGCTGAGCACAACTGAGATCATGTACGCCGCTGTCGTCCACAACCTCGGAAAGCCACCTCGCTTTGACCAGTTTCCGGATCCGGTCGCGGGCGAGGGCGAAGTCGTCGTCCAGGTGCTTGCCGCATCCCTAAAACCTGTCGACATGCAAATGGCACGTGGGTCACACTACGCCAGTCCGGCAGCACCTTTTATCTGTGGCACGGACGGCGTCGGACTCCTCGTTGACGGGCAACGAGTCTTCTTCGGCGGATGCCGCGCTCCTTACGGTGCGATAGCGCAGCTAACCGTAGTGCCCAAGGCATTCGTTTTTCCGGTTCCTGCCGGATTGACTGACGAACTTGCCGCCGCCCTCCCTAATCCCGGCGTTTCAGCTTGGCTCGCCCTCACCTTCCGCGCAAAATTGGCTCCGGGCGAAAACGTCCTCATCCTCGGCGCCACGGGAGTCACCGGGCGCTTGGCCGTGAAGATAGCCCGCCTCCTGGGAGCCGCTCGCATCGTCGCCGCCGGGCGTAACCCGCAAGTCTTGCAATCGTTGCTGCAGCACGGAGCTGACGCCATCATTCGGCTGGACTCCTCCGCAGAAGAGTTGAAGGAATTTTTCGTTCGAGAAGCCGGTGAATCGGGGTTCCAGGTCGTGATTGATTTCCTGTGGGGCCAGCCTACCGAAGTGTTTCTCTCCGCGATGACGAAGTCTGGCTTCGCCTCCATTGGATCCGAGATTCGCTTGATCCAGGTCGGCGAAAGTGCCGGCTCGACCATCTCCCTGCCCGCCGCCGTCTTGCGCAGCACCGCTCTAACTGTTCTCGGTACTGCGGGGGTTCCGCCCCGTGATGTCCTTGTTGACGCACTCCAGCGGATCATGGCTCATGCCGCACATGGAGACCTGCAGGTAGCCACAACTCGCGTGCCTCTCGCTGAGATCGAGAGCGCATGGGAGCAGAACGAATCCGGCGTCCGCAGAGTCATCATCCCTTGAACGCGGCCTCAAGCACCTATTGGGCCGGATTGTCGCTGGCTCGACAAACCAGTTGCCTCTGCGCCTTTGCCTCAGGGCAAGATCTGAATCTCAAGCTCCAGCGCGCGCCCGTCCCGGATCGAGAATGCTCGGATGGGCGTGGTCGCGTACGGCGTGGGCGTGACGATGAAATAGATCGCTTCCGAAGAGTACGCCAGCGCGATGTCTTTGGGCGAAGGTTCGTTCGCGTCCAGCCAATGCGGATGCGAGTGGTAAATGCCCAAAAACTCCAGCCGCCTCTTGCGCAGTTCTCCGATCAACTGCACGATCTCTTTGGCTGCAATCTCGTAGTTCCTGACCGGATCGGCCGCAACGTTATTCGCGGGAAATGCTCGTGTGATCAGTCCGTCCTGCCCGCCCAGAATTCCGCAGCATTCCCGATGCGGCTGGCGGCGCGCATGCGCCAGCTGTTGTCCGTACACTTTGCGGCGGCTTTGCACGGCTAGTTTCATCCCGCAAGTATACAAGGCCCCGAATTCGCACTTCGAGCGGAGGGCGCACAGTGACTGCCCGGCGCAGCACCTCTAAGATCGCGTCAAGCTTGCGAACCATTTTGGAACTTTGGGAATCGAAGGAGGTTACCGAACCGTTTGGAAGGAATGGAGCGGCCTATGAGAATCGAACTCACGCCTGAACCTTGGCAAGGAAGAACTACTTAATCTAACCCGCTGGACTGACGGCACTTGCGGAGTTATTGGAAACTGTAAGTAGAATCTAAGTGGAAACGCATTCCGCACACTGCACACTGTGCATTTACCCGCATAAACACTGGTTACTTCTACTGTAGAAAGAAAAGAGTTTTCTATGTTCAGCGCATTACTAGACGTGTGTTCAACGATTCAACGTAACTTTGCCGTGCTCGCTCCCCGTGTTCGTTCGTTCCCATGGAAACCCGGCCAGCCGTCAATCGACATCGTCATCCCGGCCTGTGGTGATGAAGTTGAAGTCGTTCCGTCTTTCTGTCCACATCCGATTGCAACCGGCCTATACATGACAATCGCATCGTGTGAACGGGAACTGCGGAGTTCCGGTCTCGACTATCGCTACTACGTCGTGGACAACGGCAACGCGCAGGCCGGACCATTCCGCGAAGCACTAGACCGTGTGCTCGACTATGCGGACAAGACTGGGCGCGCGACAGTCATCCGTCAGACAGCCGCATCGTGTCCCCCGGCAGCAAGAAACCTTGGGGCATCGCAAGGCAAGGGAGACATCCTCTGTTTTTTAGATAATCACTGTGACCTTGCTCCCGGCTACTTTAAGCACACCATAGCGACGTTCGAGAACTTCTACGCGGACTCGGTTCGAGGTGTAATCGTACTTCCGAGCGGGGAATCAGTTTACGAGTACGCCCGTTGGGAAACAAAGTCGTGCAAGCGTACCCCTCTGCCCGATTGGCTCGCTCAGTTCCACGTCCAGCAAGTTAACCCCGATGTGCGAATGACCGGTCCACTTCCCTATCGCATTGTCACAAGTGGACACGGCGCATTCTCGATTCGCAGGGATGTGTGGAACGAGATAGATGGCTACTGGGACGGACTGACCGCTTATCAGGGGGATGAGTTTTATCTAGACCTGAAACTAGGCTTGCTGGGCAAGTCTGTTTGGATGAATCCACAGGTGCGGCACGTTCACCACTCAGGCTCACATCGGCGATACAAGGCACAGTCTGGTCCTGAGTTCCTCCATTCCGTCGAAAACATCCTTTGCACCGCCTACATCATCGGGGGAGAGAAATTGGCGTATGAATTTGCTGAATGCCGGTACAGGAACTACTGGGCAACGGCCTTCATGTCCCGCGAGCATCGGGACACTTACCTAGCACGCGACCGGACGCGGTATGGCACTGACGCTGAGTTTCGCCAGATGCTTCTAGCCGCTATCGAGCGAAGTACCCCTAGGCGCGAATGGCTAGCCAGCCGCCGAGTCTGGACGTTGGACGAAATGTTGAACGCATACTTACTTGCCGGTGTCAGTGGTGCGTGCTGTTAGGGAGCCATTTAAGCCCCCCGCTTCCCCGGTCACGCGGTAACTGTCACCTGATGTGAGATCGTCGCCACAATCGCCACGCTATACACCACAACCACATTCAAACGAAGCAATTCAGAAAGTCGAAAGGTAATTACATGAACGTAAGTAAACAAGCAGACCGGAGCTTTATGGAAGAACTGAAGCGCACGGATCGGCCACGCTATGACCGGATTCTCCGCGCGGCGCTGAAAGAGACCCGCCGACTCAAAGGGACACCAGCACGGAACTGTGAACACTGCGGCCTGAGACTGCCGGACGATGTACGGACGGACGCGAAATATTGCGACACCACCTGCCAGCGGGCCGCACGGCTAGCAAGATCGGAGGCTAAAACGTTGCCGATAGCCGCGTAGGGTAGGCGGGATACTCCGATTTACGCGGGTTTTTGCATGGTCAGGATTCTGGTACGCGGTGTGACTCAATCGCGTGCCAACCACGCCTAGAATCGGCTCTAATTGCGATTCGGTACTGGGAGCTAAGTTGCCGGTAAGCCGACTTACCAGGCCCTATCGCAAGTCTAGTGGCTTCTAGTTGCCGGGAACACCAATTCTGACCATCTTTCCATTTTCAAAACGGAAGTCAATTCCAGCGAATGCCAGCCTTGTCCATGTACCTCCGGGACCTGTTCCTGAAAACTCTTTGATTGGCGTGCCGAACGCTTTTTTCACGTCGTTAATTGAAGACCGCCAATTTATCTCCTTGTCTACTTCTCCGCAGAAGCTCGCAAACTCTGGGTCATCCTGCTGCCCATTATAGAAGTAGATAGCATGGATGGTGTTGCTGGCATTGTTGAATGATACTTGGAGACCCTTTGTCTCGTAGTTCTCGAAATAAACGTCCGAATATCGGCTTCCCGATATTCCTTTGCCAAGAAAGGCCTCGACTTCTTCTTGAGGCGCTCCGAGACGAACTGGTCCCCAACCTTCATCGGCAATGATTCTCGCCTGTTTTTCATTTTGCTTGCAGTCAGTTTCGGCGAAGTTCGCGTTCGATAATTCCTCGCACCAACCATTGTCATCCTTACGATTCGATGCCGTGGCCTTGATGTCTAACAGCCGACATTCCAGTTGTATTAACGCCTTCGGATAGACATTTCCGCGCAAGTTCAGGAAAGGATAAAAATTTGCTATCTCAATCTTTTGAGCCGCATTCGGTCTATTGATTTGGAGAGATTGTTGCCAGAAGAAATCTACCGGTTGAATCTTTGACGGCACCTTCTCAGGAAGTGAGCGTAGTTCGGCACTGTCTATGAGCGCCCTTAGAGCCTGCATCTCGTTGGCGGCGATAGTTGCTTTATAGGTGGTTCCCTCTTCGACGTACACAATCTCGCCGCTCTCGAACACTTGCAAGTCCTCCAGACGGCGGTCGCCCCCCAACGGTCCATCCACGAGGTCATGCGAGACCAGAATCGGACGCGGAGCCTCTTGCGCGAAAAGGTTCAGGGCAATCAAGAACGCCACCGGAAAGTGAAATACTCTCATCTGGCCACCAATATAGGCATCCGTGAGATGGACGACTTTTCAAGCGCCTAAGGTAATTAGACGCCAACCCGGCCCGTCATAGCTAGGTCTGTGGGACGCGCCTGATTAACGGGCAAACCGGTAGTTACCCTAAGCGGCTTAACTTCCGGATTCCCCAACCAATAAGAAGTAGCGTCACCCCAGAAACCAGCAAGGCGCTAAGTGGATTCGCCACGACCGGTAGCAAAAATCCGGGACGGGCAATCGCACCGTGAGTATCGGTACGATGGATGATAAGCGCGATAAACTCAACGATGGCCGCAGGGAGAACCACAACCAAGAGAACCCCGAGTGCCGCGACAGACAGCATGACTATGCCGACTAGTTTCATTAACCGAAAGTCTACTCGCGTATCTAGTTTTCAGCCAATCCTGTACAACTCCTGATTAACGGGGTAACCGCCCATTGAGGTATCAGGACCGAACTTGGCGGGAAGCCGACTTACCAGGACCTTGGCTTGCACAACTCCGTTCATTAGTCGTAGACTCGCACTCGCTTTATCCGCCCCGCAAGAAATCCGACGAAAGCAAGGGCCTATACAGACCGTCCCAGGGAGTGTTTCCATGTCGAAATCCACTGTTGGTTTGTCTGTAATGTTGTTGGCGTTTTTTGGTGGTAGCTCGTTGCTACCCGTTTCTGCGCAAGATGTTCTGCCGAAGCCTCCAGCCCCGTTCAAAGGACAAATAGGCCTCAGCTACAAAGACTCCAAACCCGATTTCCCCAAGCCGATCCATGCGCCGAAGGGTGCTCCGAATGTGTTGCTAGTTTTGTTGGACGATGTGGGGTACGGAGCCTCCAGTGCTTTCGGTGGACCGATCAACACTCCGACTCTAGAGTCGCTTGCTAAGAATGGCCTGAAGTACACAAACTTTCACACGACGGCGCTGTGTTCTCCGACTCGGGCGGCGTTGATTATGGGGAGAAATCATCATTCGGTTCACACCGGCGTAATCATGGAGGCGGCAAGCGGATATCCAGGGTACGACTCGCTGGTAGGCAAAGACACAGCTACCGTCGCCGAGGTGCTGCGACAAAACGGATGGAATACCGCTTGGTTTGGGAAACAGCACAACGTTCCCGACTGGCAATCCAGTGACGCTGGACCGTTTGACTTGTGGCCGACAGGGCTTGGATTTGAATACTTCTATGGATTCGTCGGGGGCGACACGAACCAGTGGCGGCCGAACCTATACGAGGGTACTCACCCGATCGAGCCATACGTCAATAATCCAAGCTACAACCTTGACTACGATCTAGCCGACCAAGCAATCCAATATCTGCATCGCCACAGCGCAGTCGCCCCGGACAAGCCGTTCCTCTTGTACTACGCGCCAGGCGCGACCCATGCGCCACACCATCCTCGCAAAGAATGGATTGAAAAATACAAAGGCAAGTTCGATCAGGGTTGGGACAAAGTGCGTGAAGAAACCCTTGCACGGCAAAAACAACTTGGTATTTTCCCCGCCAATGCAGACCTCACAAGTCGATCGGCCGGGATTCCTGCGTGGGATTCCTTAAACGCCGACCAGAAGCAACTTTATGCCTACATGATGGAAATCTACGCAGGCTACCTCGAGCAGACAGACTACAACACCGGCCGCGTCATTGATGCCATCAAGGAGATGGGCGAACTCGACAACACGTTAGTGATATACATCGTTGGCGACAACGGTGCCAGTGCAGAAGGCAGTCCGCAGGGAATGTCCAATGAAATGACCTTCTTCAACGGAATTCCCGAGGACCTCAAACAAGTGCTCGCACGCAAAGACGAACTGGGAACTTGGAAAAGCTACAACCACTATCCAGTCGGCTGGGCGCACGCCATGGATGCACCGTTTCAGTGGACCAAGCAGGTTGCTTCGCATTACGGCGGAACGGCAAATGGGCTGGTGATTTCATGGCCGGCGCGAATTTCGAACACTGGGCAGTTGCGGACGCAGTGGCACCACGTGATCGATATTCTCCCAACGATTTATGAAGCGACCGGAGTAACGGCTCCATCGTCGGTCAATGGCGTAGATCAAAAACCCATCGAGGGTGTCAGCATGATGTACACATTCGAACATGCAGATGCTCCGTCGACCCACAGCACGCAGTATTTCGAGATGCTCGGAAACCGTGGTGTCTACCATGACGGTTGGATCGCATGCACAACACCGACTGCGGCCCCATGGGATCCGAACACGGTCGATGTCGACCCTATCACTGGCTACAAATGGGAACTTTACGACGTAACCCAGGACCCGACAGAGGCTCATGACCTTGCCTCAAACAATGCGGACAAGTTACAACAATTGCAGCTTCTGTTCTATGCCGAGGCCGCCAGGTACGATGTGCTTCCGATAGACAACAGCAGAACCGGCCGCATGGGGCCTGGTATTCGGCCGAGTTTGATTGAGGGTCGAACTTCCTTTACTTTTTACGACGGCGACATTCGGATTCCCGAGGGTTCTTCGCCCGAAACCAAAAACCGATCTTTCACGATCAAGGCGGACGTAGAAGTTCCCGCCAAAGGCGCGGATGGAATGATCATCACGCAGGGCGGCCTTTTCGGTGGCTGGGCACTCTACTTGGAGAAGGGCAAGCCGACATTCCACTACAACACCGTGAATTTATATCACTACAACATTGCTTCTCCCGAAGTGTTGAGCCCTGGGAAGCACACCATTACTTTCGGTTTCAAATATGACGGCGGCGGAATGGGAAAAGGGGCTAACGGAACACTATCCGTAGACACCAAACAGGTGGCGACAGGTCGGATTGACCATTCGGTGCCGATTCGCTATGCACTGGATGAGGGGCTCGATGTCGGAGAGGACACGGGTACCCCCGTAAACCTGAGTTATGACGTGCCGTTCAAGTTCACGGGGCGGATCGTCAAGGTAACGATTGACCTGAAAGCCATGGACTCCGCTACGGTGCCTGAGAACGAAAAAAGGAAGAACGATGCTGCGATTGCCAAGGCGATTCAGGACTGAGTTTTTGGGTCGTGCCTGATTAACGGACTAACCTTCCATCGAGGTATCAGGACCCAAGCACGGGAATTCCGATGACTCTCCAACTCCGATGGGAGAGAAGCCATAGGGAAGCAAACAGGAGTTCCCGTTTGGGAGGGTTGAACCACCCACATTACACAGCCAAATTGCACAGTGTGCAGTCAGCTCGATCCGTTGCTGCGTTCGATCTCCAGCCCATGAGACTCTGCTGGCTTTGAAATAACCTCACTCACGGACTTCTCCCACACGGTCAAACGTTGTGACGCACTCCAACTGTGCGCTACAAATAGAACGTTTGGCAAGAAAATCGATGTTTTGGAAACTATGGAAACTGAGGCGGCTGCGTAAATCGTTGATTTAATGGAGCGGCCTATGAGAATCGAACTCACGCCTGAACCTTGGCAAGGTTCCGTACTACCATTATACTAAGGCCGCTCCGACCTCATCTTTTATAGCACGCCTGCACATCAAAAACAAAACCGCTCTCGCTTGTCGTTTTGCGGGCGAAACTGCCCTGTTCAGGACACTTGAGTGACTCGCGCCGACTTCACAATCGGCGAGCGCCGCTGCCTGTCGGCGAACTTGTTCGCTTTTTCCTTGTCCGTATACACCCGACCGAACGCTTCTCCATCTGCGTAGCTTACCGTTACAAGGAAATGATGATGACGGCGCCGGCGGTCCTTTCCGAACTCCGATTTCTCGTCGCGCACCGTCTTTCGCGACGATTTCGCGCTTGATTTAGCCACTGTCAGTTACCTCGGAATACCTCTGAATCGCTACTATCGCAAGAAAGGTTACTGAGCGCAAGGGGAATACAAAATAGTAACCATCACTACCACGTCTCAAAATTGTTTGATGATTGTTACACGATCTTGGTCACCGGAATTCTCACGCCTGAGACATTCCTGGACTCGCTCCATTTGCTCCAATTTACCCCCCCGTTTCATGAAACATTTTGCCTGTTTTTGCGTCTTAATGAGTGAGATGCGAAACACAGATCGTTGCGGCGGAAGGGGAATTCACATGTATTCGGTAGAAAAAATGCCGCCTATGATTGAGGATCTCCGCAATCATTCCGCGGAGCAACTCTCGGAGCTTCGCCTGCTCCTTAACTCTGGCTTCCTGGGCCGGCCGGACCTGCGTCGGCCCGGCTTTTTCGAAATCGATGGCGCGTTCCATGTCTACTACGTCTTCCGCTATCCCAGCGGTCTCAAGATCCTCCTGGTAGCCGCATGGCAGAAGGACATCGACCCGGTTGCGGAAATGGTGGCCTACGCGCGTCCCGCAGCCTGATACCACCCCGTTTCAGTGAGTACGCAGACCAAGGGCGGGCCGAATTTGGCCCGCCTTCCTTGTTTTGTTCCTTCTACCGTGACGCCGGTGATTTCGCCCGTGTCCCCGCAGCCTGCCGCCATCTTTCTCCCCCGCTGCTCGCCCGGCATCCCTCCGTCTCCCCTTCCCATTTCTCCCCATTTCCTCCCCCCCAACGCTCGATTCCATTCCGCCAGTATCTGATTCGGCGCACCGCCTTGACGTATCCCTTCCCTCCCCCAATCATTAGGGATACACAAACCCCAGGATCGTCCATGGCGGAAGACACCGCAGTCAAATACGCAGAGCAGCGGCGCAGCCGACGCGCCAAGATCGCCAAACCGCTCCGTGTGCGTCCCTCGGACCCACGCGACGAGCATTTCGAAGACCTCCCTGTTAGCGTAAACGCCTCAAAAGAAGGTATTTACTTCCAGACCCGGCGCGCCAACTACTATAAAGGCATGCGCCTGTTTGTCACCTTTCCTTTCGCCACCGCCCATGACCCCATGAACTGCGAATATGTCGCCGAAGTCGTCCGGGTAGAGAAGCTGCCCAACGGCCGGTTCGGCGTCGCCGTCCACCTCAAAATGACCGTGAATTACAGCTCCAGTGCCCCCCCGGGGTCCATCACACGCATCTAGCCTCCATCGGATTTCCTTATCCAGGTCATAGGAACTTTCAATTCGCACACAGCATGCCTTTGCGATATCTTGCGGTTGCATGGACCTGCGGGCGCATCGACACCATCGTCACCACGGCATCTTGCCGCGCCCTGTGAGGTCTGCCTAGAGACTTAGTTCAGTTCAAGCTCTATTTGGCCCGCTGGCGCGAATTGCTCAGCGGGTTTTTTGTTGTTCGGGAGGATCGTGTGGAACTGGCATTCGAGAAGTTGGACGGGCTCATCCCCGGCATCGTGCAAGACCAGCGGACGGGCGAAGTTCTCATGCTGGGCTATGTGAATCGCGAGGCACTCACCGCCACACAGCGCACCGGGGAGGTGCACTTCTATTCGCGGTCACGGCGGACACTCTGGAAGAAGGGCGAGACCAGCGGCCACGTCCTTCGCGTCAAGGAAGTTCGGCTCGATTGCGATGCCGATGCTCTCCTATTCCTGGTCGAACCGGTGGGCCCGGGAGTCTGTCATGAAGGCTACCGCAGTTGCTTTTTCCGGCAGTTCGAACGAGATGGTAATGTAAGCGTGATCGCCGCGCGCGCCTTCGTTCCCGAGAAAGTCTACGGCGACCAGGGGAAACAATGACTCCGCTCAAGTTCGGCATCCCGAAAGGAAGCTTGCAGGACGCGACCATCGAACTGCTCGCCCGCGCCGGATGGAGAGTCACGCTCAGTTCTCGCAGCTACGTGCCGGCCATCGACGACCCGGAGATCAATTGCCTGCTCGTACGTGCCCAGGAAATGGCGCGCTACGTCGAAACCGGAGCCCTCGACGCGGGTATTACCGGCCACGACTGGGTCCAGGAAACCCGCGCCGATGTGATTGAGTTGGCGGAACTGGTGTACGCCAAGCAACGCCTCGCCCGCGTAAAGTGGGTCCTGGCAGTCCCTGAGGACTCCGTTGTTCGGGAGCCGCGCCACCTGGAAGGCAAGGTCATCGCCACCGAAGTGGTGGGTATCACCGAAAAGTACCTGGCATCGCATGGAGTGAAGGCGCGGGTTGAGTTTTCCTGGGGCGCGACCGAAGTTAAGGTGCCACAGCTCGCGGATGCGATCGTCGAAGTCACCGAGACTGGCTCCTCGCTCCGAGCCAACCGGCTCCGCATCCTCGACACCGTACTGGAGTCCGCCACCGTGTTCATCATGAACCGGAAATCTGCCGAAGATCCTGTCAAGCGGGAAAAGGCGGAGAATCTCATCCTCATGCTGCAAGGCGCCATCGCGGCCGCCACTCGCGTCGGCTTGATGTTAAACGTTCGGCGTGAGGATCTTGCCACGGTCCTCGGCGTTTTGCCGGCGCTGAAAAATCCGACGATCTCCGCGCTCAGTGATTCGGAATGGGTCGCCGTAAACACAATCATCGAAGAATCCGTGGTGCGCCAGATCCTTCCGCGATTGAAAGCCGCGCGTGCGGAAGGCATAGTGGAATATCCTTTGAACAAGATCGTGTTCTGATGCGAATTCTCAAACTCACGCAGGCTGTCGAAGGGAATCTGGCAAGGATGCGGGAAGGCCAGGATCACAAGGCGCAGTCAGTCGCATCCAGAATCGTCGCTGACGTCCGGCGCCGTGGTGACGAAGCGCTTTTCCACTGGACGAACAAACTCGATCGCCTGGATCTCGCCAACAAGGGCGTGTGGGCCTCCCGCGCCGAAATGGCTTCGGCCAAAAGGCGAGTGAGCCGTGAATTTGTGCAGGCCGTACAGCATGCCGCTGGTAACGTCCGCCGGGTCTCGGAAGCCCAACGGCCCCGGCCGTGGTCTCTGCAGGTCGAGCCCGGCGTGAATCTCACCCAACTTGTCCGTCCAATCGATTCGGTCGGCTGTTACATTCCGGGCGGCCGCTTCTCGTTGTTCTCGACCATGATGATGACTGTGGTACCCGCACAGGTTGCGGGCGCGAGAGAGATTGTCGTGGCATGCCCCGGGGCGAACGATGAGGTTCTGGCGACAGCTGCCCTTCTTGGAGTAGAGCGACTGGCCCGCATCGGTGGCGCGCAAGCGATTGCGGCACTGGCATACGGGACACGGCAGATTCCGCGTGTCGAGAAGATTTTTGGGCCGGGCAATCGCTTTGTGACCGCCGCAAAGCAGATTGTCAGTTCGGATTGCGCCATCGATTTGCCCGCAGGCCCCACGGAGGCTATGGTCTTGGCTCGGAGCGGCAACGCACGCTGGATCGCCTCGGACCTTCTGGCACAGGCCGAGCACGCGCCGGACGCCGGGAGTTACCTGGTGACACCGTCGCACCGTCTTGCGGAACAGGTACAGAACGAAGTCGAGTCCCAGTTGATGTTTCTCCCACCGGATAACCCGGCGCATAACTCCTGCAAAGAAACCGGAGCGATCCTTCTGACGCGCACATGGAGCGAGGCCATCGGCTTCGTCAATCGCTTTGCTCCCGAGCATCTCTCCGTTCCCGACGGGTCGACATCGACACTGAGCAAAATCCGCGCCGCAGGTACAGTCTTTGCGGGCCCGTTGGGAGCGCAGCCATTCGGCGATTACGCAAGCGGCAGCAATCACGTCTTGCCGACAGGAGGATGGGCGCGCCGACGTGGCGGCCTTTCGATCGATGACTTTCTGACATGCATCAGCGTCCAAACGATCGATCGCACGGGGTTCCGTCGCCTGGCGGACGATGTGCAAACCCTAGCCAACGCCGAAGGGCTACTGGCGCACGCCAACGCCATCGAGGTCCGGCGATGAAGGTCACCCTGCCCGTCAGGAGGGCGATTCTGGCGCGCCAGACGTACGAAGCGCCCGCAGAAGGCCGCCGAGGCAAAATCCGCCTCGACTTTAACGAAAATACGACCGGCTGCAGCGCCGCTGCGCTCAGTGCTATTCGCCGGCTAAATGCCAAGGAGATTGCAACGTATCCCGAGTATGAGAACTCCACCCGTGAACTGGCGCGTTATTTTCGAGTGAAACCGGACGAGTTGCTCCTGACGAATGGCGGCGATGACGCGTTGCGTGTTTTCTTTGACACATTTGTCGAGCCGGGCACCAACATCCTGATTTGCGAACCGACATTTCCTATGTATCGCTATTACGCCGAAATTGCCGGTGCGCGTGTCGAAACCCTCCGCTACGGCCTCCAAATGGAGTTTCCTGTCGCAGCGGCCCTCGCGGCATTGCGCAAGAAACCACGCGTATTTTTCTTGGCGAACCCAAACAATCCAACAGGCACGCTGGTTTCGAACCGCCAGATCGAGCAGCTTCTTCGGGCCGCGACGAATACCGTCGTTGTGGTTGACGAAGCCTATGCTGAATTCTCCGGCACGAACGCTATTGCCCTCACACGCAAGTACCCTCACATCTTCATCGCCCGCACTTTCTCGAAGGCGGCCGGCCTTGCTGCGCTCCGGCTCGGAGCGGTCGTTGCCAACGCGGATTCGCTCGCTTTGGTCCGCCGAGCCATGCCGCCATATCCCGTAAATATGGCCGCGCTTGTCGCTGCGGCCGCCGCGGCCAGAGAGCGGAAGTCGATCGAATCCTACGTGGTCGGCACCAAGCGCCGCCGCGAGTGGTTCGCCGAACAACTCCGGAAGCAAGGCGTTCGTGTCTTTCCCACCGCCGCCAACTTCCTTCTTGCCGATTTTGGAGAGAGGGGGCAGGTCTTCTTTCGAAAGCTGGCCCGCCACAACATTCTGGTGAGGGAACGCAGCAAGGATCTCGGTCCGGGTTTCGTCCGAGTGACCGTCGGCACACAAGCAGAGCTTGAACGGTTTCTTCGCTTGCTCAAGCAGAAAGACTGACGGACGCCCATGCCGCGAACTGCGTCGATCACACGCAACACCAAAGAAACTCAAATTGCACTGCGTCTAAATCTTGACGGACGTGGCCGCTCTGACATTTCCACCGGCATCCCGTTCTTTGACCATATGCTGGATCTCGTCGCACGCCACGGCGGCTTTGATCTGAAGCTCGAGGCCGCCGGCGATCTTGACGTAGATCAACACCACACTGTCGAAGATGTCGGCATCGCACTGGGCGAAGCCGTGAATGCCGCGCTCGGCGATCGTAAGGGCATCCTCCGTGCCGGCTATTTCCTGATGCCCATGGACGAGACACTCGCGGCTTCCGCCATAGACCTCGGCGGCCGGTCTTTCTGCGTTGTCAAAGCGAAATTCTCTTCGCGCCTTGTGGGCAATTTCCAGACGGAACTTGTGGAGGATTTTTTTCAGGGCTTTGCGCAGGCCGCCCGGGCCAACGTCCATCTTCGAGTCCTGTACGGCCGGTCGTCGCATCACCGGGTGGAGGCACTTTTCAAGACCTTTGCCCGCGCGCTGCGTTTCGCCGTTTCGCGGGACAAGCGGCTACGCGATGTACTCCCAAGCACAAAGGAGTTGTTGTGATTGTCACCCTCGTCGACTACGGTGCCGGCAATGTCGCTTCCGTCGCGCGCGCCTTTCGCAAACTTGGGGCGGAAGTTCAGCTCACCGCTGATCCTCAAGAGATCGAGCAGTCAGCCTGCCTGATTCTCCCCGGCGTTGGGCACTGCGCGGCGCTACTCCACAGCCTTAGTGCTCGCGGTTTGCGCAAGCCTCTGTGCACGGCGCTGTCGAATGGAACGCCTTTTCTCGGAATCTGTCTCGGGTTGCAGGCTCTCTACGCACAGAGTGCCGAAGCTCCTGAACTTCCCGGCCTTGGCATTTTTCAGGGCAAAGTGGATCGCCTCCCTTCGGGCGTGAAACTGCCGCACATGGGTTGGAACGAAATTCGCCGTACTCGTTTCTCCGCCCTGCTGGACGGGATTCCAGGCGATGCTCATTTTTATTTTGCCCATTCCTATGCCGCGCCGGCAACGGGAGAGGAGGCAACTGCAATTTGTGAGCACGGTGCGTCATTCGCCGCGATGATTGAGTGTGGCCGAATTTTCGGAGTGCAGTTCCACCCGGAAAAGAGCGGACCTACCGGAGCAAGAGTGCTTGGCAATTTCCTGAGGCTGGCCGCATGAGCCTGGCCCACCGCATCATTCCCTGCCTGGACACCGATGGTTCACGAGTCGTCAAGGGCATTCACTTTGAGGGCCTGCGCGACGCAGGCGATCCCGTCGAGCTAGCTGGCCGGTACAATACGGAAGGGGCCGACGAACTGGTCGTGCTGGACATCGCCGCGGCCCGCGACAATCGCCCCACTTTCTTGGAGACGATCCGACGCGTCGCGGAAGCGCTCAATATTCCGCTGACTGCTGGTGGCGGCATTCGAACACTCGATGACGCTCGGGCCGTCGTGCGCGCCGGAGCTGACAAGGTCACCGTGAACACGGCCGCTGTCGAGCGCCCTGAACTCATCGCCGAGCTTTCGCGTGAGTTCGGCGCCCAGGCGGTCGTCCTTGCGATTGACGCGAAGTGGGACAACGATCATTGGCAGGTCCGCGTCAGAGGGGGCCGCAAAGTGACGACGTGGAACGCCATCGACTGGGCACGGCGCGGTGTGGAGGTGGGGGCTGGCGAGATTCTCCTCACTTCGGTCGATCGGGACGGCACGCAGTCCGGTTTCGACGTGCGTCTCACCGCAGCTATTAGCACCGCCGTCAGCGTTCCGGTTATCGCTTCGGGAGGCGCCAAACTCCCGAGACATTTCCTCGAAGTCTTCACGGAAGGCGCTGCGGATGCTGCCCTCGCCGCCTCTATCTTTCACGACGGCATCCAGCCAATTGCCACGCTCAAGCAGTTCCTTCACTCGAACGGCGTTGCCGTGAGGCTGGCGTGTTGATTCCGTGCATCGATCTTCAAGGAGGGCTGGCGGTGCAACTCGTTCAAGGTCGCCGGCGCGAGCTCGCTGTGACTGACGTAATGGGCTTGCTGGACCGTTTTTCCGGCTACAAATGGCTTCACGTGATCGATCTTGACGCCGCGATGCGAAAAGGACAGAACAACCAGCTCGTTCGCAGGCTTTCTTCCGATGCCCGCCGCAAGTTCGGCATGAAGGTCCGGGTCGGTGGCGGCATCCGTACACTGCGCAGGGCCTCATCGCTGAGGAAACTCGGCGTTGACCAGGTCATTGTGGGAAGCGCAGCATTTCGGAACGGTCACCCGAACCTAGCCTTCCTCAGACGCCTTTCGGCCGCGATCGGCCGGAAGCACCTTGTCGTTGCGCTCGATACCGCGAAGGGCCGGATCGTCACGCACGGCTGGCGCGTGAAGCTCAGCGTGGAACCCGTGGAAGTCTTTCGAGCACTGGAGCCGTACTGTGCTGGCTTTCTCTGTACCGATGTCGATCGCGAAGGCACTATGACTGGCGTGAATCTGCACTGGTTTCGCTCCCTCGGCCAGTCAACAAAACGGCCGATTATCGCCGCTGGCGGAATTTCGACGAGACGGGAAATTCGCGAACTTGCGAAACTCGGCATGGATGCCGCCGTAGGGATGGCTCTCTACAGGAATCGCGTTCGCTGAACTCGTGACAATGGGAGCATATCTTCCAACCGGGACGCCCTTGCAGTACGATAGTCCTCGATGCGAGGCTCTATGCTGGTTTCCTTCCGAGCTTGCGGACCGAAAGATTTTCAATCGCTCTTGCGGCTCAGTACCGCTTACTACCGCTTTGACAAGATTCCCTACGACTTGCCGTCGTTGAAGCGCGGACTTGAGACGCTGCTGCGTAACCCATCCCAGGGCCAGGCGTGGCTGATGGAAACGCATCACAAGGCTATTGGGTATGCCCTGCTCACGTACAACTTCGATCTCGAATACGGCGGCGTAGAAGGGATGCTTACTGACCTGTATGTAGATAAGCACTACCGCAACCGCGGCGTCGGGTCCCTCGCGCTCTACGAATTGGAGGATTTTTGCCGTGAACGTGGTATCCGCGCCATCGAATTACAGGTGCTAAAGCACAACAAAGCTGCTGAAACCTTCTACCGCAAGGCCGGCTTCCGCGTCCTACCCCGCAAAGTGATGATTTTTGACGTTCGCCTGGAAGAAGAACCGAGGGCTCGCCGCGCTACCGCAGGTAAGCGTCGGTAATATACTGCTGCACCATCCGCTGTGTGTTGAAGAACGACCCGTTGATCGCGATCGCATGCTGCATCAGGGAAAGATACCGGCTGCGGTCCTCGTAGTAGAGCGGCAGGATCACACTTTCCAGTTTCGAATACAGGCTCTCAGCGTCTGTGGCATTATCGACCGCAGCTTCCGGCGAAGGGTCGCGACGGTGTGATTCGCCAATGGACCAGCCCGTCACGCCTTCAATGTGTCCTTCCACCCACCATCCGTCCAGAATGCTCAAGCTGGGCACGCCGTTCAACGCGGCTTTCATTCCGCTCGTGCCGGAGGCTTCGAGCGGATACTGCGGAGTGTTCAGCCACAAATCGCCGCCGCTCGTCAATTTCCCGCCCAAGTCCAGGTTGTAGTCGTCCAGAAAAACGATGGAGACTGCTTTCTTCAGCGCCTTTTTTGCCTTGAAGATGCGCTTGATAATTTCCTTGCCGCCGGCGTCGTGCGGGTGAGCTTTCCCGGCGAAGACGATCTGGAAGTGGCCGACGTTTTTCGCGATGTGCCGCAAGCGATCCAAATCGCTGAGAATCAGGTCAGCGCGTTTGTATCCAGTCGCCCGCCGCGCAAACCCAATCGTGAAGACCTCGGGATCGAGCTTCAGTCCCGTCTTCTTGCGCACGGCTTCCAACAGGTCGTGCTTGGCCAGGAGGTGGGCCGCCCACACTTCTTCGGGCGGCAAGCCCAACGCGCCGCGAAGACTGTAATTGTCCTCGCGCCAGGACGGAATGTAACGGTCGAACAAGTCGCGGAAAGCAGGGCACGTCCATGTCGCTGCGTGCACGCCATTCGTAATCGCTTCGATGGGCACGTTCGGGAACATCTTCCGCGACACTTCGCCGTGCAGTTTCGCCACACCATTGACATAGTTGCTCAGGCTGAGCGCGAGGTACGTCATGTTAACCGATGCCCCCTTGCGCGCTGCTTCCTGAATATCCCCATAGGCTTCGTCCGACTGCAAAATGCTCTTGACCACTTCCACCGAAATCTTGTCCCTGTCGTCGAAAAGACGCCCCTGGTTGGGAAACAATCGCGTCAGGAACTCCACGGGAAATTTGTCGTGCCCCGCTGGTACTGGCGTGTGTGTGGTGAACACGCACTTGCTGCGAACCCTCTCGATGTCGTCTCCCTTGATGGTCACGTGTCCCATGCGCTGGACTTCCTCGCCCAGCAATTCCATGGTCAGAAGCGCAGCATGGCCCTCGTTCATGTGATAGCGCATCAGGTCCGTGTGTCCTAGTGCCCGCAGCATGCGGACCCCGCCAATTCCCAGCAGCACTTCCTGCGACAATCGGTAGTACGGGTCGCCGCCATACAGCGCACCCGTCAACTCCCGATCCCGCTCGTCATTTTCCGGAAGATCAGCGTCTAGGAAGTAGACGGGAACCTCGTAGCCCCGGACGCCTCTCACGATGTACCGCCACGCGCGCAATTCGACTCGCCTCTTTTCCAGCGTCACCGTTACGCGCGGAGCTTCTTCCTGCAAGAACTTCGAAACGTCCCACTCCACCGGTTCTTCGACTTGCCCGCCCTCGTCGGTCAAACGCTGCCGGAAGAATCCCTTTCGGTAAAGCAGCGAAACGGCAACCATCGGTAGCCGGATGTCCGCCGCCGCGCGAATCGTGTCGCCTGCCAACACGCCAAGACCGCCGCTATAGCTGGGCATCGCGTTTTCCAGGGCAATCTCCATGGAAAAGTAGGCGACAAATCGTTTCGGTGGATGCGCCAATGTGGCCATCGTTCGTCGTTCTCCGTCATTGCGGCTGGGAGCTCACTCGCATTTCCGCGCCCGCCGTAAACCTAGTATTGTCCGGGATAGCAGCGTCCGAGGCAAGGAGGGGAGCCCGCGATTTTCGACTCTGGTTCCATTACAACCGCAGGGGCGTCACAGATTCGCTATAATCGTGGCCCATGGCGATGTTTCTCGACGGAATCCGGGTCGTTGAATTGACGGAGGCGCTCGCAGGTCCTTATTGCGCAATGTTGCTCGGCGATTTGGGGGCCGACGTGGTTAAGGTAGAGCGTCCTGGCATCGGCGACCACTCCCGGGCTTGGGGCCCCCCATTCGTTGGCCCAGTCTCTGCTTATTTTTTGGCCGCCAACCGCAACAAGCGTTCCATCGCGCTCGACTACGACCAACCCACTGGCTCCGCGGTACTGCATCGGCTCATCGCTGAGGCAGATGTCTTCATTTGCAACCAGCCGTCACTGGTCTCTCTCCAGCGCCGCGGGATCGATCCCGCTTCCCTGCGCGCAAAACACCCCCGACTCGTGTATTGCGCTATTTCCGGCTACGGATTTTCGGGACCTAAGGCCGGTCAGCCTGGTTATGACATTCTTGCCCAAGCCGAAGCGGGGATAATGAGTTTCACTGGAGATCCTGACTGTGGCCCCATGCGCTTCCCGATCGCTATCGCGGACATCACCACGGGCATCTACGGGGCTATGGGCATTCTTGCCGCTTTGTTCGCGCGGGAACACACCCGGCAAGGCGATTTTCTTGATCTTGCTCTCTTTGATTCGCAACTCACATGGCTTGCTAACGTGGGCAGTAGCTTTCTTAATTCGGGCGCGTCGCCTTCACGCTGGGGCAATGCGCATCCCAACATCGTTCCTTACCAACTCTTCCGCGGGAGCGACGCGAGATTTTTCGCTCTTGCCGTGGGCACGCAGGCGCAATGGCAACGGTTGTTGCATCTCTTGGACCTTGAATCCAGCCTTGGTTCAGATTCTCGCTTCGCGACGAACGCGAACCGCATTCAACATCGCGACGCCCTGGTTCCGATTCTTCAGCAGCGTTTTGACGAGCGCCCGGCTGCGGAATGGACTGCCTCGCTGAATGCCGCGGACATACCTGGCGCGCTGATTCAGACTGTGCCGGAAGCTCTGGGTGACCTGCAGACGATTTCGCGCGGCCTTATCGTCGAAATCGAGCATCCTGCTTTGAAAACCATTCGCTGCGTGGCGAACCCGATTCGGTCTGCGGAGCAACCGATCACATACCGATATCCGCCACCCACACTGGGGGAACACACCGGCGAGATACTGCGCCAGCTCGGATTCACGACAGCCGACTTGGAGACCTGCACTCCCGAGACGGCGCCTGCGACGCACCCCATAAAGCAATAACCACGGGCGTACGGCAAAATCTTTACGTACTTTATAGTTGACATACTCGTTACCAAGGAATACGCTTTTGCCGCCCGGGCCCTCCTCTCAAGTACGCTACTTCGGCCTTTTGCTCTCAGCGTGGTCTTGATGGAGGTCGTTTTGTTTATGGAAGTGACGCAACCGCCGGTGGCTGCTTACCGGAATTTCAACCTCTGCCCACATTGCCAACTCCACGGGAAGCAGGCCTTGCTCTGCCGAATGTGTGAAGGATTGCCAATGATATCTCGTTCGGATGGCGACCAGTTTCACCTTCTGCTGGCCGACCGTCCGGTGCCCTACCCTAATGAAAAGCAGGCTGGTCCCGCGGAGCGTTTATCGGTGTACTACTGGTATTCTCACGTTCGTACGGATTCTCAGACGCGGGCTACTGTGGTTGTATTGCCTTGCACGCCTGCATGCCATGTCGCAATGTTTCGCCTCATCGAAACCGTAGCAGACCTTCTGGCGGAAGAACTCAGCCACTGCTGCGAGTTGGCTGAGTTTTACGAGTTCTTCCCCGAGTCGATGGCCGCGACGCAATGCGCTAGTTGATGCCTGGATTCTCAGCGAAACACTTGACTTATCAGCCTACGACCACCGGTTCGTCGCACAGCAGCGTTTTGACTTGCCGCAAGATTTCTGGAATTGCAGCGTTCACACGGTCTGAAAACTCATAGCCGTGAATAAACGAACTGCCGCCGATCGAGACCAACACGGCTCGCTCCGGCGCATGGCCATAAAGACTGCGCGCCATGCCTAGCAGGGCGCCAGGGTCAAGACAGTGACTCATGCCATCGACATCATTGCTGCTCGGAAGAATCGGCAGGACCTCGATCTTGCCTGCCTCCAAGTTCGCTGACGCGTCGATGAACACCGCCAACTCCGCCCCGACCAGCTCTTCAGCCTGCTCTGGCAGCCATTGGTGACAGCAGATGATTCTTATATCCGTGTCGTGGACTTCGCGGAAGAGCCGATGAGCCACGTACACCGCAATTCCATCGTCGCTCCGCAGCACGTTACCGCAAGCTAAGACAACAGAGTTCATAGAGGTTATCTGCCCATCACACTGGCACACGTCTCGTGCTGAAAATAGGACGTCTGTCACACTGGCAACAGTCTCCTAACTGTTTCGGATTCAATTAGGTACACGGGCTGCCCCCTTACTTCGGCTCGGCCCTTGGTGCCAGGCTCACTTGATGGCGTTCTTGCAGTCGGCCCGTCGCATGGTCAACGGCCGCAAGCGCAGTTTGATAGCTCGTTTGCGCTTGCGCCATGGCGAACTCCGCCAATGCCAACTGCGTCTGGGCATCGAGCACAAAGAACACCGTGCTGTTTCCGAGTTGGTATTTCCTTTCTTCCGCACGCAGGTTCTTCTGCGCCAGATCCTCCGAAATCTTCGCTGCCTCCAGGGACAATTTTGCCTGTTCTAACTGATGTACGGCGTTTGTCACTTCCAGATTCACTTGTTGCAACGTCCGTGCTTGGCGATATTGGTCGCCTCGTTGATTCACTTTGGCGTCCGCCAAGTCCGCCTCCGCAGCGTGATTTTTGATCGGGAGACGCAATGTGAGCACTCCACCGTAAGTCGGATATTTCAGTCCAAACATCTGGTTGAGGCTGTCGCCGATGCCCCCCGACGACAAAAGAACGGGCGGCACTGTCGTCGAATACTGGTTGCCGGCCAGCCCCGTCGGCGCGTAGAACCCGCCGAGCTCCAGATCCGGTTTCATGTTGTTGTGGGCCAGCCGAACACTGAGGGCGTCACTGGCCAACTGTTGATTCGCCGCTTCGAGTTCTGGGCGATTTGTCGTGGCCAACAAGAGAGCGGTGCCGATATCAATCTGCAGCAACGGCTCCTGGGGTTCGGCTCTTTCCGTTAGCTCAAGATCCAGCGCGCTGATTTTCGGGTCGCGGTCCGCGGCAATAATCTGCCGAAACTGATCTTCTGCTTGCTTCAGCAGGTATTCCGCTTGAATCAAGGTCACGCGGCGCGCCGCAACCTCTGACTCCGAACGGTAAATATCCAGCGGTGGTAACGCACCCAGGCTCAATGCTTTCTTATCCCGGTCGTAGCTTCTTTGGGCCTCATCGTAGGATTTCTTTTGCACCTCGTGTCCTTGCCGGGCCAGCACCACATTCCAATACTGCGTGATCACCTGCAACAAAACGTCATTGACCTCGGCCTGGAACGTCGCTTCCGCTTGTTTATAATTCCGCTTCGCCACGTAAATCGGGGCCTTGTTGGCAAATGTCCCGAAGTTCTTCAGCAACGGCTGCGTTACCTGAAATTGCCAGGACGTCGAGTAGGAAGGGTTTAGAGTGGCAAAATCGCTGTTCGTTGAGAATTTATTGGCGACAAACGCAGTCTGGAAATTCGTGCCGGGCGCAAAGGTTTGCGAATATCCGAATTGAGTCACTTGAGAGAGTGTATTTAGTACGGGTGCGCCCTGCAGTTCGCTCGATGTCTGCGATTTAGTGCGCTGGTCGTTGAAGCTTCCCGTGAAGACCGGATCAAAAAGAGAATACTGACGGTGAACATTGTTGAAAGCCGTGTCGATCGCCGTTTCGTCGACGCGAATATCCGTGTTGTTCGCCAGGGCCAACCGGATGGCGTCGTCCAACGAAAGAACAAGCTTCCCTTCGACGATATGCGCGTCGAATCCTTGTGGCCCGGAGAGCGGGGCCAGCGGTTTTTCTTTGACTGGAATTCCCAAGAATCTTTCCGCGCGATACGATTGCTGCGCGTCCACCTGGCTCGCTGCCAGCGTCAATAGAATCAAGCACGCTACCGCGCGGATTGCTCTCACACAACACCTCCCGATTGTCTCTTTCAGATTCCCTGACGCTACTCGTATCGGATTGCTTCCACCGGATCGAGCCGCGCCGCTTTCATTGCGGGATAAATGCCGAACGCTAGGCCGACCGATATCGACACCAAAAACGCCAGCAAAATCGAACCGGCCGTAACCACCGTGGACCATCCCGCAAACCAAGCGATCATTTCCGACATGCCAAAGCCGAGCGCGATTCCCACCAGACCGCCTGCAAACGAAATTAGTACTGCCTCCACCACGAATTGACGGACAATGTCGCGCTGCCTCGCGCCCACGGCTCGCCGAACGCCGATCTCCCGGGTACGTTCGAGAATAGCCGCCAGCATGATATTCATGATCCCTATTCCTCCCACCAGGAGCGAGATCGACGCGATCGCCACCATCACGGTATTGAACAGCTGCTCGGTCCTCCGTTGCTGCGCCAGCAACTCCGCCGGGACGATCACAGAAAAATCTCCGGCGTCGTGATGCGTCGTGTTCAAGATGCCTCGTGCGATTTCCGCGTCTGCAGGGCTGTCGTTCGCCGACGCCAGGTGCAGGTACACGCCGTCAATTTCGTCGCGCAGCGGAGACTGCGAATCCTCCAGGCGAGAGAGCACGGCGTTCAGCGGCGCATACACCAGGTTGTTCTGGTCCTCATTACGAATGCCGGCGATTTCACTTTGCGAAGTGGCTTGCGGCGCCACGACTCCAATCACACGAAACCACTGGTCATTCAGTTTTACGTATTCGCCTACCGCATTCCCTGCGCCGAAGATGCTGTCCTTCGCGGCTGCTCCCACCACGCAAACCGGGGCTGCCGACTCTTCCTCGGCCGTTGTGAAGAAACGACCGTCAGTCACCCGCAGGCTGCCGATCTTCAGGTAACTCGCCTTGACTCCGTACATCACCGGCAGATCCAGCTGCGGTTTTGGCAGCACTTTCGATACCTGGAACCGCTTGCGGGGGGAACTTTCTTCTATACCTGGAATCCCTTTGCGGAGCACTTCGTAGTCCGTCAGCGTCAGTCCGGGGGAAGTCCGGCGCACCTTTTGCATCTCCTGCCAATTCACTGCCTCCTTCGCTTCGATGATCAGGTTGCGCACTCCCATTTGCTCGATGAATGCCATTACCTTCTGTTGCGCCCCCGCACCGATCGAGAGCATCGCAACGACAGCCGCGACCCCAAAGATCATTCCGAGCATGGTCAACAGGGAGCGCAGTTTGTGGCTCGAGAGGTTCTCCAGGCCTAACGCGAGGTCTGGCAACCACTTCTCAAAGCCCGCTGCCATATTGTTCAGGAAATAATTCATGCTTCAGCGGCCCCCGCCAAGCGTTGGCGCTGAACTCTGCGACCGGTCCATCTTCGACGACTTATGCTTCTCCGGATTGACAAGCGCCACCGCGTCACCTGCGCCTACCCCGCTCTCGATCACCGCCCGCCCTTCGCTGTAGGCTTTCACTTTCACTTCTTGCGGCTGCCAGGTTCCATTCTTCCTCAGATACGCTACCGTCTTTCCCGACTGCTCAAATACGGATTCGCTTGGAATTGTCAACACCTGCGTCAGCCGTTCGCCCAGGAAGACGACGCGGCATGTAAATCCGGGCCGAAGCCGCGTATCAGAATGGTCGAGTTGACTGCTGACGGCAAACTTCCTCTGCATATCATCAATAAAGAATCCATTGCTCGTCGCCCCCGCCACACTCACCACTTTTCCCGACATTTGCTCGCTTCGCAGTGCATCCACGGAGACTTCAATGCTCAGTCCTGCTTTGATGTACGGCCGGTCGCGTTCGCTCACTTGCGAGGAGATCTCCATTTGTGAAAGATCGACGACTTCCGCGACGGTATCGCCCGGGTTGGCTGTGTCGCCGACGCGATATTCCGGTACCGACATGCCCCACCACATCACCCCGCCTGAGGCATTCTGGTTTCCGTGTACGACAACGAGGCCGTCAATTGCCGATCTCACTTTCATATTTTGGATATTGGTCTCGGCCAATTGCATGGCCAACCGCGCTTTGTGCCGTTTCTCTTCGCTGAGCGCCAACGCCGCCTGGTTGGAAGTGGTGTGTGACTGGATGTCGGCCTGCAATTGAGCCAGCGCCCGTTTCGCTTCTTCCAACGCCAGCAGGTTCTTTTTCGCATCGATCTCGCTCAGCAATTCGTTCTTGCTGACGTCCAGCTCCGCTCGCCGGACTGCGTATTTGGCTTTCAGCAGCGAAGTCTTATCCTCGGCGGTCTGTACTTCCGCGTCCGCTTGATCTTTTAGGATTTCCTGTTCCGCTTGCGCCAGATCGCTGCGCGCTTGCGCAAGATTGTATTCCTGCTGGCTCGGGTCGAATTCCAGGACAACATCATCCTTGTGCACAAATACACCCGTGGTAGCAAGGTGGATGATACGCAGGGAGCCGCCGGCGACCGCGGGCGCTGTCACAATCCTCGAATCCGTCGCCTTCACCAGCCCGTTAGCCAGAAACCGAAGTTGAGTGTCACTCTTCTGTGCCGTTGCCGAAGGAATGTCCCCGTCTCCGGCCGAGACTGATTTCACGCCGCAACCTGCGGCCAAGCATGTGATGGCTGACAGCGCGACGGCAACTGCAATCCGCTTTGTGCGCCTGCGTTTCATCCTCATTGGCCCGTGGTCGGATCTTTCAATGCCACTTCGTCTCCTTCTTTCACGCCATTCGCGATCAACACCTCGTCGCCACTGCGCCGGGCTACTTCCACGATATGCTCCTCAAATTTTCCCCCACGCCGCAGATACACCACCGAACGTCCCTCTTTCCGGAACACACACGCTGAAGGCAGGACCAGGCCGTTCGCCACCCGATCCACCGCCACACGAACCTGTGCTCCCATCCCCGGAGTAAGTCGGTCATCCTGTTCATTCATGGCGATGCCAAGCGTGAAGTTCTTCGGAAATGGCCACCCTGCGTTGAAATCCATGCTCGCGGTGGAGCTGATCTCATCGACCACGCCACTGTAGCTGCGATCGGGAACGGCGTCGACTCGCACGATCGCCGCCTGCTTGATTTGCACCTTCCCCCGCTGCGCTTCTTCAATTCTTGCCGTGATGCGCACCGTCGATGTATCCGGCAATTGCGCGAGAGCCATTCCGGGGAACGCATGGTCGCCGGCCTTGAAGGGTGCCGCAGGTTGCATCGGCGATGCGGCCTGCCAGTTATCCTCCAGGACGATGGCCGCATCAGCCGCGGCTCGCAAGGTCAATGCGGCAAGCTGCGTTTCATCCCGCTTCACTTGGAACTCCGCAGCGTCTCTTTTCTTTTCCTTGCTTAACAGGTTCGACGCCGCCGAAGTTCGGTCCGCGCTCCCCTTGTCCTCCGCCTCGGCTAGTTTTCTCTGCGCATCAGCGAGGGCCAATTTCGCTTTTTCGCCCTCGATGACCGATAGAATCTCCTGTTTCTGCATCTCCATCTTAGCGGTCTCAACCTCGAACCGCGCCTTCATGATGTCCGTCTGGTTCTGCTCTTCTTTCTGGCGCGCCGACACTTTTGCCTGCTGAATCTCCGCCTCCGCCGATTTCAACGCGGACTGATCCTGTGCCAGCGTCTGCTTTAGTGTCGTGGTGTCGAACTCCACGATGACGTCCCCCTTCTTGAGTTTTGTACCTGTCGGCACGATCTTCAGGATCTGCAGGTCTCCTGCGGCTGGTGGCGCCGAAACGGTAAGCGAATGCGCAGCTTTCACTGAACCCCGCAATTCGGCGTACTCCACAAATTCCTTGCGCTGCACGGTCACGGTGGGCAATTTGGCGGCTGAGCGCGCGTAGCGGATCACGCCGAACACCAGCGAGATCAACACAACCACGGCGGCCCCCAGCAGCGGCCCCCTCCGCCGAAATCCACTCGGCCAGCGCCAGTTCATGGCTTAGCCCCGCCCCGGCTTGCTGCGGTGGCAAACAGCCGGTCGCCCTCTGAAACCCCGGAGAGAATGACCGCCTCGGTATCGCTGATCGGGCCTAGTTTAACCGCTCGCTTCTTGCTCCCAGCCGCGCTCTCCGTGTAAACAAAGTCTCCGTCCGGTCCGCTGGCCACTGCACCCCGCGGCACCACCAGAGCGTGCTCGCTCGACTCCAGCACAATATCCAGTGCCGCTGACAGATCAGGCAATAACCGCGGATCGCTACCCTGAACTGTGAACAGTGTCGCGAACGTCCGCACTTTGTCCGAGAACTTGCCCTGTTCTGCCAGCGGAGAGATCTCTGCCAACGTGGCAGGCAAAGTCATCCCCGGATACGCATCGAATCGCACAGCCGCAGCCTGCCCCACGTGGAGTCTCCCCAAATCCGATTGGCTGACCGTGGCTCGCACTTCCATCCTCGACGGGTCGACAACTTGCATCACCGGCACGCCCGGCTGTACCGAATCGCCCTTTTGTACTGTCCCCATGCGACTGCCGAGCCATACCGTATTCATCACGGCGACACCATCCATCGGCGCATGGATCGTCATTTTGTCTTCGTTCGACTGCGCGTATCGCATGGCTTCTTGCGCTCGGTCGCGCTGGATCTCCAGGATCTTCGTCGCTGCAGCCGCCGCCTTGCGCTTCAACGCGTAGGTCTGCTTTACTTGGGCGAGTGTCGCCTGCGCTTCCTCCAGCGCCTGCTGGTTCTTCTCGGCGTCGATCTTCGACACGATTTCATTTCGCTGCACTTCCAACTCTGCTTTCTTGACCGCGGTCTCCGCCGTTGCCAGCGCTGTGTCGTCCTTGGCCTTGGCGATCTCTGCCTCCGCCTTCTTCTGTTCTACCTGGGCCACCAGATCGGTAAATGTCTTCTGTTTCTCGAGGAAATCCTTCACCTGGGCCTGGGGATCGAACTGCACAAGCATGTCTCCCGTCTTGACCGTTGCTCCCGGCTGGATGATCGAAGTGATGCTCAGGTTGGACAGTTGCGCTCCTTCCAACTGCGGGGCGCTCACGACGAACGAGCGCGTGGCCTGTGTTGTCCCCGTTAGCCGAATGCCCTGCGAGAAATTCTTGCGCTCGACCTGGACTGTCGCCGTGGCTGTGCCTGGAACGGAGCTCGAAGTACCGCGGCGGGCGTAAATGCGGGGGATCAGAACTACGATCAGGACGACGGCGGCCGCGACAATCACCGCCGCTATCCATTTTATCCTCGACGGAAATGAAGGGACCTTGCCGATCG
>Ga0335082_10000838_pt1 | contig 32209 bp, 31 predicted proteins | sample Lox_Sample_41_FD_206718 | JGI IMG/M metagenome (GOLD analysis project Ga0335082, IMG submission 206718) | Soil microbial communities from Loxahatchee National Wildlife Refuge, Florida, United States - Lox_Sample_4.1 | ecosystem: Environmental > Terrestrial > Soil > Wetlands | place: USA... | reverse complement strand
CTGAAAAGGGCGCGATCAGCGTCTCCGTCAAAGGTGATGCCCAAGTCGAACTGCCCTTTGCTCCGCGATATTTCTCGGCCGACCGCCTCCGGGTGCAGGGCGCCGCAGCTCTCGTTGATGTTCTTCCCGTCCGGCGATGCATTCAGAAACGTAGCCTGAATGCCGCAGGCGCGAAACAGTTCTGGCGCTTCGGCCGTTGCCGCGCCGTTAGCGCAGTCAACCAGCACCCGCAGGCGGCTCAGGTCCGTGCGAACGTTCGTCGCCAACCATTCCACATAGGCATGGCGGAGCGCCTCTTCGCCGGGGAGGCTGGGCGGCGGAGTCGCCGCCGGCGACGGGACCTGCTCAGGGTTCTGCAAGAGGCTGAAGATCTCGTGCTCAATGGAAAGCTCGTGGGCATCGGGCAGCTTGTAACCGTCACCGGAGAAGACCTTGATCCCGTTATCGGTCCAGGGATTGTGTGAGGCCGAGATCACCACCCCTGCGGCATAGTGGCGAGACCGCGCTAAGTAAGCCACGCCCGGGGTCGTGAGCACGCCGGCGCTGTGCACTTCGCAGCCGCACGACGTCAACCCCAGGGCCACGCGGTCTGCGATCCAGGAACTGGATTGCCGCGTGTCCTGCCCAATCACAACGCTCGCGCGGGCGTTGCTGCGAAGCAGGTCGTGTCCCAGCGCCCGGCCGATGAGGTAGGTGCTCTCGGTGGTCAATGGAAATTCTCCGGCCACCCCGCGAATGCCATCGGTACCGAAAAGTTGTCTGGTTGGAGAACTCATCTATTTGCCGGATCCCCCCAGAACGTTCTTCATAATTACCGTGATGCGCACTGGCGCAGGGTTCGTGACTTGCACCATGGGATCGGAAACGTACGCATGTCTCACAAATGTGCCGCGCTCCATGGTTCCACTCACGTCGATGGGATCAGTGATGGCAGCTTCGACGGCCTCGACCTGCTTGCGCGGGCCGCTGATCGTGATGTTGGGAGGATCCACCACAATCCGATCAATCGCACGCCCCTCGGCAAAGGTGCCGATGACCCTGGGCTGCACCGGAACCTGGCGGCGGAGACGTTGGTCAAAGGTGATACGAACTTCGCTGGGAATAACCTGCACGACCTCCATCCCGGCGGGCTGGTGAACTTGTTGCGCGGCCAGATCAAAGGTGCGTTCCCCGGGTTTGACACCGGCCAGATTGATGGACGCATAAACGTCCGCGGAGCGTACGCGGTGGACGAGTCTCTCCGGCCCGCGCAACCGGATTTGTGCACTGGGGACGCGCTCGGAGTTTATTTCCAGGTCTGCCGGAATGTTTTGAAACTCAATGGGGACTTCTACCGCCACCTCAGCCACCGGTTCGCGCGCCACGGCCAGCCACAGCCCCACTGCCAGGCCCAGCGAAATCAGCTTGAGCCCGAGGTTGTGCGCCACGTAGCGTCGAAAACGGTCCTTCATGTCTTAGCTGTCCCTCCCTTGGTTGACGCGGGATTCGGCAGAGTCCGAGAGGCGGGAAGATTCCAGTTCCTCGCCTTCCAGCATCGCGCCCCCATTGGTAATGGGTGTCGGAAGCGTCGAGGGAGGCACATAGCGGCGTAGCAGTTCACCCATCCGGGCACGCAGTTGTTCGACGGACAGGTCGCGCTCAATCTTCCCCGCCACCGCCAGACTGATACTGCCGGTCTCTTCGGAAACGATGACCGCGATCGCGTCGGTCTCTTCCGTCACTCCAATCCCGGCGCGGTGACGCGTGCCTAGCTGGGTCGAGAGCACCGGATTCATGGACAGGGGAAGGAAGCAAGCGGCGGCAGCAATCCGGTCTCCCTGGATGATCACAGCGCCGTCGTGCAGGGGCGCACTGGGGCGAAAGATCGTGGCCAGCAAATCGTAGGAGATTTGCGCGTCCAGAGGAACTCCGCTTTCGATATAGGTGCGCAGGCCTATCTCACGCTCGATCACCATGAGCGCGCCGGTCTGGTTCTGGCAAAAGAGGTTGGCCGCCAGCACGATGTCGTCGTAAGCATCGGCTTCAGCCGGGTTGCCGCGGCTCAGGGCGAGACTACGACCAAGCCGGGTCAGGGCCTGGCGAATCTCGGCAGCAAAGACCACAATCAATGCGAAAACGGTGTAAGGCAGGAGTGTGCTCATCAGCCAGTTGAGAGTGGTCAACTCGCCCAGGCGCGACAGATAGAACGCGAGCGCCAAAGCGGCCACTCCCACCAGCATGAGCGAAGCGCGCGTGCCCTTGATCAGCGCCAGCAACTCGTAAATGATGACGGCGACCAGCACAATGTCGACGACCGAAATCAGCGACAAATGCGGCCACGATGATGAAATCTGCGTCAAAATCCACTCCTCTGCTGATGCTGCCACGAGCCCGAAACTACAACTCATTGTAATCCAGGAATTTTTGTTATCTCAGGAAAAGGCAGTGGTACGGGACGGTGACGCTACTTCACCGCTGAACGGGCGTTAAATACCTCGACCTGCATGCCCTCCGCGGCGGCCCTCACCCGCGGATAGTAGTTGCTGGCTTCCTTGACCACCTTGTCGATGCAGGCGTCGTCGTGATCAGGGTCGTGGTGAAACAGGATCAACTCCTTGGCTCCGCTTTCCATGACGATGTTGACTGCCTCCCGCCAGTGGCTGTGTCCCCAACCCCTGCGACGCGCGGCATATTCCTCGGGCAGATATTGGGCGTCGTAGATCAGCACGTCGGCGCCAGCCGCGAGTTTGCGGACGTTCTTGTCGAAAGCGGCGTCACCAGGTTCGTTGTCGGTGGCATACACGAGAACGCCATCCCGAGTTTCCAGGCGAAACCCCATGCAGCCTTGAGGATGGTTGAGCCATGACGTTTGGACGCTGACCTCCTCCAACGGGATTCGCCCCTCCTCCAGATCATGAAAATCCTGGTGGGCCTGCATCTGGTTTAGCCCTACCGGAAAGTATGGAGATGCCATCTGCTCCTGCACTACCTGCTTCAGGCTGCGGGTGCGGCTGGAAGAGTGAAAGTGAAAGCAATTTTCCGGGTTGTCGTAGAGCGGCGCAAAGAAGGGTAGTCCCTGGATGTGGTCCCAGTGAAAGTGCGACACGAAGATGTGGGCGTGTACCGCGCGTCCCTTGGACTCCCGCGCCAGGGCCTGACCCAGCACGCGAATGCCCGTGCCACAATCGAAGATATAGAGGCCGTCCCCGACGCGCACTTCAACGCAGGAGGTATTGCCTCCGTAGCGCATGTTTTCCGGCTGAGGAGCCGGCGTCGATCCCCGTACTCCCCAGAATTTAATACGCATACGCCCTCATCGGACCTGGGAGGCCCAAACTGCCATCTTCCTTCCTGTGGAGAATTCCGTCAATTCATTCGGTGGTTACGCTAGAGCATGGCCCGGTGGCTGTGCCGCGGAGCCAGCAAAGATCGAGGTTTGCGAGGGACAAAACTTCGAGTTGCTGCCCCATATAATTGAGTAGCCCGAACAAGGCAGTTCGAGACCCATGGTTCGCCCTACTTACGCCGAGTTTTCCCGCCTCAGCCGGGAATCCAGCCTGGTCCCGGTCATAAAGTCGGTCCTAGCCGACCTGCTGACCCCCGTGTCCGCCTTCCTGACTGTGGGGGAGCGCGAACCGCATGCTTTTCTGCTGGAATCGGTGGAGCGAGGAGAGCATATCGGGCGCTTCACCTTTCTTGGGGTTCGGCCTTACATGAGAGTTCAGGCCCGTGGTCAGGAAGTCGAAATCATCCGCGGAAAGCGGGTGGAACGGCGGCAGGGCTCTCATCTGGCTCTCATCCGGCAGTTGCTCCAGCAGCATCGCCCGGCCGTCCTGCCGGGGCTGCCGCCTTTCACCGCCGGCGCGGTCGGCTATTTCGCCTACGACGCCGTTCGCCAGTTGGAGAAGATCGGCGAACGCGCCCGCAATGACCTGGATTTGCCGGACTGCGAGTTAATGTTCTTCGACCGCGTATTGGTGTTCGATCACCTGCGGCATCAGATTCACATCATTGCTACAGCCGATGTTTCACGGGAGAGCCCGAAGAAGGCATACGAGCGGGCAGTCGCCGACATCCACAGCCTGGAGAGAAAGCTGGCGGGCGGGCTGTCCTCAGGTCATTGGCAACGGAAGCGTGCTCCCAAGCTTCAGATGGAGGTTCACGCTACGACGACTCATGACCGGTTTGTCGAATCGGTGGAACGCTGTCAGGAATACATCCGGGCCGGCGACATTTTTCAGGTGGTTTTGTCGCGGCGGCTGGATTTTGTTCCGGAGGTCCCGCCTTTCGACATCTATCGCGCGTTGCGGACGGTGAATCCCTCTCCCTATATGTATTTCTTGCGCATGGGAGACCGGCATGTGCTCGGTTCCTCACCAGAAATGCTGGTGCGGGTCACGGGACGCAAGCTCGAATATCGTCCCATCGCCGGCACCCATCCCCGAGGCCGCGATGAGGTGGAGGACCAGCAACTTGAGAAGGCCATGCTCGCCGACGAGAAAGAGCGCGCCGAGCACGTCATGCTGGTCGATCTCGGACGCAACGACCTGGGACGGGTGAGCGAATACGGCTCCGTGAAGGTACGCGACCTGATGTTTGTGGAGCGTTATTCGCACGTGATGCACATTGTTTCCGCTTTGGAAGGCAGATTGAAGGAAGGTATGGACGCGCTCGATGCATTGGCCGCTTGCTTTCCGGCGGGGACGTTGTCCGGCGCACCCAAGGTCCGCGCCATGCAGATCATCGAAGAGCTGGAGCCGGTGCGGAGGGGCGTTTACGGCGGCGCGGTTCTGTACGCGGATTTTGCGGGTAATCTCGATTCCTGCATCGCAATTCGGACCATGCTGATGAAAGGGAAGAAAGCGTACCTGCAGGCGGGAGCGGGCATTGTTGCAGACTCGGATCCGGAGTGCGAATTTCAGGAGTGCATGAATAAAGCGCGGGCGGTGTTGAGCGCGGTGGAAGTGGCGAGAGGCAGTGGTCAGTGAGTAGTGGTCAGTAGTCAGCGAGATGCCCACTGAAGCCCGGACCATTGACTGACCACTGATCACTGCTTTATAAAGTTTGCAATCAGCTTCTTCCCCTCCACGGTCAGGACGCTCTCCGGATGAAACTGGACTCCCTCGACGGCGAACCTGCGATGGCGCAGGGCCATGATCGTGCGAGTGCCGCCGCCGTCCGAACTCCAGGCGCTAACCTCGAGTTCATCAGGCAGACTTTCCTGGCGGACGATCAACGAGTGGTAGCGCGTCGCCGTCATCGGTGACCGCAAGCCGCAGAAGATTGTCCTCCCATCGTGCTCGACTTCGCTCGTCTTACCATGCATGAGCTGCGGCGCACGAATCACCTCTCCGCCGAAAGCCGCACCAATCGCCTGATGTCCCAGGCAGACTCCCAGCACCGGAACCTTGCCGGCGAAGTGGCGGATCAGTTCCACACTGATGCCTGCCTCTTGCGGCGTGCACGGTCCCGGGGAAACCAGAATTCGATCCGGTTGCATCCGCTCGACTTCGCCAACCGTGATCTGGTCGTTGCGCCGCACCACGACCTCTGCGCCCAGCTCCCCGAGATACTGGACGAGGTTGTAGGTAAACGAATCGTAGTTATCGAGGACGAAGACCATGCCGACAAGGCCTAACCCAGCTTACATCAGGGGCTTAGACGATAGGGAACCCCCGCGAACTCTCGCTTGACACCGGCCCGGTAAAACCTCATGCTACAGGCCAGCGGAGGAGTTCATGGCCGAGACTACCCAGGACAACAAGCGAGCCACGCGCAGGTTTGCCCTGAAGCTGCCGGTATCGGTAACCTACTCGGGCGACGGGGTCCACGAAGAGGCTGCGCAGACGCGCGACGTCAGCGCCCGGGGCATCTGCTTCTTCGTGGACTCGGCAATTGCCGAGGGATCCGCCATCGAGTTCACCCTCACCCTTCCTCCCGAAATTACGCTTACGGAGAGCATCCGCGTACGTTGCAAGGGTAAAGTGGTCCGGGTCGACCAGGGCGGGGAGAACGGCAAAGTAGCAGTGGCAGCCGTTATCGACGAGTACGAATTCCTCTCCGAACCTTGATTCTCCGTTCACGCACGAGCGTTGCCCCTTACTTTGGATTTCTGGCGGCACTTCTCCCCCATCCTGAGCCGGTGGTATTGTGGGCTTGGTGCTTTCCGCTGATACCCGGTTTCGGTCCCGCAGGTTGGCCAAGGTAGCGCCTTTATGGCTGCTCGCGGCTCTGTTTGTTGCCACCCCGGCGATCCCTCAATCTGAGCCGAATACCCAGAAGCTGATCACGATTCGCTCGGTGCGCGCTGTGGCCGAAAACGGCGGGGCGGCGGTTGAGATCATCTCGAACGGCCCGCTGGTTCCCGCTATCAGCAAGCTGGACAATCCCTCGCGCCTGGTCATAGACCTGCCCAACGCGCGCCTCTCCAGCGACAAGAAAAGCGTTGACTTTCGCAGCGACCAGATCAACGGCATCCGCATGAACCAGTTTCAGCAGAGTCCTCCCCTGGCCAGAATTGTAGTGGACCTGGCGAAGCCCGTTACCTACACCTGGGATGCTGCCGGCAATCGTCTCATGGTGCGGATGCACCTGGCACAGGAGACCGCCGTCTCCGTTCCTGACCTACCCGGCAACACTCAGTCGGGTGTAGTGGCCACGCGATCGGGATCGGCGAGCGGTGTGGTGCTCGCCGGAAATCGGGTTCCCGCAGGGTCTTCCGTGACGGCAGGCCTCGATACCGCCGTACTGCATCTGTCACGCGGCGGAGAAGTGCGAGTTTGCCCCGGAACTACGGTGTCAATAACTTCTTCGCAAAACGGCCGGGCCCTGATGCTCGGGCTGAGCACAGGAGCTCTCGAAACCCATTACACCCTGGATGCTTCGTCGGATTCGATCGTGACCCCGGACTTCCGCATACAGCTCACCGGTCCGGGCGAGTTTCACTATGGGATCACTGCCGACCAGCATGGCAACACCTGCATTCAGGCGCTTCCGGGAAATACCTCACCCTTGACTGTCTCGGAGTTGATGGGGGACGGAACGTATCGCATGCAGCCGACGCAGGAGGTCGCCTTTCATGGGGGACACTTGAGCGCTGTCGATAGCACCGTGCCGGGAACCTGCGGCTGTCCGCCAGCGCTGCCACCCCTCGTGCGGGCATCTGCCAAGAGCATGGCGGATGGGGCCCTTAGCGAGCAACCGGCGGCTGGCGCAGCTCCCTCGGCGCAACCCAATAGCGAACCCTCGCTTCCAGTCCCTGCCGTGATGCGAGAGCCTGAGACCTCGGCGTTGCCGCCCTCGATGCCGAATGATGTGCACGTGCAGGTCGAAGCGCCCTTCGTATTTAATGCCAGAAATCCCCAGCTGGCGCCGTCCATTTCTATGGTTGAGGTCAAGCTCCTGCCGGTTCGCGACGTGCCCAGCTCAGCCTATCTTCAAACCGAAGTCGCAGCCCCGCCGCATAGGCGCGGTTTCTTTGGCAAGATCAAGGGCTTCTTTGCCTCCATCTTCGGGTAACGGCTGAGCCTATCCTCGTCGGCTCCTGGCCAGCGGGCTGACCCGTTCCCGCAACTCGTCCGCGATCTCGCTGCTACGCTTCAGCGCTTCCTCGGCAGCTCCTTGGGCCTCATCTTTCCAGTCCTCAATCGTGTCCCGCGCATCCTCGTAGCGGCGGCGCAGCTCCTTGCGCATCTGTTTCCCGGACTTGGGGGCGAATAGCAGTCCGATGAGCGTGCCTGCACCCAACCCGATCAGTAAGTAAGTGATCGCCGTCCCCACCCGGCTGGGCTCGGAAGCCTCATATTTTCCTTCCACCATGAAAACACCTCGCTAGTAGACCGTCTCTCGACATTCTAGTCTTTAAGGGAAGGTGTACGTTGCAAATTCCCCCCGGATCGCGGCTCGGCATTTCGCCTATTTCCTCAAGCCCGTGTAAAATAAAGGGTTGGAGTCTCGCGTCTGGCCGAGAATGTGGCCTGCCCGCCTTCCGCCAGCCAGCCGGCAATTCAAAAGGAGATTGTTTCAGCAATGGCTATTCCTGCGACACAGCTTCGCCCCGGAATGATTATTAAGCACAACAACGACCTGCATTCAGTGTTTAGCGTGGAGCACCGCACCCCCGGGAACCTGCGTGCCTTCATCCAGGCCAAACTGCGCAACCTTCGTACCGGCGCCATGTTTGAGCACCGCTTCCGTTCGCCCGACCCGATTGAGAAGGTGAATGTCGACGAGGTGGAAATGGAGTATCTGTACAACGACGGCGACAGCTACTACTTCATGGATACCTCGAACTACGAGCAGACCCATCTGACCAAAGATGTCCTCGGCGATGCCGTGGACTATCTGATCGCGAATCTGCAGATCAAGGTCGAGTTCTTCGACGGCAAAGCGGTTGGCATCGAATTGCCGCAGACGGTAGAGCTGACCGTGGTCGAGACCGAGCCCGGCCTGAAGAGCGCCACGGCATCCTCCGTGACTAAGCCGGCGAAAACTGAAACTGGATTGGTAGTGCAGGTGCCACCCTTCATCAACGAAGGCGAAAAGATCAAGGTAGATACGGCCGAGGGCGTGTATTTGTCGAGGGCCTAAGGCCAAGTCAGAAGGCAGAAGTGAGAAGGAAGAAGTAACCTTCTGCATTTTGACTTCTGACCTTTCACTTCTGCATTCTGACTTTTGCATTGGCCATGACTTCCAGCGAAAAAGCTGTCGAAGCCTGTCGCTTCCTGGTGCGCGGGCGTGTGCAGGGGGTGGGCTTTCGCTGGTTCGTGGAGCGGGAGGCGCACATCCTGGGCATTGCCGGCTGGGTGCGGAACAACGCCGACAGCAGCGTGGAAGTGCTGGCTATCGGTACAAGAGACCAGCTGACGGGCTTGCGCGCGCGGTTGCGGGAAGGCCCGCGGGCGGCGCGGGTGGATGACGTCGAAGAGCACGCGGCCAAACCGATTCCCAGTCTGACGACATTTCGTATCGAAGGAGCTTGGTAGATGCCGCAAGCAGTCTCCATGAAGCCCAATCACAATTGCGAGCCGTTAAAAAAGCTCATCCGCGAGATTCCCGACTTCCCTAAGCCGGGGATCCTTTTCTATGACATCACGACTCTGCTGAAGGACAAACTCGGGCTGGCCACTCTAATTGATGCCCTTGCCGAACATTACATTGACAAGGACGTCGACCTTGTCCTCGGCATGGAAGCCCGGGGCTTCATCTTTGCGCCCGCGCTGGCCTATCGTCTGAATGCCGGCTTCATTCCTGTGCGTAAACCCGGAAAGCTCCCTGCTGCAACCGCCAAGTACGACTACGCTCTCGAATATGGCACTAACACCCTGGAGATTCATAAGGACGCGATTCGGGCGGGACAGCGGATTCTGATCGTGGACGACCTGCTGGCTACCGGCGGAACCGCCGAGGCAACTGCGAAGCTCGCGAAGTCGCTGGGCGCGGAGATCGCCGGCCTCGGCTTCGTGGTCGAACTGGATTTCTTGAAAGGGCGAGACAAGCTGAAGCAGTACGACGTGTTCTCTCTGCTGCACTACGACAAATAAAGCTCCTGCTACCTTAGATAGCGAACGATGGCGATGATCGCCGTCCATCCGGCTGCACTGGTCACCGCCATCGTGATCACCCCCAGGATCCTGTCCCACACAGTTCGTGTTTTCCACGAGTCGTCGGCCGCTCGCCCCGCGGCGGAGGCAGCGGCAAACGGACCCGCAGCCTCCATCGCCATATTGCACCTGACCTGCACCCATTGCCCGTTCCTGCCCATGCTGATTGGATGCCCACGCAGGGGCGGCGTCACGGGCTCGATGTAAGAGTTTCGTCAAAAAGTTGAAGACAATTCTGTTACTTGCGCGCGGCTATTTCGCACTCGAGTCACTATTGGTGACCTCGAGCGCGTCCCCGGTCTGATGTTCGGCGATCTGGAAGCGCAGGAACTGGTGGACCGCGTCCAGCGCCCTTTCATTGGCCGTCTGAATGCGCACTCTTCCTCCCGACTCGGTCTTCTCGAACTGGTAATGAATCTGCCCTTGGAGTTCGGTCATGGTGGGCGTGCCGGGCGGGTTGGTGGCGTGAATCAACATGGGGGCGTTGAAATTACCTTGGGCAAACATCTTCGCAATGTGCTCCAGATGCATGCGGATCATGTCCCGGCTATTGGCATCTTTAGCGTCGTTTGCTTCGACCTCAATCGCGCCGCCGTCCTTGAAGAGGCGGAAGTGGTGGGTGGTCTTTTCGTGAGAGAACCCCATCACGTGATCGCCACGGCTGTTCACTGCAGCGTGGTGTTCGGCGGGACTGTCCTGCGTTGCTGGTTGCTGGGCCCAGCCCAATGCACTCAGCAGAAGAATGGTCAGGATCGAATTGGTTGTCTTCATGGTTGGTGCTCCTTTGATTTTCTCTTGAGATGGGGGGATCGCTTGCCGCCTGACAGCTTGTCAGGCAAGCTTTCGAGCAAACGTGCGGGCTGGCCTTTGGCAGTGCGTGCCAGGCGGGAATCCCAGTCGCGCAGGAGGCGCTCCAGTTGGCGACGCATCTCCGCCAGTTCCCGGAGCTGTCTCTTGACGTCGGACAGCTTTGACTCTGCCAGGCGGCGCGCTTCCCGGCAGGGCGGCTGGCCTCCGTCGCGCATCTTCAAGATGGACGCAAGTTCGGCAAGCGAGAAACCGATCCCCAGGGCGCTACGGACCATACGAACCCGCGCCACGGCCTCTGGGGGATAATCCCGGTAGCCACCGTCGGTTCGAGGGGGCCGGGTCAGCAACCCGAAGCGCTCATAGTGCCTGAGCGTGTCCGGACTGACTCCGCAAAGACGCGCTAGTTCTCCCGATCGCATCCTGGGTTTCACCCACGGCAGGAGCTTACACCCTGGAACCGGTTCCAGGGTCAAGAGAAAAGTTCACAAAATGGTCAGGATTCTCTCAAGATCAGCACGGCATCTTTGGGCAGGTAGCTCTTGCGGCGGAGCCAGTCTTCCATCGCATCCTTCAGCTGGTCGAGCGGGACTTTGGCGCCGATCTCCATCTGCCCATCGGCTACGGGCAGGGTGTCGTCGAAGACGCTGGCGTTGGTGAAGTTGCGCATGGAGAAGCTATCCAGCCACTTGAGGGCACATGGCGTGCGCTGGCCATTTTGTTCGTACTCCACGCGGACTTTGCGGGCAAACATCAGGAAGATTTAACCACAGGGGGCACAACCAGACACAGGGACCGTCCAAGCCAAGAACCCCTGCATCTTTATGAAGCCGGTGGCGCCGGAGCGGCCGTCTCACTGGCGCCAGTGTTGACCAGGTCCTTCAACTCCTTGCTGGGCTTGAAGAAAGGAATCTTCTTGGCGGGAACTTCCACGCGGTCACCGGTTTTGGGGTTGCGGCCGACCCGCGGCTTACGCTGCCGCGTGCGGAAGCTGCCGAAGCCGCGAATCTCGATTTTGTCGCCAACGCGAAGCGAGCGCACGATGCTGTCAAAGATGGTCTCGACGATGACCTCACTGTCTTTGCGTGTCAACTCCGCCAGCCGCGAGACTTCATCGATCAAATCCGCTTTTGTCATACGCCGATTCGCTCCGTAATGAATTATCGTTGACGTGGCCTGTGGGCCCGCGACTCCCGGGGCCACTCCGGGGCCTCCATAACCTTCTCAAATTTCAGGGGTTGTGCGCAAGTGGCATTTTGGATTTCGGGCTCCCTGCCGGCCGGCGCCAGCTCCGCCGCCTGTCTACTGGGACAGCAGAAAGTCACTCTCTACTTCCACAAATAATAGAAGCCAACCTGGTTTTCCAGCAGCTTCTCCCGCGTCGGGAGCCACTGAGAGACGTCTCCGAACATCAGGTCCCACATCGTCTGCCGGTTTCTCTCCGGGCGGACCAGCGTGGGTTCACCTTTGATGTTCACGGCCTTAGCGGTGTCTTGCACCGCTTCCTGGAAGTCGGCCACCTGGTCAATCAGGTGCAATGAGAGTGCTTCCTGCCCGGTCCATACCCGGCCGTCGGCGATCGCCTTGATGTCGCTTTCCTTGGCATGACGACCCTCCGCCACCGCCTTCACAAACTGTCCGTACATGTTGTCGATCAAAGACTGCATGTACGCGCGCTCGGCGGGAGTCATCTCGCGGGTTGGATCCCCCGTATCCTTGAACTCGCCGACCTTCAAGGTCTCAGACTTCAGCTTCATCCAGTGCATCAGATCGCCGTAGTTGACCCACTGGGCGATCACCCCGATCGATCCCACGATGCTGCCGTTGTCGGCATAGATCTTGTTGGTCGCGGCAGAAACGTAATAGGCCCCGCTGGCTCCGACCGTCTCAATCGAAGAGACAATGCGCTTCTTTTTTTCGTCGCGGATGCGTTTGACCTGGCGATAGATCTCCTCGGAAGCTGCCACGCCTCCGCCGGGCGAGTTCACATGAATGATGATGGCCTTGATGGAATCGTCATCGCCGAACTTCTTGAGTTGGCCCACTACCGTCTTGGGATCAAGAATGACGCCGTCGAGATCGACGACACCGATTTTGTCCCCGAAGCTGGTCAGCGAAGTCTGTTCGCCGCCGGCGTGCAGGGTCAGATATACCAGCGTAAACACCGCCAGCACGAAGAGGAAGAAGGCGCCTCCTCCGATCACGATCCATAGCCAGGTGCGGGAACGCGTATCCTCAGACATACGGTGAGCAGTAGTGTAGCACCGGGCCGAGTTCCCGGTTTCTGGTTTCTAGTTTCCGGTTGTCTGCATGCAGGCTCAAGGAGATTGGACAATCACCCGCAGCGCCGCTCGCGCTACCGTCACTTCAACCGGTGTCTTGCACACGTATTCACCGTCGGCGTAAACATCCAAGGGCTTCTCGGTTTCAATCCGCAGGCGTTCCGTCTGGAAGTATTCCACCTCGGGCATGCGAAGGTGCCGTCCGAAGTAGACTGTAGGAAAGAGGCAGAACAGTTTGAACTTGTCGATCTCGCGAACCACGCAGACGTCGAGCTTGCCGTCGTCCATCTTAGCGTGAGGGGCGATTTTCATGCCTCCTCCGTAAGCCGCAGCATTGGCGAAGGCCGCGAGCACGGTGGGTTGCTCGCTGCGGACCTTCCATCCCTCCTCACCCGCCGCACTGATCTTAGTAGGAAGTGGTGCAAATCGGAACAACGCCGGAGGGAGACTGACGACATAACCACCGTGCCCTCGGAGCCAGCGAGGAAGCTGATTGGCGCGCCGCGCGACTTCGGCGTCGAGACCTACTCCGCCTACGCAGCAGAAGTAGTGCGCGCGGGCATCGCTTTGGATGACTCCGAGATCGATAGTTCGGACTTGACCGCTGCCTTGGGAAAACGCTTGCCAGGCTGCCAATGAGATTCTGGAGTTGTGAATCCCAAGCGCGCGGGCGAAGTCATTTCCACTTCCGCAGGGGACTACGAGCAGGGGCAGTTGCAGTTTGATCAACTGCTCCAAATGGCGATGAACTGTGCCGTCCCCGCCGAAAATCAAAATGACATCGGCGTCGCGGTTGCTTGCCGGCAGGCCGGTCGGCCATGTGTCCGAGGGATTCTTCTGAAATGGCTCGAGGTCTCTTTCGTACGACCCCAGCCCGAAGATGACCGCGGCACGCATGACGGGGAAGAGTAGCACCTCCCAGGCAGCTCAGTCAGCATGCAGCCCTCACAGAATTGTCATCCTGAGGCAGTGGAGTTGTCCGCCAAGCGGACAACTCCCAACGAAGGACCCATGGATTTGTCTGCAGCCTCCTGTTTTTTGTCATGTTGAGCGGAGTGAGGCCTTTTGCCACGCGAAGGGCAGCACAGAGTCGAAAGATCCCGGGTGTTGGCGAAGACTCGTCAGGGAATTCTCTTGTCTGGTGCCGTTCAGAGAACGCCTTTCGGCGGTCGGAGTGCTCCAGGCAGGGCAGGGTCCTTCGACTTCGCGTCTCGATTCACGAGCGAATCGAGACGCTTCGCTCAGGATGACATTGATCTGAAAACCGCCGGGAGCTGCTTACAACGAAGTAGAGATGGTGATCACCAACTGATTATTGCGATTTTCATCCGTTTGCCTACCCTCAACGGCAACTTCATCGGGGGCGGGCCGTTTTGGGTGAAATAAGGCTCAAGTAACACATGGTCGTCCACCCGCACCGAGCCCTGCTTCAACTTTCTCCCTGCATCGGTTGTGGAATCCGCTAAACCACACCGAACCAGGAGGCGGTCTGCTCGCAAAGTTGCTGCGGCGCCGCGATCAGTATTGACTACTTGTCCTCCGACCTCAGCGAGAGTAAGGACAATTTCCTCCACACTCTCGGGCACTTCATCCTTCTGAAACTGCTTGGCCCAGTCCTCGCCTGCTTTGGCCCCCGCTTCCGCCGAATGAAAATCCGCCACAATCCTCTGCGCCAGCTCTTTTTTGGCCTGCATCGGATGCGCTTCCCGCTTCATCCTCTCGATCTCGGGTAGCTGCACATCGGTCAGCAGTTCGTAATATCGCCACATCATCTCGTCGGAGATTGACATGATCTTGCCGTACATCTCGAGCGGCGATTCGTGGATTCCCACCGCGTTGCCCAGCGACTTCGACATCTTCTGCACGCCGTCGAGTCCTTCGAGAATCGGCGTAGTCAGCACCACCTGCGGCTCCTGGCCGTAGGCCCGCTGCAATTCGCGGCCCACCAGCAAATTGAATTTCTGGTCGGTGCCGCCCAGCTCTACGTCTGCTTCCAGTGCGACTGAGTCGTATCCCTGCACCAGCGGATAAAGCAGCTCGTGCACCGCAATCGGTTTCTCTTCGAGAAAACGCTTGTGAAAGTCCTCGCGCTCGAGCATCTGCGAGACCGTGTACTTGGCCGCCAGCCTGACAAAGTCATCCGCCGTAAACTGCCCAAACCAGCGGCGGTTGTAATCCACCACTGTCTTCTGCGGATCGAGAATTTTGAAAACCTGTTCCTTGTAGGTCTCCGCGTTCTGCTCAATCTGCTCCCGCGAAAGCGGCGGACGGGTGGCGGATCGGCCGGTGGGGTCGCCGATCATGCCGGTGAAGTCGCCGATCAAGAAAATGGCGGTGTGGCCGAGGTCCTGAAAATGCTTGAGCTTGCGCAGAACCACAGTATGTCCAAGGTGGAGATCGGGAGCGGTAGGGTCCATCCCTAATTTGACCCGCAGCGGTTTACCGGAAGATCGTGACTTTTCCATCTTATCGCGCAGCTCGGACTCCCGAATGATTTCGAAAGCACCCTTCTTGATATAGGCCAGCTGTTCGTCAACCGGAGCGAAATTGGACATGGACAAGACATTATAAGGAATGCAGAAGGCACAAAGCAGAATGAAGAACTAAGAGCAGCGTCAGGACGCGATTCCCTTGGCGGTACGGAGAGAGGCCACAAAGATGGAGGTCAGCTCGCGCGCTTCTTGGAGAAGGGGTGCCAATCTTGCTTCCGGTACCAGCCCTGTCTCGACTAGCAACTCGAGCCAGAAGACTGTTTCATCAGCCTCCTCGAGCACTATGCCGAGCTTCGCGATGAACTCCGCCCGCGAACGCGCTCGACTTGCTGCGCGGTAGTTCGCCCCAACTGAGGTTCCTGAGCGAAGGACTTGTCGTCCTGGCGTCCGCCCTTCTTCTTTTGCCGGCAGCGCCCGATAAAGCCGAATGATCCTGAGGGCAAACTGCTTAGTACGCTCTCTTAGGTTTCGGTCGCCTGCCACATCCGCAAGCTTCCGACAGTCAGAGGGCAATTGCTGTAACCGACATCACAGTTTTCGCAATTCTTCGTTTTGACTTTTGCCTTTTTACTTTGCAAATCTTCTCCCCTGAATCTCCCAGGATTCGCTGAGGACGATCCTGATCGCTTCACTGTACGCAAGGTGCTCCTGCTGCAGAATCCGTGCTGCCAGCGAGTGCTCGTCGTCGGTGTCGAGCACAGCCACCGCTTTCTGCACAATGATTGGCCCGTGGTCCAGCTCTTCATCCACAAAGTGCACCGTGCAGCCGGAGACCTTCACTCCGTAGGCGAAGGCCTGTTCCTGCGCTTCCAGCCCTGGGAACGCAGGCAGCAACGACGGGTGAATGTTCAGAATCCGCTGCGGGAACTGTCGCACAAACCACGGTGAGAGCAACCGCATGTATCCGGCCATGCAGACCAGGTCGACTTTATGCTGTTGCAGTGCCGCCACGACCTCGCGTTCGTGCTGTTCCCGCTCTTTTCCTTTAGATGGAATGACCAACGCGTTGAGGCCAAACCGGCGCGCGATCTCCAGCCCGCCGGCATCCGCTCGATTCGAAATCACCACCGCGATCCGGGCATTGGGAATGCCGCCTGCCGCAACGTTTTTCGCGATGGCTTCGAAATTTGACCCGCGACCCGAGAGCAGAATGCCCAGGTTTTTCATGAAGATCAGTTCTCAGTTCCCGGTTAGGAGTTCTCAGACATCATAATTCAATGCTGATAGCAACCGTTTGCCCCGGCGCAACTCCTCCGCTATAGTTTTGTTAGGCATGTACAGGGATTTCCGCGCCTACGATCGCTGGACAAAGAAAGAAGTCCACTGCCTCTATCAGGCCCTGATCGTGGCCATTGCAACCCGGCACGCTGACGCGGTGGACATTAAGTTTCTGGTCGACGGCCGGCCAGTCTGGATTGCTTTGCCGCATCCGGCTTGGGTGGAGTACCACAACCGCACAGGGAAGTCGATCACCGACCCGCTCGCCATCGAGATTGCTGGCCATTACCTGAAGACGGTACTCGAATCGGGCGAAGGTGTAGGCCGGGAGATGTATGCGCTCACCGTAGGCCAAACGTTAGAGCATCTGGCGGCGGTGTCGGAGGCGGCCCCGTCCAGCTCTGTGGCGTGAGGTATAACCCTCGTGCGTACAGGTACTTGAGGGACTGCCCGCCGCCCACTTGGAAGTCCCGCCAGAAAGAGGCACAATACTAAGCTTGGCCCGGCGTTGGTTTCCGACCGGGTTTTCTACTATGGCCACCCTGACCATGGATGTCGAAACGGCCCGCAGCGGCAACCAGCGACTCACAAGCTGGGTGGCGGAGACGGCGCAACTGTGCAAGCCCGACCGCGTCCATTGGTGCAACGGCTCACCCGACGAGTACCAGGCGATGCTGCGGCTGATGATCCAGTCAGGAGTCGCCATTCCACTGAATCCTTCCAAGCGCCCGGATAGTGTGCTGGTTCGCTCAGATCCTGGTGACGTCGCACGGGTGGAGGACCGCACATTTATCTGTTCGCAAAAGAAGGACGATGCGGGCCCCACCAATAACTGGGAAGCCCCGGCCGTGATGAAAGCACGGTTGCGTGAGCTCTATGCCGGCTCGATGGCGGGCCGGACGATGTACGTGATTCCCTACTGCATGGGCCCGATCGGCTCTCCCATCTCCAAGATCGGGGTGGAAATTACCGATTCCCCGTACGTCGTAGCCAGCATGCACATTATGGCTCGGGTGGGGGCAGAAGTACTCGCGGCGCTCGGCAATGATGGCGAGTTTGTCCGCGGCCTGCATTCGGTGGGAGCGCCGCTCGCGCCGAACCAGCAGGATTCCACCTGGCCGTGCAATCCCGAGCACAAATACATCTGCCACTTCCCGGAAACGCGCGAGATCTGGTCGTACGGCTCCGGTTACGGCGGAAATGCGCTGCTCGGCAAGAAGTGTCACGCCTTGCGCATCGCATCGGTGCAGGCGCGCGACGAGGGCTGGATGGCGGAGCACATGCTCATCCTGAAGCTCATCAATCCGTCCGGCAAGGTCAAGTACATTACCGGGGCCTTCCCGTCGGCCTGCGGCAAGACCAACCTGGCCATGCTGATTCCCACCATTCCAGGATGGAAGGTGGAAACGATCGGCGATGACATCGCCTGGATGAAGTTCGGCGCGGATGGCCGCCTCCATGCCATCAATCCGGAGTACGGCTTCTTTGGCGTGGCCCCTGGCACCAGCATGAAGTCCAACCCCAACGCTATGTTGACGGCCACCCGGAACTCCATCTTCACCAATTGCGCAATGACGCCGGACGGAGACATCTGGTGGGAGGGCATGACCAGTGAGAAGCCGGCCGAACTGGTGGACTGGCTGCGCAGGCCGTGGGTGGCGAACTCGGGAAGAAAGGCGGCTCATCCCAATGCCCGGTTCACGACGCCGGCGTCGCAATGTCCGGTGATTGCGCCCGAGTGGGAAGACCCCAAGGGAGTGCCGATTGATGCCATTCTTTTTGGCGGACGGCGCGCCGGTGTAGTGCCGCTGGTGACCGAATCGTTCAATTGGCAGCACGGAACATTTTTGGGAGCCACCGCCAGCAGTGAAACTACTGCGGCCGCGGCCGGAAAGGTCGGCCAGTTGCGCCGCGATCCCATGGCCATGCTCCCCTTCTGCGGATATCACATGGGCGACTACTTCGCCCATTATTTGAAAATCGGCGAGCGTCCTTCCAAGCTGCCGAAAATCTTCTATGTGAACTGGTTCCGCCAGGATGAGCACGGCAAATTCCTCTGGCCCGGTTACGGCGAGAACAGCCGCGTGTTGAAGTGGATCTTCGAGCGCTGCGATGGCACCGCCCATGCAACCGACACGCCGATTGGCCGGCTTCCCGACCCCGACGATCTGGACACAACCGGCTTGCACTTGTCTGCAGAAAACCTTGCCAAACTACTCAGCGTAGATGCCCAAGGCTGGACCGACGAAGTGCCCCGCATCAAAGAGCATTTCGCCAAGTTTTGCGACCGTCTGCCGCAAGGACTGCACGACGAAGTTGCCGCGTTAGAGCAGCGGTTGAAGGCGGCGCAGAAGTAGCGTCAGCGAATCCCCACGACTCCCATCATTCTGCCGGTTTTTCCCTTCTCCGTGCGATGAGAGAACAGCAGGTCGGTACGGCAAGATGTGCACAGAGGAGAAGTGGTGATGTGCCTCTTCGGAAGACCCGCAGCCATTAGCTGCCGGCGGTTTGCTTCGACCAAATCCAGGAATAATTTCTTAGGCAGCTCGCTGTGGCCGGGGGCTCGTGCCGTGAGAAAGAGCAGCGGGTACCTCTCACGTATCGGGTCAGACTCCTGGATCTCGCCAAACAATTCCGCAGCGTAAGCGAATTGTGATGCGAATTTCTCGCGGACCTCCTCGCCGACCTCGTAGCAGCAGGCATGGACCCCCGGGCCTATCGCTGCCCGGAGATTCCGGGGTTCGGTGCCGAACCAGCGGCGCATCTCGCCCACGCCTTTTTCCACGATCCGCTTGACGGTGCCTCGCCAGCCCGCGTGAAACACCCCCACGGCGCGGCGCTTGGTGTCCACCAGGGTGACGGGCAGGCAATCGGCGGTCAGTACGGCGAGCAAAAGCCCCGGACTTTGAGTGATTAGGCCGTCTCCGCTCAAAAGATGCTCCGGTCGCTCGGACACGCAATGAATCAGGTCGGAGTGAATCTGTCGCAGGGTGACCAGCGGCCACGGACGCTTCCCGTTCACCGCACCCAATTTCTTAAGGAACGCAGCGCGGTTGCGCTCAACCGCTGGGCGCACGTCGTCTTTGGTGAATCCCAGGTTGAGGGTTTGCCCGCCGTAGAGCCTGGAAAATCCCCCGCTGCGAGTGGAGAAACCGTGCACCAGCCAGGGAATCCGGCTTAGGGGAGCGGCGGAGAGCACGGTCGGGTGGGATTTGCTGGCGGAGCGCGGCACTCTCCATCATCACCTTTTTGCCCGCCGGCCGTCCAACTATGTCAGCAGAAAGGTGCTACTCTGCGATTCGCGCCACTACAGATTCCAACTCAAATAGGGAGAAGAAAATGCGTTTCTTGACGGCAAGTGTCCTTGCAGTGCTCTTACTTCTTGGCACGGCCTCCGCCCAGGCAGACTCAAAGACGAAGTCCGAAAAAACCAGCAAATCCGAGCCTGCGGCATCGGCCAGGACAGCGGACAAGACCGCCACGGAAAGTGTCAGCACTCCGCCGGCAGAACAACCTTCCAAGAGCGAAGCCGCCAGCGGCAAGGACAAAGACAAGGAAGAGCACTTCGACATGGTCGAAGTCCCGCCCGTGGTCACCCGCCACCAGGTCACGGTCGCCGGCCAGGCTTTGAAGTACACAGCAACCGCCGGACGCCTTCCCATCAAACGCGCCGACGGCAAGATCGAAGCCGAAATGTTCTTCGTCGCTTACACGCTCGATGGCCAGGAAGCAGGCAAGCGGCCCTTGACCTTCGCCTTCAATGGTGGCCCAGGATCCGCGTCCATCTGGCTGCATATGGGGGCTCTGGGCCCGCGGCACGTCGTGCTTCAGCCCGATGGCTTTATGCCGCCCGCGCCGTATCACATCGAGGACAACCCCTACACTCTGCTGGACAAGAGCGACCTGGTGCTGGTCGATGCCATTGGCACCGGCTTCAGTCGCGCTGCTGACGCAGAACTGGCAAAGAAATTCTGGGGCGTCAAGGGTGACATTGAAGCCTTCAGCGAATTCATACGCCTGTACATCACGCGCTATGAACGCTGGAGTTCGCCGCTCTACATGCTGGGCGAAAGCTACGGAACGACCCGTGCCGCGGGTGTCGCGGGATATCTGGCGGACCAGGGGATCGCGTTCAATGGTATCACCTTGCTCTCCACGGTGCTGAATTTTCAATCCCTGGTCAACACCAAGACCAACGATCAGCCGTTCATCTTTCTCATTCCTACCTTCACCATGATTGCGGGCTATCACCATAAGCTGCCACCCGATCTCGCGCAGGACATGAACAAAGCGCGGGAGGAGGCTGAGCAATGGGCCTCGGGAGAATATGCGCAGGCGCTGGCGAAGGGAGACGCAATTTCTTCCGAGGAGCGCCAGCGAGTCATTGAGCACATGGCACGCTACACCGGACTAAAACCCGAGATCCTCGACCAGGCCAATCTGCGCATTGATGTGCCCAAGTTCACCCACTATCTGCTGATCGATCAGAAAGTGCGGGTGGGCCGTCTCGATGGGCGCTTCACCGGTCCCGACCCCGACGGTCTGATGGATACGCAATTCTTCGATCCCACGAGTTCGTCAATTGTGCCACCCTACACCGCGATCCTTAACCACTATGTGCGCACCGAACTGGGCTACAAGACCGACATGCCGTACTACACCTTCGCCAGAGAAGCAGGCTTCGAAAAATGGGATTGGGGATCTGCCGTCAACGGTTTCCCGGATACCGCGACCGCCCTGCAAGAGGCGATGGCCAAGAATCCTTACTTGAAAATTCTGGTCATGGAGGGTTACTACGACCTGGCGACGCCGTACTATGCTGCGAACTATACCTTTGCGCACGTCGACCTGAGCCCGAAGTATCTGGCGAACATCTCCTTTGCCACCTACGAAGCTGGTCACATGGTTTATTTGCCGACAGATGGCCTGAAAAAAATGAAAGCGGACCAGGCGGCTTTCGTAGCCAAGACGAGTGGGCAATAGTTCAGAGCCCTTTAGCAAGGAATGGGAGGTTGCGGTTGCCGCTTGTGCCACGCCGTCGCTTGCTCGTAGGCGTGGGCAACCTGCAGGGCAGCTGTTTCTCCCCAGTGGGGGCCGGCGACCTGCAGGCCAATGGGAAGTCCAGCCGCGGTGAAGCCGCACGGAACCGAGATCGCCGGCAGGCCCCAAACGTTGAAGGGGCGGGTATTCCTTAGCAGCACCAGTTCGCGCGGACGTAGCAGCTCCGGATGCTGCTTCAGTTCGGCAACTGCCGGCGCTGCGATGGGCACTGCGGGTGTGACCAGCACGTCTACGTCATCGAACACCGCTGCGATGTGCCTGCGGAGCGCTTTCAGCCCTCTCAGGCGTTCTTCGATCTGGCTGGCGGAGATATTTTCGCCCGTGCGAATCCGCCGCAGCGTCTCCGGCTGATAGAGCTCCGGACTTCGCGCAACAAGTTCTTTGTGGTACGCATAAGACTCCGCCGCCTGCAATGTCCGGTCGGTGGGGACTTCGAGGTCGATCTCTTTCATCCCGGAAGCTTGCTCCCGCAGAACAGTGAGCGCGTTCTCGAAGGCCGTCGCCACTTCCGCGTCGAGGTCTTCGCAGAAGAACTGCCTCGGCACACCAATTCGCTTGGGATGCCGCTTTCCCTCGAGACTGGCAGCGTAGGGATCCACGGGAACATCGACGGAAGTCGCGTCGCCGGCATCGTAGCCGGCGATGACTTGCAGCATCACGGCGGCATCCGCAACCGTGCGCGTAATCGGACCTACGTGGTCGAGGGAAACGGAGAGCGGGACCACGCCCCGGCAGCTGACCCGTCCGTAGGTGGGCTTCAGTCCGACCACGCCGCATTGCGCGGCGGGTTCGCGGACCGATCCTGCGGTATCAGTGCCGAGCGAGCCGAAACCCAGGTCTGCAGCTACCGCCGAGGCCGATCCACCCGAAGAGCCACCCGCGATGTGCGCCGGGTTCCAGGGATTCCGGACCTCTCCGAAATAGCTGATCATCGAGCTTCCGCCGTAGGCAAACTCGTGCAGGTTCTGTTTCCCCAGGAAGACCGCCCCCGCGTCGCTCAAGCGGCGCACAACCTCTGCGTCTTTCTGAGGAACTCGGTCCTTGAACAGAGCACTCGCCGCGGTCGTCCGAACTCCTGCCGTGTCAAGGATGTCTTTCAGGGCGATCGGGACTCCGTGTAGTGGACCCCGCCAATCGCCACGCTGGATTTCGCGCTCCGCCTCCTGTGCGCGAGCCAGTGCCGCTTCCGCGGTTACAGTGATGAAGGCGTTGAGCGCGGGATTCAGCCGCTCAATCTTCGCCAGGCACTCACGAGTCAGTTCGACGGGTGAAACCCGCCGCTGGCGCAAGAGTTGGCTGATCTCCAAAATCGACGTCGGCACGTTCCGTGTTCCGGTAACTTGTTTTTTCTGGCGCTTCTTTCGCCCGGCAAGAGCCTATAATCTAATCTTTGCCTGCCAGGAGGTCCAAGCATACGCCATGGCACAAATGACTGTGACTCCCGTCACCACGCAAGGTTTTCTCGTCGATGGCAAATGGATCGAAGAAGGCACCCCAGTTGAGATTCGCGCTCCGTACGATGGCAGCGTCATTGGCCGCGTATACCAGGGACGGCGCGAGCACGCAGACGCGGCCATCGCTGCCGCGGTGAAAGCCTTTGGCACCACCCGCCGGCTGCCCGCCTTTGAGCGCCAGCGAATGTTGCGCCGCGTCGCCCAAGGCATTATTCAGCGTAAAGAAGAGTTCGCGCACACCATGGCCCTGGAAGCGGGCAAGCCGATCAAGGCAGCGCGCACCGAAGTGGAGCGGGCCATCTTCACCTTTACGGTAGCGGCGGAAGAGAGCACGCGCATCTACGGCGAGTATCTTCCGCTCGACTGGCAGGAGTTCACCGTGGGCCGCTGGGGAATCGTGAAGCGCTTTCCCCTGGGCCCGATCGCGGGAATTACGCCCTTCAATTTCCCGCTCAATCTGGTAGCGCACAAGGTCGCTCCGGCCATCGCTGCGGGTTGCACCATCATCATTAAGCCCGCGCCCCAGACTCCGTTGAGCGCACTGCTCCTGGCGGACGTGGTTCAGCAATCGGGTTGGCCGGATGGCGCTCTCAACGTGCTGCTTCTGTCCAATGAGGACACCAGTCTGCTCGTGACCGATGACCGCCTCAAGATGATTAGCTTCACCGGAAGTGCAGCGGTGGGGTGGGACCTCAAGCGCCGGGCGGAAAAGAAGAAGGTGATTCTGGAACTGGGCGGGAACGCCGGTGTCATCGTGCACAGCGACGCCGACCTCGCGTTTGCCGCGGAGCGCTGCGTGGCTGGAGGATTCGGCTACGCCGGCCAGACCTGCATCTCCGTGCAGCGCATTTTGGTCGAGCAGTCGGTGTACGGCAAGTTCACCGACCTGTTGCTGGCCGGAGTGAAGAAGCTGAACTGCGGAGACCCCCTGCAGGATTCGACCGATGTTGGACCGTTGATCAGAGAGAGTGATGCGATTCGCGCCAGCGATTGGGTGCAGGAGGCAGTGCGCGGCGGCGCCAGATTGCTCACTGGTGGGCAGCGCAAAGGCTCAATGCTGGAGCCCACAGTGTTGACCGGTACCCGTCCCGAGATGAAGGTCAACTGCCAGGAAATCTTCGCGCCCGTGGTTACGCTCGAGCCCTATGAGCATTTTGACGCGGCGCTCAAGGAGATCAACCGCTCTCCCTATGGCTTGCAGTCCGGCCTGTTCACCCGCGATGCCAAGCTGGTCTTCCACGCCTACGAGGAATTAGAGGTCGGCGGGCTGATTGCCGGCGACGTGCCGGCGTTTCGCATCGACCACATGCCGTATGGCGGCGTGAAAGACTCTGGCCTGGGACGTGAGGGCTTACGCTACGCAATTGAAGAGATGACTGAGCCCAAATTGCTGGTAATGAATTTGCGCTGACCGGATTTCGGGAAGCCCGAGTCGCTAATCGTTGACCGAAATGCATCTTTTTTCGCAAAAAGAACCGCTGCGGGAAATTTTTGACGTCCAACACCGACAACTTGCCACAAGGCACAACGCCAACTGGTATAATCACAAGTTTTCGTATTCCAGATCACAACCACTAGTGACCGTCTGACCATGCAGTTCTAAGGGCTGGGGAAGAATTTCGCCCCGCCACAGTGAAAGCTCTGAGCGGATGCAGATTTTTCATCGCAGCACGAACACAATTTCGCGCGCCACGATCTATGAAATCGTCTTCTTGATCGCGGCGTTGCTGTGGGCGGCGCTCGAGCTGCAGCGGTCTCCTTACATTACCTACGCCAGAGTGGCGCGTCCCCAGCCTGCGCCTTTCAGCCATCAGCACCATGTGGCCGGTCTGGGGATCGATTGCCGCTACTGCCATACTTCGGTAGAGACTTCCAGTTTTGCCGGGATTCCGCCCACCAAAACCTGCATGAACTGCCACTCCCAGATTTGGGCGGGAGCGGCCTTGCTGGAGCCGGTACGGGAGAGCTTTCGCACCGGCAAGTCCCTGGTGTGGACGCGGGCCAACGATCTGCCCGATTTCGTGTACTTCAACCACAGCATTCACATCAGTAAGGGCGTGGGCTGCAACACTTGCCATGGGCCGGTGGACCGCATGCCGCTCATGTACAACGAAGCTTCGTTGCAGATGGAGTGGTGCCTGGAGTGCCACCGTGCCCCGGAGAAGTTCCTGCGGCCGCGCGACCAGGTTTTCAACATGCGCTATGAACCTCCATCCAGCGCCAAGCCGATAGACCTGGATGGCAAGCAATACGTGGACCAGCTTTCACTGGGAACAGACCTGGTGAAGAAGTACAAGTTGCGCACGGTGACCGCTATTACGAGTTGCTCGACCTGTCACCGATGAGTGGGGATGTGGGGAGCGCCCAAAAGGGCGCTGGGTTTTTACAAAAAATGAAGACCGAAGATCACAACCGCAAGCGCGAAGACGTTTGTCCCAGCAAGCGCAACACGCTTGATCTGGAGACTGTTCGCGTGCGGGTTGCCGAGGCCAAGGGGCCGGAGTTCTGGCGCAGCCTGGAGGAACTGGCGGGCAGCCCCGAATTCCAGGAAATGATGCACCGCGAGTTTCCTAAGGGCGCGTCGGAGTGGCTGGATTCAGTCTCGCGCCGCGGATTCCTGCGGCTCATGGGCGCGTCGCTCGCGCTGGCCGGCATGACCGCGTGCACCAAGCAGCCGCTCGAACCGATCGTACCGTACGTCCGGCAACCTGAAGAGGTCATTCCCGGGCGGCCATTGTTTTATGCCACGGCCTTCACGCTGGGAGCTTATGCCAGCCCACTACTGGTGGAAAGCCATCTTTACCGTCCCACCAAGATCGAAGGCAACGACCAGCACCCGGCCAGCCTCGGTGGCACCGACATATTTGCTCAGGCATCGATCCTCGGCATGTACGACCCCGACCGCTCGCAGACCATCACCTCGCTCGGTGAAGTCCGTACCTGGGGAGACTTCCTGCAGGCGGTGCGAGGCCCGCTGAACTCGCAGAAAGCGGTACAGGGCGCGGGCATTCGCATTCTCACGCGTACGGTTTCTTCTCCGACTCTTGCGGATCAGTTGCGTGCTCTACTCAAACTCTATCCCCAAGCCAAGTGGCACGTGTATGAGCCGATCAATCGCGACAACGTGTTCGAAGGCGCGAAGATGGCGTTCGGCCAGCCGGTCGAGACGCGCTACGACTTCGCAAAGGCAGACGTGATTGTTTCCCTGGATGCCGATTTTCTCTCTGCCGGCTTCCCGGGGAATGTCCGCTACATTCGCGATTTTGCCAAGCGTCGCAATCCTGAATCAGGGACGATGAGCCGGATGTATGTGGTCGAGAGCACGCCGAGTTCGACTGGTGCGAAGGCGGACCATCGCTTGCCGATGCGTGCGAGTGAGGTTGCCGACGTCGCTCGCGCGTTGGGCGCGGCCTTGGGAATCAGTTCCGCAGGCAGGACCTTTGCGGGGGACCAGTCTCGATATGTGAATGCAGTGGTTCGGGAGTTGCGAGAACACCGTGGCGCGTCCGTCGTGATTGCCGGAGATCATCAGCCTCCCGTGGTCCACGCCCTGGCACACGCCCTCAATCAGATCCTGGGAAATGTTGGCCGCACGGTCGTATACTCCGACCCTGTCGACACCAATCCAGTCAACCAAGCCGAGTCGCTGAAAGACTTAGTCGCCGACATGCGCGGCGGCAAGGTAGACATGCTGCTCATCCTGAGTGGCAATCCGGCGTACGACGCTCCCGCGGACCTCGGTTTTGCCGATGCGCTCAAGAATACGAACATTCCCTTGCGCGTGCATCTGGGCCTTTACCAGGACGAAACTGCGGAACTCTGCCAGTGGCATATCAACGAAACGCACTATCTCGAAGCTTGGAGCGACGCACGCGCCCACGACGGCACGGTGAGTATTGTGCAACCGCTGATCGCCCCGCTCTACAACGGCAAGAGTGCCCACGAGCTGGTCGCGTTGCTCGCGGGCCAGCCTGAAGCTCCCGGGCACGAACTTGTTCAAAGCTATTGGAAGAACCGTCATCCGGGTGTTGATTTCGATGCGTTCTGGCGGAAGTCGTTGCACGATGGGTGGGTTGAAGGCACCAGCTTGCCGCCCAAGCAGATCACTGTAAAGGCAAGCGAACTCCCGGCCCCCGGTGAAGCCGCGCAGAACACGGTCGAAGTCAACTTCCGCCGTGACCCCTCCATCTATGACGGCTCCTTCGCCAACAACGGTTGGTTGCAGGAACTGCCCAAGCCGATGTCCAAGATGACCTGGGACAATCCCGTGCTGATCGGTCCGGCGATGGCCGAGCGGTTGGGCCTGAAGTCCGAGGATCTGGTTAATCTCGAATTGAACGGCAAGAAAGTCACCGCGGCGGTCTGGATCCAGGCAGGCCATCCCGACAACTCGATTACTGTGCATCTCGGATACGGCCGCCGTCGTGCAGGGCGCGCCGGAACGGGCGCCGGCTTCGACTTCTACCCTCTGCGCTATAGCGCCACCCCCTGGTTCACCACGGGAGTGAACATTTCCAAGGCAGGCGGAACGTACAAGCTGGCCACCACGCAGGGCTACCAAACCATGGACACCGCGGTCGGTCAGCGGCCTCTGATCCGGACTGCAAGTCTTGAGGAGTATCACCAGGAACCGGACTTCGCGCGCGAAGAGGAGCCGCCGAAGGACCTCACTCTCTACAAACCCTACCCCTACAACGAAGAGCCTTGTGCCTGGGGAATGGCGATTGATTTGAACGCCTGCGTAGGATGCAACAACTGCATGTTGGCTTGCCAGTCGGAGAACAACGTCCCCGTCGTTGGCAAAGAGCAGTGCGTCACTGGTCGCCACATGCACTGGATCCGCATCGATACCTACTTCCAGGGCGATCGTGATAATCCTAAAGCGTATTTTCAGCCCGTGCCATGCATGCAGTGCGAGAACGCTCCCTGCGAGGTGGTGTGCCCCGTGGGCGCCACGGTCCATAGCAGCGAAGGCCTGAATGACATGGTCTATAACCGCTGCGTTGGCACCCGCTACTGCTCGGACAACTGCCCCTATAAAGTGCGGCGCTTCAACTTCCTGTTGTTCCAGGACTGGGAGACGCCCCAGTTGAAGATGATGCGTAACCCCGACGTCAGCGTGCGCAGCCGCGGCGTGATGGAGAAATGCACCTACTGCGTGCAGCGCATCAACCAGCACCGCATCGATAGCGAGCGGGCGGACCGGAAAATTCAGGACGGGGAACTGCGGACGGCCTGCCAGCAGTCCTGTCCTGCGAATGCTATCACTTTCGGCAATATCAACGACCCCAACAGCCGGGTGTCAAAGCTCAAGCAGGAGCCGCGCAACTACAGCTTGCTGGCGGAGCTGAATACGCGGCCGCGCACGACCTATCTGGCCGAGATTCGTAATCCGAATCCGGAGTTGGAGGGGTAGGAGCTATTCAGGAGTACTGTCCTCCCGGGCCTCGCTCAGGAGGACATTGGTGGGATTGCCGAACGGACGTTCAGGAACGACATGGATGAGCAAGTAAAACACGCGACAGACGGGCGCGCTCCGGTGATCGAGCCCGGGCATACCTTTGCCACGGTCACCGACAAGATCAGTTCGATCGTGCTCACGCGGCCGACCTCGACCGGCTGGTTTGTCGGCTTCGGCATTGCCTTCCTGCTGACCATGATGCTGCTCTACGCCTTGGGATATCTGTTCGTCCGCGGTGTCGGCATTTGGGGCATCACCATCCCCATTGGTTGGGGCTTTGCCATTGTCAACTTCGTATGGTGGATCGGCATCGGCCACGCCGGCACCCTGATTTCGGCGATCCTGCTTCTGCTGCGGCAATCCTGGCGCAATTCGATCAACCGCTTTGCGGAAGCCATGACCTTGTTTGCCGTGGCCTGCGCCGGAATCTTCCCACTCGTGCACGTGGGCCGTCCCTGGCTGGCGTATTGGCTCTTTCCCTACCCCAACTCGATGGGGGTTTGGCCGCAGTTCCGCAGTCCGCTGATCTGGGACGTGTTCGCAGTCTCGACCTATGCCACAATTTCGGCCCTCTTCTGGTTTGTGGGTTTGATTCCCGACCTGGCCACATTGCGTGACCGTTCCACCAACCCGGCCGCGCAGATGATTTACGGCATCCTCGCCATGGGTTGGAGAGGCTCGGCGCGGCATTGGCACCGCTATGAAACGATGTATCTGCTGCTGGCCGGTCTAGCCACGCCACTGGTGCTCTCGGTCCACACCGTCGTGAGCTTTGACTTCGCCATCGGCATTGTCCCCGGCTGGCATACCACGATCTTCCCGCCCTACTTCGTAGCCGGAGCGATTTATTCCGGCTTCGCCATGGTGCTGATGCTGGCCATTCCGATTCGCAAGGTGTATGGACTGGAAGACTTCATTACCGAGCGCCACCTGCAGAACTCGGCCAAAGTCATGCTGGCGACCGGCCTTATCGTAGCTTACGGCTACATTATTGAAGCTTTCATGGGCTGGTACAGCGGCAACCGCTACGACACTTTCACCCTGTGGAACCGGTTGCACGGTCCGTATAAGTGGGACTACATCGCGCTTCTACTCTGCAATATTGTCATTCCGCAGGTGCTTTGGATCCGTAAACTGCGCACTAGTCCTCTCGCCCTCTTCCTGATTTCCGGGGTTGTGCTGGTTGGGATGTGGCTCGAGCGTTTTGTCATCGTAGTGGTCAGCCTCCACCGCGACTTCCTGACCTCCTCCTGGGGAATGTACTATCCCACCCGCTGGGATTGGATGACCTATATCGGCACGATCGGCCTCTTCCTGTCGGCGATGTTCCTCTTCGTGCGCATCTTGCCGATGATCTCGATTTTCGAAATGCGCACGCTTCTGCCTGAGGCGGAGGTCAAGGAATGAAGCCGACTCCCGTCTACGGCATGATGGCCGAGTTCGACTCGCCGGGCGACCTGGTAGCTGCCGCGGAACGCGCTCATAAGGCGGGCTATCAGAAGATCGATGCCTACAGCCCGTTCCCCATCGAGGGACTCGCCGAAGCCATCGGCTTCCACCAGAACCGGGTGCCGCTGGTGACGCTGCTCGGCGGCATCGTCGGCGGGCTCTCCGGTTATCTGTTGCAATACTGGATCTCCACCAGCAGTTATCCGGTCAATATCGGGGGAAAACCGTATCACTCCTGGCCGGCATTCATCGTGGTGACATTTGAAATGACGATTTTGTTCGCCGGAATCTCGGCCGTGCTGGGGATGCTGGCCCTCAACGGACTGCCTATGCCCTACCATCCCGTGTTCAACGTGCCGCGCTTCGCCTTCGCCAGCAAAGACAGGTTCTTCCTGATCGTGTTTTCTTCGGATCCTAAGTACGGGGCCCAGAGCACCCGCGATTTTCTTGAAGGTCTGAACCCGCGCTCCATTTCGGAGGTCCCCAGCTGATCATGCGGACCCTCCGAAAAATGTGGCTGCCGCTGGGTGCGCTGGTTCTGTTGGCCGGTTGCCGTCAGGACATGCACGACCAGCCCAGGTTCAAGCCGCTGGCCATGAGCGACTTCTATTCGGATTTACGCTCCGCGCGCCCGCCAGTGGAGGGTACCGTGGCGCGCGGGCAGTTACATGAAGACACTTATTTTTACACCGGCAAGATGGGGAACAGCCCGGGCGATTACATGCCATTTCCTGTGACCGAAGAGGTCCTGGCTCGCGGCCGCGAACGGTTCAACATTTATTGCGCCCCGTGCCACTCGCGCCTGGGCGACGGCAACGGAATGATTGTGCAGCGCGGATTTCGCAAACCACCTTCGTACCACACCGAGCGCCTGCGCAAGGCCCCGCTGGGATACTTCTTTGACGTGATGACCAACGGGTTCGGTGCTATGCCGGAATACGCTTCCCAAATCCCGCCACGCGACCGCTGGAACATCGTGGCCTACATCCGGGCGTTGCAACTAAGTCAAAACGCCACATCCGCCGATGTCCCGGCGGGGCAGAAGGTGCCCTCCGAGCCGCCAGGGTTCCGCGAGGAACCGGGATCGGGCGCAACCCTGCCGCAACTGCAATCGTCGGATGAGGCAGGCCATGCGGAGGAACCGAAATGAGCGCCACACATATGAACCCCGCGGACCTGATGGCGCCTCCGGTAACCCGGAAGATTGAGCAGCGCGCCTTGGTAGTCGGCCTGGTGTTCGGGGTCATCTCGGTTGCGCTCGCGTTCTTCCGCCCCGGTGAATTCTTCCGTGGTTATCTGCTTGCCTACATGGATTGGCTGGGCGTGACCCTGGGCTCGATGGTCATTCTCATGATCCGTCACCTGACCGGCGGTGGATGGGGAACGGTCATCCGCCGGGTGCTCGGTGCGGCCATGCGCTGCATTCCTTTGATGACCCTGCTGTTCCTGCCGATACCTTTCGCGCTACCGCGCCTGTATGTTTGGGCTCGGCCCTTGGATACGGTTGGTGACGCTCACCTGCGCGAGCACCTGCAGGACATCACCAAGTCCTATCTTTCACTGCACGGCTTTGTGGTTCGTGCGGCGATCTATCTCGCCATCTGGAATTTATTGTCCTTCCTTCTGACCAAGTGGTCGCGCGAGCAGGACCTGCCCGGCGGACGCGACAACAGTGCCCGGTTCAAAGCCGTGAGCGGGCCGGGACTGATTCTGTACGCGTTCACGGTATCTTTCGCTGCCATCGACTGGGTCATGTCGATCGATCCGAGTTGGGTCTCGACGATCTACGGATTGCTGATTCTGATCGGACAGTTGCTGTCGGCTATGTGCTTTGCTGTGGTGGTCGAGCGCATTCTGGTGAAGTACAAACCTATGTCCGACTGGCTACGGCCGGATTTCGTGCACGATCACGGCAAGTGGATGCTCACTTTCATCATGGTGTGGGCCTACTTCTCCTTTTCGCAGTGGCTGATTATCTGGGCGGGAAACCTGCCGGAAGAGATCAGTTGGTACATGCGACGTCTGCACGGTGGCTGGGGCTCGATCGGGTTATTCCTGGTGCTTTTCCACTTCGCTGTGCCCTTCGTCATTCTCCTGTCGCGGTCTTTCAAGCGCAATATCGGCCGCCTGGTGTGGGTGGCGGTGGGTTTGCTGTTCATGCGCTGGGTAGATCTCTTGTGGATCATCGAACCGAACTATTCGACGACTTTGACCGTGACCTGGTCGGATGTCGTGGTCTCGATCGCCATGTGCGGCATCTGGATGTGGTTCTTTTTCCGCAACCTGGCTTCGATGCCTCTGCTCTCAGTCAATGATGCCGACGCCAAGGACGTCCTGGAGCCGGCCCATGGCTAATCCGATGGAACATCACGGATCAAATTCGGGGATGCAATTCGAACACCAG
>Ga0335082_10000837_pt1 | contig 32214 bp, 30 predicted proteins | sample Lox_Sample_41_FD_206718 | JGI IMG/M metagenome (GOLD analysis project Ga0335082, IMG submission 206718) | Soil microbial communities from Loxahatchee National Wildlife Refuge, Florida, United States - Lox_Sample_4.1 | ecosystem: Environmental > Terrestrial > Soil > Wetlands | place: USA... | reverse complement strand
AGATCGTGCATGCCTTCTGGGCGACGGTCGATCCGGCGAGCCAGTCGGCCATCGACGCACAGGGCCGCTGCCGTGCGCCGGACGGCGAGAACGACGTCTGCCGATTCTATTCGATCGAGCAGGCGCGCGAGTTGATGATCCCGGCGCAGCGCGAGTTGCTGGATCGGGTGAAGGATGCGGTGGCCGGTGAGGGTCGTTGATTCCGGGCTGATCGGATGCCGTTGCCCTACAGGCGAACAGGTTCAATGCTGGCGGTCAGCCGCGCGCTCTTTTCGCGTCGGCCCCGCCGAGTTAGACCCTTCACGCCGCGTAGCGAATGATCTCAAGTTCCGCTCCGCCGTCCACTTTGCTGAGCATCGCTTCCGCACGCGCCATGACGGTGTCCTCGAGGAGGTACTCCCGGCAGGAGCCGCACTGAAGCACCGGAATCTGCTTCAGGATGACGATCCGCTCCTCCGAAAGCTTGAATGGTAAGTTGGTCGTGATTGGCTTCATGTGCCCGCCGCATACAGTGCATTTCATTTCAAAGTCCTCCGAGTCTTCAGGTCTGCGGCCCACTCCTCGGGATCGGGATAGTATGCCGTAACAACCCGCACATTATGGCCGGGCACATCGACGCCAAACAGGACGTGAAAGCCGGCAGACTCCCACCACCCGAGCAAGAGATAACTTGGAAGGTACTTGTCTTCGGGGTATTTCTCCACAATCTCGTAGCTCGCGGACGCGCCGATGATCGTGTCCCGAGCGATGAATCGCTGCCGAGCTGGTATTCGTCGTCGAGATTTACAAGAACAAGCTCATCGAAATTGAAACCGTTCAGATCGACGTTGAGCGTGGACGCAGTTCGAAGCTTAATCTCGTAACGGCAACCGGCGCTGTCAGTACCGTCGGCACCCGATTCGTTGGCACCGTCTGCAAGCGCAAGGTTCAGCTCGCGCGCCGCGTACAACTCGGCCACAAACCCCGGCGATAGGTCACGCTTGAACGACCGCTTGAATGCCGCAATCGCAGGAAGCACCGCCTCGAATGCGGCTTGGTTTGTATGATCGAGTTTTATCGGCATGACCTCAAGATCTCAGCGATTGTGGGCAGCTCGAAGAGCGCAACCACTATTCGGCGTCCAAAGAAAACCGGCAATCCAGGCACCCCTTGCTTGGGTTACCGGAACATTTCGTACCGCCCAGATGACGTATTGCCTCGCACACATCAACAGTTGCGTCGCCGACATTCTCTCCGCCACCGCCGCGATACGACGCAGCACACCCCTGTCGACACCCCTCAATCGGCCGACGCATAACCGCCGGTGACCAATGGTCCGGTCTCATATCGCCGGACACCCGGCACGGTCAAGTCGCCGATGCAGCGATCCACCCGCCGGTTGCAGTTGTCGGGCCGGCACACTACGTAAGACCGCATCAAAGGAGGATCGTCCATGGCCGATGTGCGCATCAAGACGATAAAGAACGGCCCCTACGAGGTGAAGGGCGCCGTGCAACTGGTCGACGCGAAACGGGCGGAGTTCATGCTGACGGAAGATCCGATCTACCTGTGCCGCTGCGGGCAGTCGTCCACCAAACCGTTCTGCGACGGCACGCACGAGAAGGTCGGCTTCAAAGCCGACGACCCGGCGCGCTGAAGACCAGAGGACAGACTTTCAGAGGACAGACTCCGAGAGGACAGACCGAGTCCTCCCCTCGTCTGTCGTCTGCCCTCTGTCCTCTGTCTCACTTCGTTTCCATCACCGTCACGCCGTCCCAGTCCGGGCCGGGCGGGTGCGCCGCCATCTCGTCGCAGCGCTCGATGTACAGCTCCGCGGGACCGTCTTCGGGGTGCTCGGCCATGATCGCCGTGAAGATGGCGCGGGCCTCGTCCCAGCGCTGGGCGCGATAGGCCTCGATGCCGGTCGCGAAGCGCTCCACGAGCGGGCGCCAGCGCGCGGCTTCTTCCACCGGCGCGATGAGCTCGTAGATGCGCACCGGTTGCAGCTTGCCTTTCACCCGCACGAGGTCCAGCTCACGCACCACCGCGATGTCGGGTGCCGCCTGCAAGGTCGACTCGCTGACGATGATGTTGGTGCCGTACATCTTGTTCAGCCCTTCGAGGCGCGAGCCCAGGTTGACGTTGTCGCCCATCACCGTGAGGCTGAGGTGCTGCGCCGAGCCCATATTGCCGAAGACCATCGGTCCGGTGTTGAGGCCGATGCCAATGTCGAGCGGCGGCCAGCCACGCTGCTCCCACTGCGGCGTGAGCTCGCGCAGGCGGCCGACCATCCCGAGCGCCGCGCGGCAGGCGCGCACCGCGTGGTCGGGCTGCGGCAGCGGCGCGCCCCACACCGCCATGATGGCGTCCCCGATGTACTTATCGAGCATGCCGTCGTGCGCGAAGATGATGTCGGTCATCTCGCCGAGATAGGAGTTGAGCAGCTCGACGAGCGTCTCGGGGCTGAGACGTTCCGAGATCGTCGTGAAGCCGCGCACGTCGGAGAACAGCACCGTATGCTCGCGCTTCTCGCCGCCGAGCTTGAGCATCGCCGGCTGCTCACTCACCATCGCCGCCAGTGACGGGCTGAGATACAGCTCCAGCGCGCGCCGTGTCTTGCGCTTCTCGCGCTCCTCGACGACGTAGTGTTGGACCGCGATGGCGGTGTACGTGAGACCGATGGCCAGCAGCGGGTAGACGAGACTGAGCGGTAAGCCCAAGGCCAGGAAGATCCACTGGCTCGCCCCCAGGTAGCCCGCAGCCAGCCCGACGGTCACCAGCGCGCCGGTGACACCGCGCGCGTAGTGCAGGATGATGCCCAGTAGGATCGTGAGGAGCAGGATCGTCCCGATCTCGACCAGCACGATCCATTTCGGCTGCAGCAGGAACTGCTGGCGCAACACGTTGTCGAGCACGTTGGCGTGGATCTCCACCCCCGGGAACACGCCGTCGAACGCGGTCACCCGGACGTCCGCCAGCGCGGCCGCCGTGACCCCGACCAGCACCAGCTTGCCGCGGAACGTCTCGGCGGGCACCTGCCCCGCCAGCACGTCGGCCGCGGAGACGTGACGGAACGTCTCGCCCGGCCCGCGGAAGTTGATCAGCAGCTGGCCGTCTTCGGCGACCGGAATCTCGGTGTGTCCCCAGCGCACGGTCTCGACGCCGAAGTCGGCGAAACGAATCGCCAGCGCCTCTTGCGGACGATAGAGCCGCAGCATCGCCAACGACAGCGGCACGGCCATCTGGTCGGCGTAGCGAATCACCAGCGGCACGCGCCGATACGCGCCGTCCGGGTCGGGAATGAAATTGAAGTAGCCGACTTCCTGCGCCGCATCGGTGAGCTCGGGAATGTTGCCGCGGGCGCGCGGCGCCAGCGGCGTGCGATTCTCGCCCTTGCCGCTGTGGCTGTTCTGCACGACGTTGTAGGTCGAGACCCGCGGCGGCGTTTCCGGCTCGGGGCTCGGCTGAAACTCGAAGAAATAGCCCAACACCGCGCGTCCCGATGCGCGCACGGCCCGCGCCAGGGCTTCGTCTTCGGCGGAACCACGCGCCAGCGCCTGCTGGATCGCCGCCCAGGTCTGGTCGTCGACGCCCTCGACGCGATCGCGCAGCAGGTCGAGCCCATGCACCACGGTCGCTTCGGATTGCACGATGTCGAAGCCGACGACGGCGGCGTCGGCTGCCACCAAGCGGTCGAGCAGCTGCGCCACCAGGGCGCGCGACCACGGCCAGCGCCCCAACTTCTCGAGGCTGGCATCGTCGACGGCGACGACGACCACTTCCGGCGACGCCGGCTGGACGCCGCGCTGCAAGAGGCGATAGTCGACGGCGCGAATGTCGACCAACTCGAGATAGTGGCAGCCGGCGAAGCGCAGCGCCGAGAGCAGCACGCCGAGCAGCAGGGCGATCCGGAACGGGGTCAGGTAATGTGCAAGCATTGGCCGAGCCGATTCTAGCGTCGAGAAGTCGGGAGCGGGTAGCGGAACGTCGGGCGCATCATTTCTTCTTCGGTCGTCGTGGTGGAGTAGCCGGCCGGCCACCTTCGGTGAGCCGCTTGAGATCGAGTAGCGCGTCGAGTTGCTCTTTCGGAACCAACCCGGCGTCGAGGATGGCCTCTCGGATCGGTTTGTCCGCAGCCAACGCGGCGGCGTAGACCTTGGCGGCGGCATCGTAACCGACAAGCGGAGCCACCGCGGTGACCAGCGACGCCGTGCGCTCGGCGTAGGCGTGGCACTGCGGCTCGTTGGCGCGAATGCCGCGGACACAGCACGCGGCCAGCACCCGCGCGCCGTTGCCCAGCAGCTCGAGGCTTTCGAGCAGATTGTGGGCGATGACCGGCATCATCACGTTGAGATCCAGGTTCCCGTTCAGGCCGGCAATGGTGATCGCCGTGTCGTTGCCGATGACGTGAGCCGCCACCATGTTGATCGCTTCCGGGATCACCGGGTTCACCTTGCCCGGCATGATGCTGGAGCCGGGTTGCGTCGCAGGCAGCGTGATCTCGTTGAGGCCCGTACGCGGCCCGGAGGTCAGCACCCGCAAGTCGTTGGCGATCTTCATGAGACCCACGGCGATGGTCTTGAGGGCACCGGACAGCTCGACGCACGCGTCGCGGTTCTGCAGCGCCTCGAAAGCGTTGTCGGCGCGGCGGAACAGGTGTCCGGTCAGCGCGCGGAGCTCGGCAACGACACGCGCCGCGAACTCGGGAGGCGCATTGAGGCCGGTGCCGACCGCGGTGCCACCGATGGCCAGCTCGGCCAGGTGCGCGCGGGTGTTCTCGATACGCGTCACGCCGTGGCGCACGACGCTAACATATCCCGAGAGCTCCTGACCGAGGGTCATCGGCACGGCGTCCTGCAGATGCGTACGACCGGCCTTCACGACTTCGGCGAGTTCGATCGATTTCTCGTGGAACGCCTCAGCCAGCGCGCGCAGCGCCGGTAGCGTATGGCTTTCGACCGCTGCCATCGCGGCGACGTGGATGGCGGTGGGGAACACGTCGTTGGTGCTCTGGCCCAGGTTGACGTGGTCGTTCGGATGGACGCGCCCGCGGTCGCCGCGCTGGCCGCCGAGGATCTCGGTGGCACGCGAGGCAATGACCTCGTTGGCGTTCATGTTCGTCGAGGTACCCGAGCCGGTCTGGAAGACGTCGACCACGAACTCGGCGTCGAAGCGGCCGTTCGCGACCTCGAGCGCTGCCTGCTCGATGGCAGGGCCGAGGTGGTCGTCCAGCAAGCCGAGCTGCACGTTGGCGCGCGCCGCGGCAACCTTGACGCGCCCCAGTGCCTGGATGAAGCGCCGCGAGAAGCGCAGGCCCGAGATCGGGAAGTTCTCCACGGCGCGCGCCGTTGCCGCACCATAGTAGGCAGTGGCGGGCACCTGCATCTCGCCCATCGAGTCCCGTTCGGTGCGCAGCACGGTCACGCGGCGGCTCCCGGTGCGCGCGCCGTTGCGGGGAAGGAACACGGAGCACATATCATAGGACACCGACAGGCCTCGGAGATTTCACCCGAAGGGTGCGTGCTCCGCGCTCCTGGGTCGACGCTCCAAGTCATGTCTCACCCTCGGCGCGTTCAGTCGGCATATTCGGCCAGCGAAAACACGCGGTGCGGTCGCAGGCGCTCGCGGCCGCGCAGGAAGGCCAGCTCGATGACGAAGGCGCAGGCGACCACTTCTCCACCGAGCTGGTTGACCAGCGCGATGGCGGCGCCGGCGGTGCCACCGGTGGCGAGCAAATCGTCGACGATCAGGACGCGGCAGGGATGACCGAACGCGTCGCGGTGAATCTCCAGGGTGTCGTTGCCGTATTCCAGCGCGTACTGCGCCGAGAACGTGCTCGCCGGCAGCTTGCCGGGTTTGCGTCCCACGGCCAAGCCGGTGCCGAGCGCATAGGCCACCGGCGCGCCGATGATGAAGCCGCGTGACTCGATGCCGAGCACCATGTCGATGCGTCCGCGAAACGTGTCGGCAATGCGATCGACCACGCCGCGCAGCGCTTCGGCGTCGGCGAGCAGCGGTGTGATGTCCTTGAAGAGGATGCCCGGCTTGGGAAAGTCGGGGATGTCGCGGATGTAGTCCTTGATCTCTTTCACCATGCGCTCCCGTCGGTAGCGGTGTTGCACCGCAGCGGTGTACCAAATCGGCACCGCCGTGAACAGCGGCCGGCGCGTCAGCCGCCGTGGTCGGCGCGCGGTGGCTGCGGCGCGGCGACCTGGGCGAGCGGCGGCAAGAAGTAGAGCGGGTCGCGGGCGATGTTGTCCTGGCGCACCTCGAAGTGCAGGTTGGCACCCGAGGTGCGGCCGCTGTCGCCCACATTGGCGATGACGTCACCACGGTGCACCGCCTGTCCTTCGCGCACGCCGTTGCGTTGATTGTGGGCGTAGACAGTCGCCAGGCCTTGGCTGTGGCGGACGATGATCACATTGCCGTAGCCGCGCAGCTGGTCGCTGTAGATCACCTCGCCGTCCTGTGCGGCGTGCACGGGGGCGCCGACCGGGGCGCTGATGTCGATGCCGTCGTGATGGCTACGGCCGCGCTGGCCGAAGCTCGAGGTGACGGTGCCGCCAACGACGGGCCAAGCGAACGTGCCGTTTGCCTTGCCGAGCGGCACGCGGCCCGGCGGGCCGGCATTCGCCGAGCGTGGCGTGATCACGTCGACCGGCAGCTCGCGTCGCGCCCCCGGGATGCGCAGGCGCTGCCCGACCTCCAGTCGCGACGGGTCGGCGAGATGGTTCACCGCGGCGAGTTGTTTGGCGGGCACCCCGTAGGCTTTGCTGATGCGATAGAGATTTTCGCCGGCGCGCACGCGGTGATACACCGCGTGGCTGCACGCCATCATTGTGGCGATCGCGGCCACCGCCGCTACTCCGGCAGCCCGCCTCCGCACCCAACACCGCCCTACACCCACGCTCTTCACGCACGCGGGCTGGTCGCCCTGCGTGTTACCCCTCCCGGCCGTTTCGGCCAAACAATCTTCGCCTGCGGCCGCTGTGCGCCTCGTGCGCGTTCATGGCCACCGCACCGTCAAGCCCTGGAGACGCTTCAGCGACGCGTAGTTGGTCAGGTCGAGGTGGAGCGGCGTCACGGAGATGAGCCCTTGCTCGATGGCGCTGAAGTCGGTCCCTTCCGCGTCGACAAACCCCACCTCGGAGCCGCCGATCCAGTAGTACTTCTTGCCGCGCGGATCGACTTTTTCGACGATGGCATCACCGTAGCGGCGCTTCCCTTGTCGCGTCAGCGCGAAGCCCTTGATCTGCTCCGGCGGCAGGTCGGGCACGTTCACGTTGAGCAGCGTATCGGCCGGTAGTTGGTCGCGGAGGACGGTCTCGGCGAGCTCACGCGTGAACGCCGCCGCGGTCGCAAAGTCGAAACGTTCGCGGCCGGCCAGCGAGACGGCAATCGCCGGGACCCCGAGGAGGGTGGCCTCCATGGCGGCGGACACGGTGCCGGAGTAGGTGACATCGTCACCGAGATTGGCGCCGCGATTGATGCCTGAGATCACCAGCCGTGGGCGTTGGGTGAGGATCCCATTGATGGCGAGGTTGATGCAGTCGGTGGGGGTGCCGTCCACCGCGAAGGCGCGCAGGCCCGCCGGCTCGATCCGCAGCGGGCGATAGAGGGTCAGCGAGTGGCTGACGGCGCTCTGATCGCGGTCCGGCGCCACGATCCAGATCTCATCGACTGGCGCCAGCGCCTCCTGCAGCGCCGCGAGACCGTCCGACGTGATGCCGTCGTCATTGCTCAGGAGGATCGACACACGAGAAAACGTACCACCCACACTCGAACGACGCAAATCAGCCAGGCGCGCGACGCGGCGCACGCCCAACTGGGCAAGCCGGCATGCTGTGGAAAAGAATCGGGGCGGCGGGATTTGAACCCACGACCACTCGCACCCCAAGCGAGTGCGCTACCAGTCTGCGCCACGCCCCGAAATGGTTGACGTCAGAGTTGCTCGTTCAGGTGTAGTGCCACTTTGTGGAGGGAAACTCAACCTAGGGAGGCGCCGGGGTACTGTCCGTCTTTGAGAACGAACAGTACCGGCGCCGCTCAGTGCTCGAAGAGCGTCAGGAAGTGCTGGACTCCGTTATCGGTGAGCCGGACGATGCCGGTGCGCTCGTCGACTTGCACCCATCCTTCGTGAGCGAGAAACGAGACGGCGCCACCGATGCAGTGATCGCTGGTGTGGAGGGAACCGGACAAGGCCGAGAGCTCGATGCCGCCGTCGTCACCCCAGAACTGGTAGGCGATCATCAACGTCTTCAACAATCCGAAGACCAGTTCACTGCCCGAACGTTCGCGGTTGCTCGGCCTCATGCCCGATCCAAACCTCCACCGGACGGGGGAGCAACGCACATGCCACCATTGGCGATCGACCCGGTCGGGTCGGCCCCCGGCGACGCACGCTTTTGGTGTGCAATCGCTACAATCTTGACGACACAGTTGACCCCAGCCGGCTCAGCTGAGCAGGCGGTGCAGCGCCTCGATATCCTTCTTCACGCGCAGCAAAACGCTGCGGTACGAGCGATCCGCGAGTCGCAACTCCGGCTGGCGGGGTTCGCTCTTCGACCGCCCCTTGAGGCGTCGGCGCGCGCCTTCGATGGTGAAGCGGTCATCGTGCAGCAGGCGCTTGATCTGCAGCAGCGTCTCGACGTCCTTGCGGCGATAGAGACGGTGGCGGGCGCGGCTCTTGGCGGGCTTGACGAGACTGAACTCGCTCTCCCAGTAGCGCAGCACGTAGGGTTTCACGCCGACGAGATCGGCGACCTCGCCGATTTTGAAATAGAGCTTGTCGGGCAGGTTGACTTTGGCGTCTGGCACAGCGGGTCGCTAGGTCTCGGGATTCATGCTCTTCTTCAAGACGTGGCTGGCCTTGAAGGTCAACACGCGGCGACCCGAGATGGTGATCTCATCTCCGGTTTGCGGGTTGCGACCCTTACGGGGGCGCTTGGTGTTCACGACGAAGTTGCCGAAGCCCGAGATCTTCACCTTCTCGCCGTTCTCCAAGCGTTGCTTGATGACCTCGAAGATCGATTCCACGACATCGTTCGCTTCCTTCTTGGAGAAGCCGACCTTCTCGTAAATCCGCTCGACGATGTCGCCCTTCGTCATGGTCACGCGGAACCCTCCCGCTGGCAAGCCGCCCGGACTAGCGCGGTTCGACGTGCAATGCCTCCTGAACGGCGGCGATCAACTGCCGATGCAATTCATTCACCTCGGCGTCGGTCAGGGTACGATCCTGAGCTCGGTAGGAAATCGAATACGCGAGGCTCTTCTTCCCCGTGGCAATTGGCGGCCCCATGTACTGGTCAAACAGGAAGACGTCTTCGATCACTTGCGACGCGCTGCCCCATTCACGGACGAAGTGCACCACCCGATCGGATGCAAAGTCTGCCTCTGTCACTACTGCAAGGTCACGCACAACCGCCGGAAATCGCGGAAGATCTTCGTAGACGACCCGGGCCGGACAATACTCAAGCAGTCGCTCCAAGTCAAGCTCAAATGTCCAGCAGGGACCGGCCAACTTGAACTCGTCCTCCACCTCGGGGTGCAGCGCTCCGACTACTCCGATCGACGCGCCCCCCAATTCGACACGGGCCGTCTTGCCCGGATGGAAGGCGCCCAAATCGGATGCTGGTGTCCAACGCACGCCGCGCACACCGAGGAAATCGCACACCGATTCGACGATCCCTTTCACGTCGACGAACTCAGTGAGCGCGCCGCGACTGCCGAGCCCATCGTTGGGCAACGTCCGCGACAGAGCGCCGGCCACCCGGCGTCCCTCTCGGAATGTCCCGTTGCGCCAGAAGACTTTGCCGATGGAAAACACCCCCACACTGGGCGCGGCCTGATCGAGGTTGTCGCGCACGATGCGCACCAGACCGGGACACAGGCTGAGGCGCAACTCGGGCTCCTCTTGCGTCACCGGGTTGAGCACCGTCACCGCAGTGCGACGCTCCACGAGACCGGGGAACAACGCATTCATGCGCGGCGAGCAGAAGCTCATGAACACGGCCTCGTGCAAGCCTTGCGCGCACAAGAACCGCTTCAACGCGGCCAGACGTCGTTGGACGTTCCCCTCCCCCGTTCCGCCCAGCATCGCGGCGGGAACCGTGGTCGGCACGTTCTCATAGCCGCCCAGCCGCACGATCTCCTCGATGAGGTCGATCTCACGTGCCAGATCGGCGCGGTAGGACGGCGGCACCACCGTCAGGGTGCCGCGGGTTGCCGGTGATACCGTCAGGCCGAGCGACTTGAGGCGCGCAATCACATCGAGGCGGGGCACCGTCATGCCCAGCATCTCGTCCACACGTTTGAGGCGCAGCGCGATAGGTGCGGCCGGATGCGCCGACGGATACACGTCGACTCGTCCGGCGGCGACGCGGCCTCCGGCGAGCTGGGCCATCAAGGCCGCGGCGCGATCAGCCGCCAGCGGCACCGCCTCGATATCGGTCGTACGCTCGAACCGGAACGAGGCCTCGGACCGCAGGCCCAAGCGTTTCGCGGTGCGTCGAATGCTTGCCGGCAGAAACCAGGCGCTCTCGATGAGGACGCGCCGCGTCGTCGCCGTGACCTCGGTGTCCGCGCCTCCCATGACGCCGGCGATTGCCACCGGGCGATCGCCGCTGGCGATCAGCAGATCGTCCGACTGCAGCTCGCGCGTCTGTTCGTCGAGCGTGGTGAAGCGGCCACTGCTGCCGGCGCGCCGCACGACAATCTCCCGGTGCGGCAGTCGATCGTAATCGAAGGCGTGTAGCGGCTGGCCACGCTCGATCATCACGTAGTTGGTGATGTCGACGACGTTGTTGATCGGCCGCATACCGACAGCGTGCAGGCGGCTTTGCATCCACAGCGGCGACGGTGCCACCTTGACCTCCGACACCATCCGTCCGACGTAACGGCCGCACAGATCGGCGTCGGCGATGCGAATCGCGATCAACTCGGCGACCGGATCGGTCGCCTCAGGCACCGCGAAGCGTTGTCGGCGGAGCCGTTGCCCGGTCAAGGCGGCGATCTCACGCGCCATGCCGAGGATGCTGAGGCAGTCACCGCGATTCGGGGTGATGGCCACATCGAGGACGGTGTCTTCGATGCCGAGAATGGTCCCGACGCGGTCGCCGATCGTCGCCGTGGGCGGCAGGATGAGAATGCCCGACTCATCGCTTCCCACTTGCAGCTCCGCTTCGGAGCACAACATCCCCGCCGAGGTCACGCCGCGCATCTCGGCGCTCGCGATCGTACGGCCGCCGGGCAGGTGCGCCCCGGGGGGGGCGTACGCCACGCGGTCGCCGGCGCGCATGTTCGTCGCGCCGCACACCACCGTCGCCACGGTGTCTTCGGCGGCACGAACGACGCAGACGCTGAGTCGCTCAGCGTGGGGATGCGGGCTGACGCGCACGATCTCGGCACAGACCACCGCCGCGAGATCCTGGCCACGCACCTCGATCCCCTCGACCTCGAAGCCCGACATGGTCAGCCGGTCGGCGAGGCGCGCCGGTGGCAGATCCATGTCGACGAACTCACTCAGCCAATTCCAGGTGACTCTCATCGCGCAGTTCTCCCCGGTTAGAACTGCCGCAGGAAACGCAGGTCGTTGGCGAAGAACAGCCGGATGTCGTTGATCTCGTACTTGAGCATCGCGACGCGCTCCACCGCCAAGCCGAACGCGAAGCCCGACACCGCTTCGGGATCATATCCCACAGCTTCGAACACCCGCGGATCGACCAGCCCGGAGCCCAGGATCTCCAGCCAACCGCTGCCCTTGCAGATGCGACACTGCGCGTCGCTGCCGCCACACTGGAAGCAGGCAATGTCGACCTCGGCGCTGGGCTCCGTGAAGGGGAAAAAGCTGGCGCGAAAGCGCAACCGCGTGTCGCTCCCGAAGATGCGCTGCAGGGCCAGGGTCAGCACGCCTTTGAGATCGCCGAAGGTGACGCGACGATCGACCATCAGCCCTTCGACCTGATGAAACATCGGGGAGTGGGTGATGTCGTAGTCGTGCCGGTAGCACGCGCCCGGCGCAATGATGCTCAGCGGTGGCTTGTGGGTCTCCATGACGCGGATCTGCACCGGTGAGGTGTGGGTGCGCAGGAGGTAGCCGTCGGGCACGAAGAGGGTGTCTTGCATGTCACGCGCCGGATGGTCGGCCGGCACGTTGAGCGCCGTGAAGTTGTGATAGTCGTCCTCGATATCGGGCCCTTCAGCGACGCTGAAACCGAGCCCCACGAAGATGGCAACCATCTCCTCCATCGTCTGGCTGATGGGATGGATGTGCCCGGGCAGGCGCCGGCGTCCCGGCAAGGTGACGTCGATGTGCTCCGTAGCCAGCTGGCGGGCGCGGGCGGCGGCGCGACGCTCGGCCAGTGCCGCCTCGATGCGCTGCTCGACGTCCCCCTTGATCTCATTCAAGTGGGCCCCGATCGCCGGGCGCTCCGCGGGATCGACGTCGCGCAACCCGCGAACCGCGGTCGTGAGCTCGCCCTTGCGACCGAGGAAGCGAATGCGCACCTGCTCGACTTCGTCCTCGCTCGTTGACGCAGCGAGCGCCGCGAGCGCCGCGTGGTGGATCCGTTCGAGCGTAACTTTCATGGCGAGCACGCGTGCCGCCGGCCGGTCCGGCGACGACTGAGTACGCGCTGCAGGGTCCTGGCCAGGGCGCTAGGCGCCTCGGCCAGGAAGGGGCGTAACCGGGGACAGGACGGCGGCGGCAGTGTCAGGCGGCGAGGTGCGCCTTGGCCACTTGGGTGAACTCTTGGAAGCCGGCGGGATCACGCACCGCCAGGTCGGCAAGGATCTTCCGATCGACCCCGATGCCGCCCTGCTTGAGCCCGTGCATGAACTGGCTGTAGCTCAACCCATGCTGCCGCGCCGCCGCGTTGATGCGCACGATCCACAAGCCACGAAACTCGCGTTTGCGCACCTTCCGATCGCGATAGGCATAGGTCAAGCCGCGCTCGACGGTTTCCCGTGCCTGGCGATATTGCTTGCGCCGGCCACCGACGTTGCCTTTGGCGAGCTTGAGGATCTTCTTGTGGCGGTGCCGGCCCTTGGTGCCCCTTTTTACTCGTGGCATGTGCGAACTCCTGGAAAGTCCGTGGGACTTAGCATCTCACCCCGGCGAGAACAAGCGCCGCGCTCACAGATAGGGCAGGAGGCGTGCAATGGCTCGCGCATTGGTGGGATCGACGATCTCCGAGCCGCGCAGCTGACGTTTCTGCTTGCGTGTCTTGCTCGTCAGAATGTGGCGCAGGTAGGCCTTGCGGCGTTTCAGCTTGCCGCTGCCGGTCGCCGTGAATCGTTTCGCCGCTCCGCGGCTGCTCTTTATCTTGGGCATGGGTTTTCCGTCGTTCCTTTCACAAGTCAAATCTCAACTACCTTTGCCAGGCTGCGCCTCGGCTTTCAAACGTTCGATGAAGCTCTCCAACGACACGGCAGGGCCGGTCTCGCCGCTGCGGCTGCGCGGGGCCACGGCGCCCGCCTCCGCTTCCTTGTCGCCGACCACCACCATGTACGGAATCTTCTGCAGCTGTGCCTCGCGGATCTTATAGCCGAGCTTCTCGTTGCGATTGTCCAACTCGGCGCGTACGCCGGCCTGCCGCAGCCGCGCGGCGACCTCGCGGCCGTAGGTGTCTTGGCGCTCGGTGAGGGTCAGCACGCGCGCCTGCACCGGCGCCAACCACAGCGGCAGATTGCCGGCGGTATGCTCGAGGAGGATCGCGATGAAGCGTTCCAAGGAGCCGAGCACCGCACGATGGATCATCACCGGCGTGGCGACGTCGCCGGCCGGCGTCACGTACTTGAGCCCAAAGCGCTCCGGCATGGCGCAGTCGATCTGCACCGTCGCCAAAGTCCACGACCGCTCCAGCACATCGCGGAAATCGAAACCGATCTTGGGCCCGTAGAATGCCCCCTCGCCCGGGAGGACGGTCACCGGAAAGCCGGCATGCTCGACCACCCGGCGCAGCGCCGCCTCCGCCGCATCCCACAGCTCGATACGGCCGAGGAACTTCTCCGGACGCGTCTGCAGGCTCACGTCGATCTGGTCGAAGCCGAAGACGCCGTACACCTCGCGGGTCATGGCGATGAACTGGTCCAACTCCGCGTCGAGCTGCTCCGGCGTGCAGTAGATGTGGGCGTCATCCTGCGCCATGGAACGCACGCGCGTCAGTCCCGCCAGCGTGCCCGACGGCTCATAGCGGTGCAGGCGGCTGAAATCGGCGAAGCGGATGGGTAGATCGCGGTACGAGTACTTGCGCGTGGCGAACAGATAGCAGTGCCCCGGGCAGTTCATCGGCTTGACGCCGTACTCGTCTTCGTCGATCTGCATCAGGAACATGTCGTCGTGAAACGCGTCGTAGTGGCCCGACGTTTTCCACACCTCGGTCTTGTAGATGAGCGGCGTGATCACCTCGGTGTAGCCGTAGCGGCCGTAGAGGCTGCGCATGTACTGCACCAGCGCGTTGTAGACGACCGTGCCGTAGGGGTGGAAGAACGGCGAGCCCGGGGCGATCGGGTGCAGGGAGAACAAGTCGAGCTGCGGGCCGAGGCGCCGATGGTCGCGCTGCTTGGCCTCCTCGATGCGCTTGAGGTGGGCTTCGAGCTGCTCGCGGCTCGGGAACGACGTCCCGTAGATGCGCTGCAGCATCTCGTTGCGCTCGTCGCCGCGCCAATAGGCGCCGGCCACACTGGTGAGCTTGAAGGCCTTGATGCGTCCGGTTGCCGGCACGTGCGGGCCGCGGCAGAGATCGACGAACTCACCCTGCCGATACAGGGACACGACAGCCTCGGGAATGCCGTCGATGATCTCGGCCTTGTAGTGCTCGCCCATCCCACGAAAGAGCTCGATCGCCTGGGCGCGCGGCACCTCCTCGCGGCGCACCGGAAAGTTCGCCTTGGTGATGTCCTTCATCACCGCCTCGATGCGTTCCAGGTCTTCGGGCGTGAAGGGCTCGTTCCGTTTGAAGTCGTAATAGAAGCCGTCGGCGATCACCGGGCCGATGGTGATCTGCACATCCGGGAACAGCCGCTTGACCGCCTGCGCCATCAGATGTGCGGTGGAATGGCGCAGCACCTCGAGACCCTCGTGGGAGTCGGCGGCGATCGGTGCAACCGTCGCGTCCTCGGTGAGCGGGCGCGACAGGTCGACGACGCGGTCGTTCACGCGCGCCGCCAGTACCTGCGGGTTCAGCACCCCGGCAGCCTTGAGGATCTCGAGCACCGGGGTACCGGCTTCCACCTGTCGTTGCGCTCCGTCGGGAGTCGTCACTGTTATCATCGCCATCGCATCCACTGCTCGGTTCGTCCCGGCCCCGCCTGGCGCCGGCGCGGGACTGGTAGGCACGGGCGGGATTGAACCGCCGACCTCTTCCGTGTCAAGGAAGCGCTCTCCCACTGAGCTACGTGCCTGCGTCTGACGCGCCGGCCCACTCCACGCCACGCGCGATCAAGGCTGGGACCGCCGAGAGCGTTATGAGGTACCAATTTCCCTGCGGACGGTCAAGGAACCTCGGGCGCGCCGGCGCGGCAATTGCCAGCGGCGCACGCGGCTGGTAGCGTGCGCCGCGGCATGACGCGCCAGCAGCTCTTCGCGGCGTTCTTTTTCGCGGCGTTCCTGTATCTGCTGTACGAGTTCTACCACATCTTCGAGGGCTTCCTGGCTCCGCTGGCGTGGGCGGCGCTGCTCGCCCTGGTGTTCTACCCGCTCTACAGCCGACTCACCCAGGTGCTACGAGGCCGCACCAGCATCGCCGCTTTCATCTTTACGACGCTGGTGATCATGGTCGTGATCGTTCCGACCGTGCTGCTCACGGTGCTCCTGGCGAACGAGTCCGCCGCGCTGTATCAGCGCAGTCGCGAGTTCCTGGCGAGTGGCGAATTGCAGCACGTGTTGGATCGCCTGCAAGCCTCGACACCGGCGCGGGCGTGGTCGATCGCCTCCAACTTCCTGCGCACCTGGAACGTGGATTTGGCGGGGATCGCGGTCAGCGGTGCCAACGCCCTGAGCAATTTTCTAATGTCGCAGGCAACCGGGATCGCCAAGAACGTCGTGGCATTCGTGATCGACTTCTTCCTGACCACCTTCGCCCTGTTCTTCTTCTTCCGTGACGGCTCGCGCATGGTGCGCGCCGTACGCGACATCCTGCCGATGGAGCCGGCGCACAAGGACTTGATGCTCGTGCGACTCTACGAAACCGTCTCGGCGGTCGTGCACGGCACGCTGGCCACCGCCGCCGCGCAAGGAGTGCTGGCGGGGTTGGGCTACTGGGCTTTGGGCGTGCCCTTCGCCATCTTTCTGGGGTGCATCTCAGCATTCTTTTCGCTCCTGCCGATGGGCACGCCGGTGGTCTGGGCCTCGGTGGTGCTGTTTCTCGGGATCAGCGGCTCGACCGGCCGCGCTGTGTTATTGCTGCTCTGGGGCATCGTTGTCGTCAGCACGGTCGACAACCTGATCCGCCCGTTGATCATCGGCGGTCGGACCGAGATCCCCACCGTTCTGCTGTTCTTCGGAATCTTGGGCGGCTTACAGGCATATGGCTTCTTCGGCATCTTCCTGGCCCCCGCCGTGATCGCACTCCTGGTCGCGTTCGTACGCATCTACAAGGAGCAATACGGGACCGCCGGCTGAGCCGCGCGGAATCGTCCCATCGGGGCAATTTCTAATTGACAAACGCGGCCCTCTTTGGTGTATTCTCCGCACGGTTCGCCGTGAAAATCGCAAAGAAACTTGTCGCGAGTAATTGCGCCGGGCTCGTCCGTCAATCCGAGCCGGCGATGAGAGGGGTGTAATGCGTCGGACGGCGTCAGTGTCATGGTGGATCGGACTCTTCCTGGGTGTCGTTGTGGTGGACATCCACGCGTCCCACGCCGTCATTGACGATGGGGCACTGTGCCCGGGCACTGGCGTCGAGTGCGTGGTTTCCTCCAAGATCACCGTCACCGACCCGCAAGGTATCGACATTACACATCCGTTCGGCAATCCGCCGCCGCCGCCGCTGACCCTGCACATCAAAGCGGGTGGCGCGCTCATCGCCAGCAACAACCCGGTAACGCCGCTCACCATCCGAGCCGGTAAGATCATCGTCGACAAGGGCGGAAGCATCCTCGGAAACGTCGCGGCGGCTACCGGCAACACGTTGACTCTGATCGCCAGCGATGCGGTGACCATCGAGGGAACACTCGACGTGTCGGCGCAACGCCTGAACAACTCCGGGGGCGACGGCGGTTCGATTGCGGTGACGTCGCCATCGGCGTGCGAGATCAGCGGCAAGCTGCGCGCCGTCGGTGCTCGCAGCACCTCGGTGGGCGGCGGTGGCGGCGACATCAGTTTCGATTGCGGCAACGTCACTGTCCTCAAAGGCGCTTCATTCGATGCCAGCGCGTCCGGACCCGGAGCGTCGGGGGGCAACATCTCTCTGAACAGCAACGTCGGCGGGCTCAGCATCGCCAAGGGAGTAACGTTGCGCGCCATCGGCGCCGGGCTCGACGGCGGGTCGGTGTCGCTGTCGACTTCAAGCAACGACCTCAGCGATCCTTGCGTGATCAACGGAAAGATCTCCGTCGACGCGTTGACCGTTGCCACCACGGTGGGCCCGGCAACTGGCGCCGGCGGCAACGTCGACATCTCTTGCGGCGGGGACGTTTCGATCGTCAAGGGAGCGGTGATGAGCCTCAGCGGCGGCGAGGGCGGCGGCGGTGTCGACGTCTTTGCGGGTGGCGACTTCGTGATGGAGAACGGAGCCTCAATGAAGCTCAACGCGACGGACTCGACCGGCGGAAGCGTCGACATCGTCGCGGGCAACAATGCCACCGTCGCCGGCACAATCGAGGCCCGCTCGGGCGGCACCCTCGAGGGCAACGACGGCGCGATCTCGGTCACCAACGACGGCGACCTCGTCATCGCCAAGGGCGCCGTGCTGGACGCCAGCTCCGGTCGAAAGGATCAGCAGGCGGGGCAAATAACTCTGGCGGGTGCCGAATCGGACGGCGTGAGCCAACCCCTCATGGTGATCGAAGCCGGCGCCGTCCTGAAGGTCAACGGCTTCACGGCAGGCCTGGGCACCGTGGATGTCGACCTCTCCGGAAGCCAGTGCGCCGTTGACGGCACCATCCAATCGGACGGACAAACGGGCGACGGCATCGCCATCGGCCTGCTCTGCGACAGCGTCTCCTTGGGGCCCAAGAGTCTCCTCAAGGTCACGACGAAGGGCGGCACCGGCGGGAGCCTCAGCATCGACACGACCGGCGAATTCAGCGGTACGCCGGGGAGTTGCACCCTCAGCGGCAAGCTGCTGCTGCGCGGCACCTCAGGCACCGGTGCGGACGGGACGTTCGTGGCGGCACGCGGCGGCACTCTCGACGTGAATTGCGGCGCCGGCGTGTCGGTGCCGGACCGCGCGCTCATCGATGTCGGTGGCAGCGGCGCGCAGAGCGTCGGCGGGCAGGTCACCGTGAGCGGGCTCGAACTCACGCACATCGGCGGCACGATCAAAGCGAAGGCAGCCGGAGCATTGAGCACGGGTGGCCGCGTTGCCATCGCGGCCCCGGCTGTCTTCTTCGACGCGCTGCCCGGTAGCATCGACGTCTCCGCGCAGGCCGCCGGAGTCATCGAGGCCTCAGCGACCGATGGCGTCCTCGGCGGCGGCGTCTTGCAGATCGCCAAACCCCTCAATGCGAAGGGCAGCGCGTTCGGTGGCAACGTCGTGGTCAGCGGCTGCAGCGTCAGCATCGACAGCCCTGGCTGGCTCCGTGCCGACGGCGCCGCGAAGACGCTCGGGTCGGGTGGCGTCAATGAAGTGCATGCGCGGAACGACCTGACGATCAACGGCAAGATGACCGCCGTGAGCGGCATCAACAGCGTGTCGGTCAACGCGACCACGTCGCCGGCGCTGCTCGGCACGATCCAACCGCTCGCGCAGGTCGATCACTCGCTAACGCCGTGCCCGTGATGGGCGCGAGCACGTCCCGTCCGCACTGACGGCGCGCCGCGGCACCCGACCCGGGCGCGTTCAGCCCGTGGCGCGCTGCGGCTGGTTGGCGAACACCCCGTGCGCCAAGACGCCTTCCGCTTCGCGCACGATATCCGCAAGGACGGCGGCGGCGGGTTTGATGCAGTGAATCAGCCCCATCCCCTGCCCCGCCGGCATGAATGACCGTTCCGCATCTGCGCCGCTGCCGATCCCCATGTAGTCCATCACCCCCTGCTGGAAGGAGTAGGCCACCTGGGCCGGAAACGGCAGGATCTCGTCGCGCTTGCGCTCCCACTCCTCGTTGTACGGGTTGCGGATGGTGCGCGCCGGCTTCCCGGTGTAGCACCGCGTCCGGATGGTGTCGGACTCGCCGCCGTGGAGGATCGCGTCGCGATACGATGATGCCGCCTGTGCCTCCGGAGTGGCAATGAAGCGGGTACCGATGACCGCGCCTTGCGCGCCGAGCGCCAACGCCGCGATCAAGCCGCGGCCGTCGGCGATGCCGCCGGCGGCGAGGACGGGGATGTTCACGGCATCGACCACTTGCGGGATCAACGCCAGGCCGCCCACTTCGCCGGTGTGCCCACCCGCCTCCGTGCCCTGCGCCGCCACCATGTCGGCACCCGCTTGTTCCGACTTGATGGCGTGGCGGACCTTGCCGATCATCACGATGACGATCATGCCGCGATCGTGCATCTCGGCAATGAACTCCTGCGGCACAGCGAGGCCGGCGACGAAGACCTTTACGCCTTCATCGAAGACCACCTGCATCTGCGGCCGGATCATCTCGGGAATCGGCGCCAGCAGGTCTACAGCGAACGGCTTGTCGGTAAGCGCCCGCGTCCCGCGGATCTCGTCGCGCAGCTGTTGGGCATCCAGCGTCGCGGCGCCGATGACACCCAGCCCGCCTGCGTTGGACACCGCCGCCACCAGCCGGTGCATCGACACGCCGCCCATCCCGGCGAGGATGATGGGGTATTCGATGCCCAGCCGATCGCAAATGTCAGTGCGCAACATGCGGACACACTCCAGTCCGCGCCGGCAACCGTTCAACGCTGCTCGTGCGTCTCGTCATGCGAGTGCTTAAGCGCAGGCGCATCGCCGAGTCAACATAGGGCAACCCGGACGATGGGGGAAACAGGAAGGCGTGGCGGCCCGGTCATGACCGGGCCGCCATAGCGTGGAAAACGGAGGGTCTACTTCTTGTCGGCGCGGGCCAATTCGTCGTCGATCACGGCCTTGAAGTTCTCGTAGGGCTGGGCACCGCTGATCAAGCGCCCGTTGATGATGAATGCGGGCGTCCCGTTGACACCGACGCTGCTACCCTCGGACTGCTCGGCCTTCACCACATCGAGGGTCTTCTTGTTGTCGAAGCAATCGGTGAACTTTGCCGCGTCGATGCCGCTGTCCTTGAGCGCCTCGAGCGATTTGTCTTTGATGTTGTCCTTGGTGATGTCGCGCTGATTCGAAAAGTAGTAGTTGTACAGCTTCCAGAACGCGTCCGGCTTCTGCTGCGCGGCGCACTCGGCACCCACCGCCGCCGGCTCGGCCCAGGGGTGCATCGGCAGTGGGAAGTTCTTGTACACGAACTTGACCTTGTCTCCGTACTCCTTCAGGACCTGATTCTCCATGGTTTGGTAGCCGCGCGAGCAGAACGGGCACTGGAAGTCGGAGTACTCGACGATGACGACCTTGGCATTCTCGGGGCCCTTCGACGGCTTCCCCTTCAAGCTGATCTTCTTCATCACGCCCGCAAACGGGTCGACGCTGAGATCTTCGACGTCGCCGAAGATGGCGTACTTCCCGTCGTCGGACATGGTAACGGTCACTTCGCGTCCACCCACCGCGAGCGTGCCGGTCTTGGCTCCCTTGATCGGCGACGCCTTCAAGTCCTTCACCTCGACCTGGGCACTGGGAGGCACGTTCGCCTTGCGGCGATAATATTCGACGAGCTTCTTCGTCATCGCGTCGTCTGCAGCATGCGCAACGGCGACGAACCTCGCGCCGGCCAGCAGGGCAAACGCGGCCATAGCAACCCAACCGTATCGCTTCATAAGCATCCTTTCCTCAATGAGAGTTCCGAGTCTGTTATCATGTGCCTGCGCCCGACTCAACGTCTCCCCGGCGCAACGCGTACCGCCGGGCTGCGTCTGCTCAGACGCCGCACGGCCCACAGCCATTCACCGGCACTGCACAACCCGGCGCGAAGCGAGCCAGCTCGAGAGCGGGCCCAGGCGAGCGCCTCGCGAGCTCGCGCTCGCCGCCATTCGCTACTTGAACAGCTTCGCCCGCACCGCGCTCAACGCTTGCGCAAATTGATCCGGTCGGTAGTCGAAGCGGTCGACCGCCGCCAGCAAGCGGCGCAAGTCGTCTTCGATGCCGCCCGGCCCTTTGCCGCAGCGGCCCGGGAACGCCGGCTCGCACAACGCTTGAATGGCGAGGATGGCCTGCTCCGGGGCGCCGGTCGTGTACCACCAGGGCTCGCCGATGTTGTCGATGCGCGTGACGTTGGAGGTGGCTGGGCGGCTGTAGCTGAAGCGCCTGATGGCCTTGAACTTCTCGCCGCTCGCGGTGATGCGTTCGAGACACCGCTTCGCCGTCGCCTGATCGACCTTGCGCTCGACGATGCGCTGTTCGTACGGCGCCAGCCACTGCTCCAGCCGCGTGGCCTGCTGTTTCGCCTGATCCGCACCGCTGCGCACGCCGGCGGTGACGGCGTTCCATATGCCGGCCAGGTCATCGCGCTGATCGGGAAACATCGCGGCCATGATCGCGTCGACCATGTCGTAGTGACCCTGCGCCTGCCGAACCGCGTCGTCGAGGAGCTTGTGGTGGCATTGGTAGCAGTTCTTGTCCTCGAAGTGGGAGAACTTGCCGATGGCCTGGTAGTTGGTGTCGCCGGCGCGACGCGCAATCATCGCGGCAGCGTTGCGCAGCCCGGTAACCTGGCCGACGCTCCACAACGTCGGATCCGCGCTGAAGGCCCCCTCCGGCAGGTTCTTCTGGTCGTCCCAGTGCTTCATGATCTGCGCGTACGCGACCATTTCGAACTGCAGCGGCGGATGCCCGCCGGCGACGATCTCGTGGTCGATCTCGACGTGGCACGACGCGCACTTCTCGGCGCGCAGCTTGAAATTGGCGTTGTCGTAGAAGCCGCGCGAGAAGAACTGCGCCTTCTTCTCCTTCCAATCCTTCTCGACATGCGGCTTCAGCCAGAACTCCGACGGACCGTGGCAGTGCTCGCAGCTCACGCCGTCGCGACGCTGGTAGTGACCGTCGGGGGCGTTGGTTGCCTCCGGCGCGTGGCAGACGAGACACTTGTCGCTGCTCGTTGCCTCGATCCCCATGTACGTGGCGATCGTCTTGCCCTCCGGTGTCTCCAAGGTGGCGTAGGCGCGCGAGTGGTGGTCGATGTTGCGGTTGAGCCATTGCGTGCGCGCCGACTTCCACGGCCGCCACGTCTTCTTCTGCGCCTCGGTCGTGGGCAGGCCGGCGCCGTGGCAGGTCGGGTTGCCGCATCGGCTGTCGCCTTCGAAGCGGGCGCTCTCAGCGCCCACGGGCGATGGCGTCAGGCTCGCACCGAGCGCCAGCACCACGGCCACGCACACCACTTGCTCGCACATCCTTCGTGTCTGGTTCACGAGTCCACCTCCCGAGCGGAACGTGCTCATCCCTCGCCTCCCTCAACCCGCCGGCGTTGCGCCGTGTGTCAACGCCCACCGCGCGGGGTTCGGCAATACCACAAAAGGTTTCTGCGTAAACCCTTGCCTCGCCCACCCACTCTTTGATAGAGCGGCCTGCGAAATCGGACTGACATGCAGGATCCGCACGGTGCTGACGATGTCCCGACGTTCCGACGCGTATAGGCCCGACGGCCTCGCCGGCCAGTGGCTCGCTCGCGAAGAGCTGGGCCAGATCGAGTTCTTCAAGGGCTCGAAACGCGCCTTTACCATCAAGCTCAACACCAACCTTGCCCCCGTTGCCAATCAAGCTGAACCCGGCATCAAGGCCGTGGTGCGACGGGAATACCAAAAGGATGACGTCATTTGCAAAGCCGGTGAATACGGCTCGACGGCCTTCCTGCTCCTCGAGGGTACGGCGACGGCGTCGATCCCCGAGCATTCCGTCCCGACGGGCGTCCCCGGTCGCAGCGGCTCGTCGCTGGCGCGCCTGAAGCAGATGTTCCGCCGCCGCGCACGCGGTGCCGCCGCCAGCGAGCCGGCGGAACCGGAGATCGGCGAGATCAGCCGCTACGCCAGCCTCAGCTGCACCAACCCGCCCCTGCCGGTGACCTTGCAAGCCGGCGACGTCTTCGGCATCGATTCGTGCATCAACTTCTATCCGCGTGAAGCCACCGTCCGCGCCGCGGAACGCTGCGTCGTGCTGGAGATGCTGCGCTCGGTGCTCGACAGCATCCGCGACGCCGGAACGGCCGGCGGCAAGGTGGACGAAGCCTACGAAGCCGCTGCCATCCGCAACACGCTCTACCTCAGCACGCTGTTCCGCGATCTGAGCGGACAGCAGCTCGACGAGCTGGCCGCATCAGCGACACTGCTGACCCCGGAGTCCGACGACGTTCGCAACAACGTCGTCTACAGCGAAGGCGAGGCGGTCGATGCGCTGTATTTGATCCGTGCCGGCAGCATCAAGCTGTCGCAACAGAAGGCCGGCGGCGAGCTCATCTTCACCTACCTCGGGCGTGGCGCCGCCTTCGGGTTGGAGGAGATCGTCCCGACCCGCCAGCCCAGCCGCTTGCTGCTGCACTGCACCTCGCATCCGAACGACTTTCCCGCCGTCGCGGTGGGCACGACCCTGACCCTCGGCCGCAGCCAGGCCTGCGAGATCGTGCTGCCGCGCGAGAACCGCGCCGTCGGACGCAAGCACTGCCGGCTCGAAGATCGCAACGGCGATCTCTACGTCGTCGACCTGGGGAGCGCCAACGGCACCCTGCTGAACGGTGAGCCGGTCCAAGAGGCCGTGGTGACAGCCGGCGATCGCCTGGGCCTGGTCGATTACACCTTCGAGCTGACGCGCGCGGCCGTCACAGCCGACGTCGCCGCCACCCGTTTCGCGACGGCCACCGGGCTCGACACCTTCGAGGTCGTCAAGATCCCCAGCAGCGCGCTGCAGCAGTTGGCGCAGCACAATGACCGATTCCTCGCCTCGGCGAGCGGCGTCGCGCGTTCGCTGGACGCGGCGATCTACGCCAAAGGTCCCGCCGAACAGACGTTGACCAGCGATCTCATCGAGCTCAACCTCTACAACTCCCAGAACGTGCTGCTGATCGATCTCGATCGCTGCACGCGGTGCGACCAGTGTGTGCGCGCCTGTGCCACCGCGCACGACGGCGTGGCGCGCTTCACGCGCGACGGTCCGCGCTTCGGCCACTACCTCGTCACCCTGGCGTGTCGCTCGTGCACCGATCCCAAGTGCATGGTGGGGTGCCCCGTCGGCTCGATTCGGCGTAAGGACTCGCTGGAGATCCGCATCGAGGACTGGTGCATCGGCTGTCAGCGGTGCGCCAACCAATGCCCGTTCGGCAACATCAACATGATCGAGCTCGGCCAGGCTACAGCGGCGGCGCCTGCCGAGGCTCCGGCCCTACCGCCGTTGCGCGCCACGGTGTGCGACCTGTGCGCCGGCTACGACGGCCCGAATTGCGTCTATGCCTGTCCGCACGATGCAGCCATTCGGGTCAACCCGGCGGCGTTCCTGTCGACAGCGGACAACCAGTGAGCCGGCACAATGGCGCGGCCTCGTGACCGTATGATGGAACCACGCGACCCCGATGCTGATCAACTCTGATCACGCCCGCTGGATCACCGGCAGCGTCGTCGTAACGGCGGTCGCCGCCGCCGGCTACGGCTACTATGCCGCCGCCAGCCCGTACGGACCGTCAGGCGGAAGTTGGCCCGGACTCTTCTTCGGCATCACCGGCACATCGTTCATGGTAGTGGCCGGCCTGCTGAGTGCCCGCAAGAAGCTGCTGACACGTCGCCTCGGCAGCGCGCGAGTGTGGATGCAGCTGCACATCTGGTTGGGTCTTCTTGCCGTCCCCTTCATCTGGTTTCACTCGGGCTTCGGTCTGGGCGGGCCGCTGACCACGGCCCTCATGGTGCTCTTTTACATCGTCATCGCCAGCGGCATCTTCGGCCTCACCGTGCAACAGTTCCTGCCGGCGATGATGACGGCACGCGTGCCCCTGGAGACCCTGCGCAGCCAGGTCGATCACGTCAGTGCCGGCCTCGCCGTCGACGCCTACGAACTGGTGAGCAGCGTCGCCGGTGCGCTGAGCGGTGCGACGGAGGAGCAAGCCAGCCTGGAAGCCGAGGAGCAAGCCGCCAAGGCGCGGCCGGGTAACTGGAAGCAAGGCCGCCGGCTGCCACCTGCCGAACCACCGCTCGCCAGCGCCGCCGCCCTCGCCACGTTCTACCTCGGTACCATCCGCCCGTATCTGCGGCGGCGCGCCGGGGTCGTCGCGCCGGTGCCGGACTTCCGCCAGATCCGCCTCGAAGCCACCGAGGAGTGGCGCGCCACGGTCGAGAAGCTGCAAGCCCTGTGCGAGGAATCCCGCCAGCTCGCGGTGCAAGTGCGCCTGCACAGCTGGTTGCACCACTGGCTGCTCATTCACGCGCCACTTTCCCTGGCCATGTTCGTGCTGGCGGCGCTGCATATCGTCTTCGCCTTGCAGTACTGACCCGGATGGCCCGACGGTGAGAGCGAGCAAAGACATCGCCAAGCGGCTACGGTATGACCGATTCCCGCGGCCCGACCTCTTTCGGCGCCTCTACCTGGTCGTGGGTGCGGCCGCGGCGGTCGCCGGTCTCGCCGCGTGGCTGCTGTTCACGGGCGCCTTCCGTCAACGCCAGTACCTGCCGGGCCCGGTCTCGCAGAATCACGCCACCTTCGGCGATCGCTGCGAAAAATGTCACGACCAGTTTCACACGGTCAGCAACAAGGCATGCTTGGAGTGCCACACCGCACGCGTCCACTCGGAGTTCGAGGTCGACACCCCGCGCTGCCGTGATTGTCACGTCGAGCACCGCGCCGCCGCGGTCTTCCTCTCCGTGAGCAATCGCACCTGCATCGAGTGCCACGCCCAGCTGACGAGCAAGCGTCAGCCGCAGGCGCTGGTGCAAACCACGATCCGCAGCTTCGCGGCGCATCCGCAGTTCGCCGCATTGCGCGAGGGGCACAGCGACCGCGCGGCGGTGCGCTTCAACCACAAGATCCACCTGACCTCGGACAAGATTGCGCGCGACGACAAGCTGTCCTGCGCCAAGTGCCATCAGCCCGAGCGCGATGGCAAGTATATGCAGCCGATCCTCTTCGAGACCCACTGCAAACGCTGCCACGAACAGAAGCCTCCCAACCCGATCGGCGGCATCGAGGCGCCGCATAAGGCGCCGGATGCCGTCCACGACGGCCTCGCGTCACAGCTGGTTGTCATCGCGGTGCAGAATCCGGAAGCCATCTTCGTGGGTCGCGAAAGCACCCTCCCCGGCGTGCCGCCGCGACCGCCGGTTTCCGAAGCGCGCAGCTTGCGTACCTTCCAAGACGAGTGGCTCAACAAACTGGAGACCGCCTTGTACAAGCCGTTCGAAGACACCGCACCGCTGCTCGAGCGCAACAAGTACTGCTTCCTCTGTCACTTGGAGGACGGCGAGCGCAGCGCCGGCGAGCTCCCCAAAGTCAAAGAGACCAAGATCCCGCGGCGCTGGCTGCCGCGCGGCGAGTTCTCGCATCGCAAGCACGACATGGTGGCGTGCAAGACCTGCCACGACCACGTCGAGACGAGCGTCCTCACCAGTGACGTCAACCTGCCGAAGCGCGAGCTGTGTCAGCGCTGCCATGCCGACGACACCCATGAAACGGCGGGCACGTCGTGCATGCTGTGTCATCTCTATCACGACACCAGCAAGACCCCCGACCTCCGCATCACCAAAGCGAAGGACATCTCGCTCGACGTGCTGACCGGGCACTAGGCCGGCGGCCGTCACGAGTGGCACTTCGGCCGCGGCTACGAAGCGCCGCCGCTCGAACGCCCGTGGAACGGCCGCCGCGTCGTCGTGATCGGCGATGCGGCTCACGCCTCCGCACCGACTCTCGGCCGGTGGGGAGCGATGGCCATGGAGGACGCCTGGGTGCTGGCCGACGAGCTTGCTGGATCGCCGATGTCCGGTGCTCTGCCGAACTTCTGTCGGCGCCGATCCCCCCGCGTTCAGTGGATCCAGGAACGAACGCGCGCATGGGTCGAGCGCATGCGCACCCCTGATGGGGCTGCTGATCTCGCCACCATCCACCAACACGACTACGCTCCCCTGCTCAACGAGCCGTGATTTGGTCGATCTGGGGCAGATGCTATGCCGATGGAGTGTGCGCATTGTCAGTCCGAGCGATGGAGCTAGCTGAGCAGCTCGATCCGGAGCAGCGTGCTGGGGATGACTGAGCCGGTCGGCACCTCGCGCATCTTGACGCTGCTTTCACCGACCTGGCGGATTCCACCGCGTTGAAGACGCAGCGCGGCGATCAAGCGGTGGGCGGGCTCATCACGCGGCATCGGGCGCACGTACGCCGGGTGGCGGCGGACTTGGGCGGCCGCATCATCGACGGGGCTGGCGCTGGCTGCTTCCTGACATTCGAAACCCCCAGCGCTGCGCTGCTGTTCGCGCTGCGCCTCCAGCAGGTCCATCGCGACGAGCCCGACCTCCCATGCTCAATCCTGCATCCTCATCGCTGGGGGGCAGCGATGAGCCGGAGAGTCCTAGGGAACGAACGAGCGGAGTGATTTGCTCTCCAGTGTCCCCCGTATGGTCCTCTTGACGAAGCTCGATGAAATGTGGCCAAACGGGGGCGATCGCTATGGCGGACTCGTATAAATCAAGCGATCAAGGAAATACCGAACGGCAGGGATCGCACGCGCTTGTTGGGGCTACTGCGGCCTATGCGGTATTGGTTTTCGCAAGCCTTTTCTTGCTGGGGATACCACCGGCAGCCGCCGAGAGCGGTCCCCAGGTTGTCGCATGGTTCCGGGAAAATCGCGATGCGGTCCGATGGGCCGTGTGGACGCTGACCGTCTCAATACCGCCGGTTGCAGTCATGATCGCGTTGTTGCGACGGCTGCTTCCCTCGCCGCACCGTGACGTGTTTCTGCTTGGTGGGGTTATCTTCCTGGCGATGGGAGGAGTGTTTAGCTGGACCCTGGCCGCCCTCGCACTGCACGCAGACAGTCTTGAACCAGCAATCGCCCGAACGGTCCTCGATGTAGCCGTCTTTTTCGGCCCTGTTTTGACTGGCGCGACCACCACGATGATGGCGCCAGTGACGTTACTCGCGTTGCGGGGGCGTGCCGACCTGCCGGTTTGGCTCGGTTTCCTAGGCCTGGCCGCGTTCGTCGAGCAGTCGATCGAAACGATCACCATCTTCGGCTCGACCGGTTTTACCCAGCCCGGGGGCGCTATGAACCTGCAACTCGGCGCCGGTCTCACGTTGGCATGGCTACTCTCTTTCGGATTCTGGGGAGGCTTGCGCGGTCGCGCCCCAAACCCTCCAGGATGAGGGTCCGTCGAACGAACACACCGCGGCGGCACTTTGAAGTGCGCGAGATCAATGGTCACGAATACACCGCGCGGAAGCATGCACGAGGCCACGGCGCAGGTGCAGCGAACAGGGCTCCATCTGTACACGACGCTCGGTGCGATTGGATACTGCACGTGCTTGCGCCGGGGGCTGGCGGCACTTGGCTCGAGGCAGCCCGCATGACAGACGCCGTCGGCACCTCGCGCATCTTGACGCTGCTTTTCACCGACCTGGCGGATTCCACTGCGTTGAAGACGCAGCGCGGCGATCAAGCGGTGGGCGGGCTCATCACGCGGCATCGGGCGCACGTACGCCGGCTGGCGGCGGACTTGGGCGGCCGCATCATCGACTGGGCTGGCGATGGCTGCTTCCTGACGTTCGAAACCCCCAGCGCTGCGGTACTGTTCGCGCTGCGCCTCCAGCAGGTCCATCGCGACGAGCCCGATCTCCCGGGCGTGCGCACCGGCATCCACATGGGCGAGGTGAGCGAACATTGCGGCCCCGACGGCGACGCCGGACATCCCCGCGTCGAAGGACTCGCCGTCGATCTCGCTGCCCGCATCTCAAGTCTCGCCAAGCCGGGACAGATCCTGATGTCCTCGGCGGTGGCCGACAGTGCGCGCCAGCGCCTCGATGCCGGGGCTTTCTCACAGCCGGTTCTCTGGCGGGCGCACGGCAGCTACGCCCTGAAGGGTTTCGACGAGGCGCTGCACATCCGCGAAGTCGGGATTCAGGGCGTGGCCCCTTTCGAGGCGCCCGCAGCGGGCGAGAAGGCGCAGCCGGCGCCGTCGACTGCTGCGCAAGCGCCGCGCAGGCGCAGCGTGCCTCTGACCATCGCCGTGGGTGTGCTCGGCGCGGTCGTTGCCTATGTCGTGCTATTGCGCGCGCCCGATCGTCTGCGCGTGAACTTGATGAGCCCAGCAGCGACAGCACCCACAGGCAACGTGCTAACCGCTCCCGGCTTTGGCGATCGTCCGGCAATTGCCGTCCTGCCGCTCGACAATTTGTCTCCCGATCCCGAGCAGGCCTTCTTCGCCGACGGTCTCGCGGAAGACCTGATCACTCGTCTTTCCGCCTGGCGCTCCTTCCCGGTGATCGCGCGCAACTCGAGCTTCAAGTACCGCGGCGGAAACCTCGACCTGAAGAAGGTCAGCGCGGAACTCGGCGCGCGCTACCTCGTGGAGGGCAGCGTCCGCCGCTCCGGCGATCGCATCCGGGTGAGCGCACAGCTCATCGACGCCCCGTCCGGGGAGCACATCTGGGCCGAGACCTATGATCGCGATGTCAAGGACATCTTCTCCGTTCAGGACGAAATCAGCAGTACCATTGCCGCGACGATCGCGGAGGACTTGGGTCGTGTGGAGGGCGAACGCGCGCGCCAGCGCGGCACCGCGAACCTCGAGGCGTGGAGCGTCTACGAGCTGGGCTGCGCCAAAGGGTACGGGTCCCGTGATGACGTTGCCGAGGCCCGGCGGCTGTTTGAGCGCGCGATCGCGCTCGATACGGGCTTTGCAACCGCCCTGGCGAAGCTGTCGTATACGTATTCGTGGGACGTGGCCTTTGGCTGGACAGACGCGCCCGACCAGAGCGCGGCGGCCGCGATCGAGGCCGCCCGTCGTGCGATCGTGCTCGACCCGCGAGAGCCGCTTGCGCACGCCGCACTCGCCAACGCGTATCTCGCAGCAGGCGACGTACAAGCCGGCTTCGATTCGGCCCAGCGAGCCATCGACTTGAACCCGAGCATGCCGGAGGCGTGGATCGAACTTGGGTGGGCTCAGTTGCTGTTGGGGCATTCGGAAGCTTCCATCACCGCGAACAGGAATGTCCAGCGGCTGAACCCAAAGGGCGATACCGCGATAGTCGCCTGGGACAATATGGCTCTCGCTCACTGGGAAATGGGAGAGTTCGATGCATCGGTCGACGCAGCCCGCCATCTGGTCGCCATGAAGCCCGACTACTGGTGGGGTTACGTGGAACTTGCACTGAGCTTTGCCTCCCTCGGTAAGCTCGACGAGGCGCGCGCGGCCATCGGCCAGGCGCGCCGCGTGCAGCCCGACCTGTCGATTGCGAAGATCCAGCGGGCGTTCGGCGTCTCGCGTCCCGAGATCGACGCGCGCCGGGACGCGGCGCTGCGCAAGGCCGGGCTCGAGTGAGGCTGCGATGACATGCGCGGGGTGCGGTTTTGCGAACCCGGAGGCGATGAGGTTTTGCGGGCAGTGCGGCGCCGCATTGCAGGTGGAAACGACCTGTGCAGCGTGCGGACTGGAGAACCCTCCCGGGTTCAAGTTCTGCGGTGGCTGTGGCGCGTCGTTGGCAGCTGACAGTCGTACGCTGAAAGCTCCAAGCCAGAGCGATCGCCGGCCTCCAACCGCCGACCTTCGTTCCCACACCCCCGAACATCTGGCCGACAAAATCCTCTCGTCACGCACGGCGCTCGAAGGCGAGCGCAAACAGGTCTCTGTACTCTTCGCCGACGTGAAGGGCTCGATGGAGTTGGCCGCACAGCTTGATCCGGAAGCGTTCTCGAACATCATGCAGCGCTTCTTCCGCATCCTCTCCGACGGCGTCGAACGCTTCGAAGGCTTCGTCGGCAAGTTCACCGGCGACGGCATCATGGCACTCTTCGGCGCCCCGATCGCGCACGAGGACCACGCGCAGCGCGCCTGCTACGCCGCCCTGCGGCTGCAGGAGCAGCTCCGAGCCGAAGCCGATCGGCTGCGGCTCGAGCACGGGTTGACCTTCTTGGTGCGTATCGGACTGAACTCCGGTGAGGTGGTCGTCGGCTCGATCGGCGATGATCTGCGCATGGAATACACGGCGCAGGGCTACGTCGTCGGCCTGGCCTCGCGCATCGAGCAGATCTGCGATCCCGGCCGGGTCTATCTGACCGAGGACACCGCCCGTCTGGTCGAAGGCTACTTCCAGCTGCGCGACCTCGGCGAAACGCACGTCAAGAACGTGAGTCGGCCCATCCGCGTGCACGAGTTGGTCAGGGTGGGCGCGCTGCGAACGCGGTTCGACGTCTCGCGCGCTCGGGGCCTATCGAAGTTCGTCGGCCGGCAGACGGAGATGCAGACCCTGGAACAGGCGCTCGCCGAGGCTCGCCAGGGCAACGGCCGAGTGGTTGGCATCGTCGGCTACGCCGGGCGGACGCCCGCTTCTGCCGTGCATGCGGCGCCCTTGCCGCGGACCTGTTCGGGGTGTGGTGTGGCCCTGCCCACGGCCGCACGGTTCTGCCCCCCTCCTGGCATGAGATCAACCAGCGTCGCCGTGACCGGCATCCGTTCGCCAGGCCGAGAATTGGCTCGCCGGGCTATGAAGCGTCGCCCCTGGCCTGCTTCTCCTTCTTGGCTTCCTGAATCGACCTGTAGCGGAGTATCCCAGGGCGAGCGGAGCGTGCCCTTCCCAATTCGCCGAGGCGCTTCATGCGTTCGAGAATTTTCGGGTCGCCTGAAGCGGCCCACAACGCACGGCGCGCCTCTTCGAAGGTTCGGAATCTCTGCACGCCCATCTTATTCATCCTCGATGGCGAACTTCGCTTTCAAGTCGAGCGCGTCAGCCCGGTCGATTGGCCGGACCGTCTGCCTCTTCATACGGTACAGCATTCTGGGCGTCGCGACCCTGGCACGAACGTCACCCACGGCGAGAGTTTCACTTTCGATATCCTCGAATCGAAATGCTTCACCGATTCGTG
>Ga0335082_10000836_pt1 | contig 32226 bp, 19 predicted proteins | sample Lox_Sample_41_FD_206718 | JGI IMG/M metagenome (GOLD analysis project Ga0335082, IMG submission 206718) | Soil microbial communities from Loxahatchee National Wildlife Refuge, Florida, United States - Lox_Sample_4.1 | ecosystem: Environmental > Terrestrial > Soil > Wetlands | place: USA... | reverse complement strand
ATTGTCTGCAGATCCAGAACAGGTTTGTTTACCCGCTGCTGAATTTCCACTTGTCAAAGAATCCGAGGAGAGTGGATACCACCAATTTGCAAATCCTGGCTGGCGGTTCTTGCGCGCAAAACAAAACGCCCCAGACTCGATTTGAGTCCCGGGACGTCTGTTGATCAGCCCTCCCCCAAGTGCTGCTCGAGGACTACTCTAGTTCCCTATCCCGGTCCCGTAAATGGCCCATCGGTGTTAAGGTGTGGCACGACGGTGGACAGGTCGGGGGACCCGGGGAGCCACCGTGAGATCCCCTTTTTCCACACAATCGGGGATAAGTTAGGACAACCCCCAGTTTCTGGTTTTGCTGGCTTGCGGATTTTGGCGCGCAAAACAAAACGCCCCGGACTCAATTTGAGTCCCGGGACGTCTGTTGATCAGCCCTCCCCCAAGTGCTGCTCGAGGACTACTCTAGTTCGGAGACCCCGGACCGTAAATGGCCCCACGGTGCTACATATGGCACGAACGGGTAGGTACTCCGTAAGTCCATCAAATAACGGACTTTATACTATCGTGATGATCGATTTTCAGCTGAGGACTTCGCTACCTGGGGACGATTTTCAACGTTTTGTCACAGCGATCCAGAAATAGGGTCGAGAGTCTGACAGGACACGGGCCTGGAGCAATTTGACTCCGACGATGTCATAGAGAAGAATGGCGCGGGTTTTTACGTGAAGCGAGGAGACATGATGCGCAATACGATTCTTGCAGCCGTACTGGCTCTGGGGATTTGTTGGCAGGCATTCGGGCAGGGAGGGTTCCGTCCGGACGCCATGGACACGGTTCTGTACGGGGCGGCCTACTATCCCGAATACATGCCCTACGAACGTCTTGATAAGGACGTGGAACTGATGAAGCAGGCGGGCATCACCGTCGTACGCATGGGCGAGTCGAGTTGGGGATTATGGGAGCCAGAAGACGGCCGGTTCGAATACGCGTGGATGGATCGGGTGGTCGAGCAGATGCATAAGGCGGGGATCAAGGTCATCATGGGGACTCCGACGTACTCGATCCCGGCATGGATGTACAAGAAGCATCCGGAGATCGTGATGACGCGGCTGGATGGGCGGACAATCACGTATGGCATGCGACAGAATGCGGATCTGCTGAACCCGACTTACCGGTTTTACTGCGAGCGCATCATTCGCAAACTGGCCGAGCATTACAAAGACAATCCGGCGGTCATCGGATGGCAGATTGATAACGAGACTCCGCCGGGCGGAGCAGCGAATAAAGACGTGCAGGATGGGTTTGTCGAGTACCTGCAGCACAAGTTCAAGACGGTGGAGGAACTGAATAAACTTTGGGGGCTGAATTACTGGGGGCAGCGGCTGAATAATTGGACGGAAATTCCACCCGAGAGCGGCATTCTCAATCCAGGATGGAAGCTGGAGTGGCAGAGATACGCGCAGTGGATCACGACTGACTTTCTGGCGTGGCAGGCTTCGATTATGAATCAGTACAGGCGGCCGGATCAGTTTGTAACGCAGGATTTCGCCGGGCCGCCGCGGCCCGAGGTGAATGAATACGATATTTCCAAAAGCCTCGACGTTGTGGCGGTGAATCCTTATCACCATGCGCCGCAGGATGAGTACGACGGCGAGGAGTCCTCTTACCAGGGGGACTACGGGCGATCGCTCAAACGGACCAACTATCTGGTGACGGAAACGAACGCGGACACGATTGGATGGGATTCCCGGATTCAGTTCCCACCTTATGACGGACAACTGCGGCTGGATGTGTATACGCATTTGTCCTCGGGCGCGAACATGGTGGAGTACTGGCATTGGCATTCCATTCACTACGGGCAGGAAACGTACTGGAAGGGCATTCTGGGGCACGATCTGGAACCGGGGCGCCCGTATGAGGAAATGAGCAAGACGGCGCATGAACTGCGGCGCATTGGGCCGGAGATTGCCGGTCTGAAGCGTACGAATCAAGTCGCCATCCTGTACAGCTCGGACTCGTATTGGGGCATCGAGTTCATGAAGTTCAGCGATAAGGAGAACTACCGAACGCTGCTGCGACAGATGTATCACGTGCTGTACCGGAGCAACGTCGGGGTTGATTTTGTGTTCCCCGAGAGCACGAATTTTGCGGACTACAAAGTGATTGTGGTGCCACCGCTGTATGTGGCCAGCGACGAGTTGCTGAACAAACTGGCGGAATACGTACGCAATGGCGGGCATTTGGTGATGTCCTTCAAGAGTGGGTTCACTAACGAATACGACACGGTTCGGTGGACTACGATGCCCGGGCCTTTGCGCGAGGCGGCGGGAGTTCACTATCAGGAGTTTTCCAGTTTGCGCCAGCCTTTGTCCTTGAAGGGGGATCCATACCAGGTCGGAGAGGAAAACAAAGTCTCGGATTGGATGGAGATGATTGCGCTCGATTCCGCGCAGGCGCTGGCGTATTACGATCATCCGTTCTTTGGAAAGTTCCCTGCCATTACGCGCAACGCATTTGGAAAAGGGAGCCTGACGTATGAGGGGACTGTGCTGTCGGACGCGCTGCAGACCAAGGTTCTGCTGGATGTTCTGCAGCGGGCTGGGATGACCGGGCCCGATCAGAGCCTTCCGCCCAGCGTGCGCTCGAAGCACGGGAGCAATCGCGCGGGGAAAATGGTGCATTACTACCTGAATTATTCAAGTAGCGAACAGACGTTCAGTTATCCGCATGCGACGGGTGTCGAACTGCTGTCCCAAACGCGGGTGGGCAAATCGCAGAAGATGACGCTGAAGCCGTGGGACGTGGTTGTGATTGAGGAAAAGTAAGATTCCTGATGGGCTCAGGGAGTACCGATGGCCGATCCCTTCTGAGGATAGCCGTGCGGCCCGGCAATCGATAGAATATTACGTTCCTGATTGTGTCGAGGGTGAAGTGCAGGGTGCGTCAGCTCCCGAGCTTCGCCGGAGTCTACTTCCTCATAAATAAGGGTGATACAGATATGGCAAATCGTCGTGTAGGCATACTTACCGGGGGCGGCGACGTCCCGGGATTGAATTCTGTCATCAAGTCGGTGGTTTATCGTGGAGCGGAAATCGGATGCGATGTGATCGGCATCCGGCGTGGGTGGGAAGGATTGACGCACGTTAATCTCAGCGATCCCGCGAGCAAAGCGCGGTACATCCTGCCCTTGGACCGGAACAACACGCGCACGATCGATCGCACGGGCGGGACGTTCCTGCACAGCTCGCGGACGAACCCGGCGAAGATGAAGAAGGTCCCACCGGCGATGCAGGGACAAACCTTCGAAGCCAAAGAATCGACGAAAAAGGGCGTCACCAGCACGGTGTACGACCTTACACCGGGAGTGCTGAAGAACATCGAGGCGCTGGGGCTGGATTATCTGATCGCGATAGGCGGCGACGACACGCTGAGCTATGCCGCGGAACTGGACCGCAAGGGGATGAAGGTGCTGGCCGTTCCGAAGACGATGGATAACGACGTCCGCAATACGGAGTATTGCATTGGATTCTCCACGGCGATTACGCGCGCCATGGATGCGATCGACCGGCAGCGTACGACCGTGGGATCACACGAGCGCATTGGCATCTTCCGCGTGTTTGGGAGAGACGCAGGCTACACGGCACTCTACACGGCATACGTAACCGCGGTGCGATGCTGCATTCCCGAGTACAAGGTCGATCTGAAGCGCATGATCGACTTGCTGATCAACGACAAGCGAAACAATCCCAGCAACTATTCGCTGGTGATTCTTTCGGAAGGCGCGGAGTGGCAGGGATATACGGTGAAGGAGTATGGGGACGCCGATGCGTTCGGGCATCGTAAGAAGATGAGCGTGGCCGAGGACCTGAGCGACGAGATCAAGCGTGCAACTGGCGAGGAAACGGTCGTCAGCGATCTGACCTACGACCTGCGCTCGGGCAGCCCCGATTTCGTGGACCGCATGGTGGCATTCACGTTCGCAGGGATGGCGATGGACGCGCTGGAGGAAGGCAAGTCTGGATTAATGACTGCGATCAACGAAGGACGTTACGCGATGGTGACGATTCCCGATCCGAAGCTCGGGCCCCGCAAGGTGGATATCGAATCGATGTACAACACCGAACGCTACCGTCCGAAGTATGACCACAAACTCGGGCTGCCGATCTTCCTGACGCGGCCCTAGGCAGCGGTCGGCATTTTCGCGGGGGTTTCGCAACGTTTCCCGTTTTCACGTCGGCGTAGGGTTTGCACCCTACGCCGACTTGTTGTTTGGAATCGTTTCGAGATAGGCTCAGATACTCATCTGCGAGTAAGTCAGGAGCAAGTCGCGTGGGTCGACGATGAAGGGAACGACTGCCGGTGCCGACGCCGAGCGCTTCCAGCGCGAAGCCGAGAAGTACGCAGCTTATCTGCAAAGTCCCGAGGGCCGATTGCGGATTGATCTCGCCTTTGCCAACCTGCAGGAGTTCTTGCCCCAGGACACAGCGTCTTTGCACGCTCTTGATCTTGGGGGCGGTACTGGGGCGATTGCGGTGCGCCTGGCGGAACTTGGTCTTCACGTCACGTTGCTGGATTCGTCGGCGGCGATGCTGGAATTGGCGACGCGCGCCGCGCGCGAGACAGGTGTAGCGGAAAAGGTCGTACTGAAACATGGCGACACTAAGCACCTGGAAAGCTTGTTCGCTGCCGGATCGTTCGATCTCATTCTTTGCCACAACGTCCTGGAATTTGTCGACGACCCCGGCACCGTGTTGCGCCGCTCGGCTCGGCTACTCCGCGATCCCTTCGGCCTGATATCGATTCTGGTTCGTAATCGGCCTGGCGAGGTTTTGAAGGCTGCTCTGGTCAACGGAGATTTGACTGGCGCTCGGGTAAATCTCACGGCCGAGTGGGGAGACGAGTCTCTGTACGGCGGCAAGGTGCGGCTATTTACGGCAGAGGGCCTGCGTTCCATGCTGGTGGCAGCATCGTTCGCGCTAATCGCGGGGCGTGGTGTACGGGTGCTGGCGGATTACTTGCCGACGAATATTTCCAGAAGTCACGAGTACGAACGGATTTTTGAGCTGGAGCGCAAGCTGGGGAGGCGGGCAGAGTTTGCCGCAATTGCGCGCTATACGCATTGTCTCGCACGTCGCACAGGCGCGATGAACGATGGCGCGTGAACCATCTTAGAGCCCGGGCTTCGGTATCACCGCGGCCAGGGTATCAACCAAATCCCTTGGCCCGATGCAGGGCGAATTGCACGGACAAATTGACGACAAAGACCGCGATCGCCCATGATTGTACGGCCATTCCAACAACCAGGAAACGTCTACCAAACACTATGCGTCGGCTTTATTCCGATCCGCGGCTGCAAATAGACTACTCGCTAGACCGCGCTCACCCAGTCGCGAATTCATTCAAGTGGTCGCGTTCTTCTTTGCAAAGGATCGACAATGATCACCCGGCGTGATTTCGTTTCTGCGCTATCATCCCTGCCGTTCCTGAGGTTCTTCCGCCTAGAGAACATGCGGGCTGAGAATGCCGCACTGGCTGCTGCGGACGGAGCGGAAGACTTCACCAAGTTCGTGAAGATCGCCATTGGCACCGGCGGCCATGGCCACACATATCCTGGGGCGACCGTTCCCTTTGGCATGGTGCAATTGAGCCCGGACACCTACAACGACGGATGGGACTGGTGCTCGGGATATCACTACTCCGACAGCTCGATCATGGGTTTCAGCCACACCCACCTCAGCGGCACCGGCGCTTCCGACATGCTCGATTTTCTGCTGATGCCGGGTACTGGCCCGACCAAGCTCTTCCCCGGAGCCCGCCAAAATCCGGGTGAGGGCTATCGGTCGCGCTTCAGCCACGAAGAGGAAGTCGCCGTTCCAGGCTACTACTCCGTGATGCTCCGCGACTACAACATCCACGCGGAACTCAGCGCGACAGAACGCGCCGGTATTCATCGGTACACGTTCCCCAAGAGCGACTCAAGTCACTTCATTCTCGACCTGGTGCATTCTTTTTCGAACACTCCGGTGATCTGGGCTTTTCTGAAGATCGTTGGCAACGACACGATCGTTGGAGGACGCAGCCTGAAGGGCTGGGCTCCTGGGCGCGAGATCTACTTCTCGATGCAGTTCTCCAAGCCGTTTACGAAAGCAGAGATCTTTGTAGACAACAAGCCGCTCGATCCGTCGGCCCGCGAAGCAAAAGGCACCTCGCTGAAGTGCCTGGTGCATTTTGAAACTGGCGACAACGAAGTTCTCTCGGTAAAGACAGGGATTTCAGGTGTTAGCGAGGAAGGAGCACACAAGAACGTAGCGAGCGAAATCCCCGGCTGGGATTTTGAGAAAGTCCGCCGCGATGCTCATGAAAAGTGGAACGCAAGTCTTTCGCGCATCAAGGCTGAAACCGCCACCTCGCGCCACAAAACTATCTTTTATACGGCGCTGTATCACCTGCTGTGCGCGCCGACGCTGTTTGATGACGTCGATGGCCAATACCGCGGCATGGACGGGAAGGTACACCAACTCCCCTCCGGGGCGCACAATTACAGCACGTTCTCGTTATGGGATACATATCGCGCCGCGCATCCCATGTACACGCTGTTCCTGGCGGACCGTGTGCCGGATTTCGTCAACTGCCTGATCCGCATGGCGCAACAGAGTCCGGCGGGTGTGCCGATATGGCCGTTGCAGGCGAAAGAGACTTTCTGCATGACCGGCTACCACTCCAGTTCGGTTTATGCCGAAGCTTCGATCAAAGGGTTCAAGGGAGTCGACTTCAGCTTGGTTTATCCGCCCCTACGTCGTCGTGCCATGGACGATGACTATCGCGGCCTTGGCTTCTACCGCAAGCTCGGCTACATCCCATGCGACAAGGAGGAAGAATCCGTCAGCAAGACGATGGAGTATGTCTACGATGACTGGGCGGTTGCGCATCTAGCGAAAACGCTGGGACACACGGAAGACTACCAAGTCCTGCTGGAGCGTTCGAAGAATTACCAGAACCTATTCGATCGCTCAACGGGCTTTCTGCGCCCGCGTCTTGAGAATGGCCAGTGGTCCGAGCCTTTCGAGCCGACAGAAATGGGGTACTCCAAAAAATGGCGTGATTACACAGAATCAGATCCCTGGCAGACAACGTTCGCGATCCAGCATGACCCTGCCGGATACATGAAGCTCTTTGGCGGCCGCGACGCTTTTGTAGAGAAACTCGACAACTTATTCACTACCAGTTCGCAGCTTCCTCCGGATGCGCCTCCAGACATCGCGGGCATGGTCGGCCAATATGCACATGGCAATGAGCCCTGCCATCACATGGCTTACCTCTACAGTTACGCTGGCGTCCCACACAAGACGCAGGCGCGGGTGCACAGCCTGCTGGAGATGGAATACGACGATCAGCCCGACGGCCTGGCGGGCAACGAGGACTGCGGCCAGATGTCAGCGTGGTACATCATGAGTTCGCTGGGTTTCTATTCAGTTGATCCGGTCAGCGGTAATTACGTGTTCGGCAGTCCGCTGGTGGAACGCGCCGAGGTGGACTTAGGAAGCGGCAAGAAACTGAACATCAAAGTGAAACGCAGCTCCCCAGGCGATGCCTATATCCAGTCCGTCACGTTGAACGGCAAGCCCCATCAGAAGCTGTGGTTCAAACACGCCGACATCGTCGATGGAGGCCAAATCGAACTCACGATGGGTCGCGAGCCTTCGCAATTCGGCGTGAACGAAGCGGCAATACCACCTTCGGCGAGCGAAAATGCAAGCTGAACCGCCTGAATCGAGTTCATATCGTGATGAACCAGCAGGACGTGCCCGATTTTACCGATTGAAGCGACTCCGAGCAGAATGTATGATCTCGGCATCGACCATGAACCGTGGTGCGATCTGCGTGGCCAGCTGCCTGATCGTTATCTGCGTCCTGTCGGTCTTTTTGTGCCCAGCTCCGGAAGGGCCTTACCCCGCTGTACATGGCCCCGTAACTGCACTACAAGCGGCCCGTTCGTCTGCCCGGCTGCACAGAGCTATCGCCGCCGTTGTTGTGAATGTGTTTCCCACTTTTTCATCTGACTGCACAGACTCCTTCTCGTCACCCGCTTCTTGCGAGCCACCCTTCGCAGACGTCAGCGGAGACCGAACGATAACAATCCTACGTTGCTGATCTCCTCCTCACAGTCGCACAGGAAGTAACTTCGGCCGAAATCCCTGTGTTCTTGGCCACGCTGTTCGAATCCGAAGCGGCCGTACCATTTGCAGTTTCGAGGTAACGCGCTTCGCCAACGTGGTCTCAGCTTGTTTGCGCCCGCTGAGGCTTGCCGACGGCCGAACTCGTAACCCAGGGTGCTATTCAGCTCTTATATTGGAGGATCTATGAAACAGCAGCTCGCATTTTGTATTTCAATTTTGGGCCTTCTCGTGGCGCCATCTTTTTCTCAACAGTTGGGGACCAGTTCCAGTGCCACCTGCACTTTCCAAGACGGCAAACAACTTAGTGTGCAACACGAGAAGATACCGCCCATCAAGAAAGTGGATCTTTCGTCGGGCAAGTTGTGGACGCCCGGCGAGAAGCCCATGGTTTTGTTCACACAAGCAGACCTTAACGTCGGGCATTCAGAAATTCCCGTGGGCGCGTACAGCCTATATTTCATTCCTGGCAAGGATCACTGGACTCTTGTGGTTAACAAAGGCGTCGAGAAAGGCCAATACGAACAGCAGCAGGACCTGGTGCGTGTGGCTATGGATGTTGGCCAACTGAGCACGCCGGAGCAATTCAGTTTGCTCTTCGCGCATGTCGCTCCAAAGCAATGCAATTTGCGCATTTACGAGGGCAAGACCGGAGCGTGGGCGGAATTTCATGAAAAGTGATGCGAATCTCTCGGGAACATGGAGCGCATTCGGCAGATTTTGTTCCTCAGTCCTGAGCCCGGAATGCAAAGCACGGGAACCAGTGAGCGTGTGCATTCCGGGATAGACCGGGGTTATGCGTGATTTATTTCGGGAACGGGATCGCCGACTTGGTACCCATGAATCGCTACATGGAAGATCGCATCACCCACAGCAAATAGGCTTCCTGGGAGGGTGAATATGGAGCGCTTCGACAGATGCTAAGCCGCCTGCGACACCGGCTTCTCCTGCAACAGCAACTCCGAGGCCTGCACTCTGCGATCGGAATGAAACCAGTTCTGCACGATGTTGTTGTGCAAAAAATTCGTGAGTGACAGCAAGCTCATTCCCTGGTGATGCACCATCCACGAGCGCACCAGTTCCCAGCGCCTTCGGCCGAACCGCTTTGGCCTTCCGGTGTAATCCGCCGCCTCACAGAATCCGTATCGCCCGAACCACCCAAGCGATTCCATGCGATGCAGATTGTCGAGGGCTGCTTTGGGGTCCACATTGAGCGCCAGCAGAGTCGAATACGGCGAAATGATCAGGGGCTCGGATTCGTGCTTCTTCAAGGCCAGTGCAGGCACGCCAAAAGCTTCGTAATGGTAGTCCCCAGCCTCATTCCGCCTGGCGCAGGCAGACTCAGAAATACCCCAGGGTACGCCGCGTTCTTCGGCGTATTGCTGCTGCGAACGCACCGCTGCCACGCTCGCCCGGTGCAGCAGAGTGTTGCGGTAGCTGCGCATCCAGATTGAGGGCATCAGGTACTCGAACATCGTGCCAGTCCAGGAAAGCACGACGGGCCTGCCATGGTCCGTGGCAACGGGACGGCGCAGGCGGAACCAGCAATCCTGCGGGATGTCTTCCTTCGCAATCCCGACGAAAACCGCAGTCCGCGGCTCCGTCGCCAACAGATCGTAATAGTACGGCTGAAGTTCTTTTGTCCCCGCGTCGAACCCGACGGAGACCAGCATGTTCTGCTTGTCAACCATGAATGAGAAATCCATGGCGTCAGCCAGGTCAGACGCCTGCTGCGCGATTTGTTGTAACGATTCGATGAAGTGCAGGCTGTTGGCTCGTGCCGCGGCCAGCAGCTCCAGGAATTTTTCCTGGAGAGATCGATTTCCATTACGAGCGCTCTGTAGCGTTTGGTCGAGATGCAGCTCGAACTCGGCGATCAGATCAGGCAGGCGCTCCAGCGGTAGATCGAATACGGACTGCGAGTCCAGGGCCGTGTCGCCGATCCCGGAGAATTCCGGCAAAGTCCAGGGCATGTACCGGCATGCGAGATCACGAACTGCGTCGATTCGCACCTGTGCCTGGGCCCGGAACCATGCAATCCGGTCGGATCGTTCGGGATCGTCGCCGGACTTTACCGGGTTGTCGCGCAGCTGGTCTTCCGGAAAATTCAGTATGGCATCCAGCCAATCGCCACGTGCAACCTGATCCTCGAAGCGGCCGAGAACCCTCTTGGGCATCGCATGCAATTCCAGCAGCGCCCGCAGGTAATCGCGAAAACCTGCAGCGGCGTTCGGAGAGAGGAGCGGACGCTGCAGGCAATCACGGCACCCCTGCCGCAGTGTCCACAGCGACGCCACCAGGTTGCCGCTGTCCACCGAAGAAACAAAGTATGGGGGCTTAGCGTCAAGAGTCCTGGTGTCATACCAGTTCATCAAGTGGCCACGATACTTCTGCAGTTGGCTCACGGTGCCAAGTGTCTTTTGCGAGAGATCGACGAGTTCGGGCAACGTGATGTATCCCAGTTCGTTGGCAACTTGTCTTGCGTTCAGAAGCAGCCCCACGTTAGTCGGGGAAATGCTGGGAGCCACTTTATCGGGGTTGGCCTGAAGATTGTCGGGCACGAGCCAGTGGTGCTCCTGGTTCGAAAGCTCCGCGAAATAGCGCCAGATGTGGAGAGCGGACTTGTGCAACAGCCATTGATCGCCACTTGAGATTTCCGGCATAGGTTCGATGGGACTCGCGTTCAGCCACAAGGCCAGAGGTTTACTGCATGCCCACAAAAGCAAAATAGGGGCAGCGACGGTCAGCGCATGGGGCCGCGTGGCCCAGAGAAGTACTCCCACAGCGGCGGCAAGAAAGGGCGTCCAGTCGATATAACGATCAATTGGAGTCCGGCTTTTCTTGAGTTCGACTTGCTCGGCGGTTTCCCATTCGAGCATACGTTCGCGGGTTACAAGTCGGCGGACAAGGGCTCGCACCACAGCATCGAGCGAGACCAGCGTCTGATGGGCCAGCAGGGTCAGAGTCAGCAGAACGGTAAAGTTACTATCGAAAAGATTACTGAAGGCGTCGCGGGCAACGCGCAGTTGGCCGGTGACAAGGGCCCGCGTCAATCCAAACAAGAGCTCGACCCAGGCTGGGACAAACAGGATGGCGATGGTAGCCAGCGTCCACCAGACGGGATGGTTCATCACGAACCAGCCGTACAGCAGCAACACGAACGTAGCCGGCTCGACCAGGCTCCGCCGCAGGTTGTCGAAGATTTTCCAGCGCGAAACGAGTGAAATGGGGTTGCGCACGCGTGCCCCCGACTCGTCGGGCACCGTATCAGTAAGCCATTCCACAATCTGCCAGTCGCCGCGGAGCCAGCGGTGTTTGCGCCGGCTGTAGGCGCTGTAGTGGGATGGATAGTCTTCGATGACCGCGATATCGCTGGCCAGCCCGGCCCGCGCATACGCGCCTTCGATCAGATCGTGGCTCAGCAAGGCATTGCGGGGGAATCGCCCATAGAGCACGCGATCCATGGTGTCGACTTCGTAAATTCCCTTTCCCGTAAAGGAGCCTTCACCATACAGATCCTGATAGACATCAGAGATCGCGCGCGTGTAAGGGTCGAGCCCGGTCTCCCCGGCAAAAATCGCCGCCAGGCGCGACTTGGTGGTGCACTGCACACTGATGTCGACCCGAGGCTGCAGAATGCCGTAACCCGCTACCACGATGTTTTTGTCGGGATCGATGATGGCCTGGTTCAGCGGATGCGCCAGTGCGCCGATCATGCGCTGGGCAGAACCTCGCGGCAATTCCGTGTCCGAATCCAAGGTAATGACAAAACGAACTCTGCGCAGCAAGGTAAGATCGCCGACTTTCACGGGAAAGCTATCAAATCGTCCGCGCAGGAATTGATTCAGATCGAGCAGCTTGCCGCGTTTGCGCTCCCAACCCATCCATCCTTTTTCACGCGGGTTGTAGACGCGGTGGCGATGAAGGTGAAAAAAGGTTCCTTCTCTCTTGGCGGCGTATCGCTCGTTCAACTCGGTGATCAGCTTCGAGCACAAGTCCACCAGTTCATTGTCTTCGGGAGCGGGCTCACGCGAATCGGGCAGATCAGAGACGATCGCGAAATGAATGTTCGGGTCATGATTTCCGAGGTAGCGAACCTCAAGTTCTTCGACCAGATGACGGACCTGTCCCTCGTTGAGCAGAAGCGTGGGGATGGCAACCAGAGTTACGCAGTCGTTGGGGACACGACGTGAAAAATCCAGCTTCGGCAACGTTGTCGGGCTCAGCAAGTTCGTTGTCAAGTAATTCATCAGCTGAACCGCCGCCTGAGAACTCGGCAGCAACAGGATCAGCATCGAAAACAGGATGGTCGGCAGTGGCGTAGCAGGCAGGGTGAGAAGCCAGAGCACGCCGGTGAGGATTACGAATGTAAGGACAGCGATTCCCACGAGCAGGTACTCGTCCGGATGGGAGCGCAACCATCCCCGGACGCGTTCTGCCAAAGTCGGGTGATAAGCCACTCTCTGGCACAGAAGGTCTGACCCTTCGCCGACAAGGTAGTACCCGATATGCGATTCCCGCTGCATGATGCGCGAATCGCCAAAGCGTTTTTCGGCCTCGCGTGCCAGCGCAAGGGCACGCCGGGCCACCTCCATCTCCGTCATATCGGATCGCCGCGCAACCTGTGCCACGCGCTGGCGATACGAATTCCGGCTCTCCAGGTCCATGGCCGCATACGCACAAGCAGGATCGCGCCGCAAGATCTCATCGAACGGAATCAGAGATTCGAGTTCTTCTCTCCATGAGGTCTGCGTGACATGCTGATAGGTGCGGATGCAGGTCGAGAGATTCGACGTCTTGCTAATCGGATCGTCGAGCAGGACCAACCCGCGCTGCACGATTCGCTCCAGCAAGACGAGCTTGAGGGCGGACACGAGCGAGCCGATCTCATGAAATTGCAGCGGCACCCCAGATTCAAACGCGAGGCAGAAAGCGGTAAATTCGCTCTTCGCAAAAGTCGCTCCCGTTTCGTCGACAAAGACCTGCGCAATCGCGAGGACACGCGGAAGGATCTGAGACTTGCTGGAAACGACAGGAAGTGACACGTAAGCCAGTTCGTTGGAAATGTTCTGCGCCCAGGATTCGATAAACGGAACGTGAGCTCGCAAGGCGAGCAGATCTTCCGGATCGTCTTTGCGGGCCGGCATGGCTTCCATGCGTTCCGACAAAGTTTCGATCTGTTGGTTCAGTTTCTCACCGCGCGCAGCAAAGATTGGAGGGGACTCTCGATCGGGCAGCCAAGTCACACTCGCGGCCAGTTCCATGGCCGCGTTGCGCACGGGCTGAACTTCCGCTTCCTTGCGGCCGCTCAGGAACTTTCGTTCCGCTTCTCCGATGATCCCTTCAGTCTCAGTATGTAGCCCCATGCCATCAACCACCCGTCATACCACTTGTTGGCAGACCCGCTTTTGCTTCGTGTACCTTAGTTTCCTTCGCGGTTCCGGCTTTTTCAAGCCAGCAAACCGGACGCATCAGCGATAGCTAGCCGCCTGCAACTCAAACATCTCGGCATACCGCCCACCGAGACTGGTGAGCGTGGCGTGATCGCCTTCCTCCGCGATGCGCCCGTTCTCGAGCACGACGATCCGGTCCGCCATGCGCACCGTGGAGAACCGGTGCGAAATGAATAGCGCCATCTTTCCGGCGGTCAATTCCGCGAAGCGCTTGAATACTTCGTATTCGCTGCGCGCGTCCAGAGCCGATGTCGGCTCGTCAAGAATCAGCACCTGCGCATCGCGCAGGTAGGCCCGCGCCAGGGCCACCTTCTGCCACTCGCCGCCAGAGAGATCTACGCCGCCATCAAAGCGGCGGCCCAACATCTGATCCAGGCCCGCCGGCAATTTTCGCAGCACATCGGCGGCCATGCTCTTCTGAGCGGAATCCCGAAGCAAGTCCAGATCGTTCATCCGCTCAATCCGTCCGACCGCGATGTTTTCCCGCGCGGTCATCTCATAGCGCATGAAATCCTGAAAGATCACACCGATCTCGCGATATAGGTCCTCCAGGTTGTAGTCGCGCAGGTCGATTCCATCGAGCAGTACTTGCCCCTCCACCGGGTCGTAGAGTCGGGTCAGCAGCTTCACGATGGTGGTCTTCCCCTCACCGTTCTCGCCGATCAGAGCCACGCGTTCTCCTGGGCGCAAATAGAAATTCAAGCGGTTGAGCACCAGGCGAGATGATCCCGGATAGCGGAACGACACATTGCGAAACTCAAATCCTTGGCGGATGGGCTGTGGCGCCGGCAGCGCATTCGGTTTCGAATGGATCATCGGCTTCATGTCGAAGAACGCAATCAGGTCGGTGAGGAATAAGGCCTGATCGGCAATGGTCGAGAGCGTGGAGAAGGTCTGCTGCAGGTTGGAGCTGGCGTCTCGAATGGCATTTGCCAGGAGAGTCAGGGTTCCGAAACTGAAGACCCCGGTCACAGTCCGCCACACCGCGTAGACATATGCGGTGTAGTATCCCGCCGTGCCCACCATGGACAGCAGGGAACCGGCCGCGAATTTACGGCGCGCCAGCGCGATGTCTTCGTGATACACCTGATCGGAAAGCCCCTTGAACCTTCCAGTGAGAAACCGCTGCAGGCCAAAGAGCTTCAACTCTTTGGCGGCTTCTTTGCTTCCACCGAGAACGCGCAGGTAATCAAGCTGCCGCCGAACGGGCGTCTGCCGAAAATTCTTTGCGTAGCCCAGGAAGGCAAAGTGCGTCTCTCCCACAAACGCCGGAATCACGCCCACAATCAGCAGCAGCAAGAGCCATGGCGAAAAGACCATGATCGTGATCGACAGAGTGACTGTCGTAATCACCTGCTGAATTAATCTTCCGATGGCCTGAATCATGTACAGGCGGTCTTGCGCCTGCACACGCGCCCTCTCAAGGCGGTCGTAGAAGACGGGATCTTCATAGGCGATCAGGTCCAGGCTGGCTGCGTGCTCCATGACCCGAACGCTGATGTAGTTCATGTACTTACCGGCCAGCAGCGTGTCGAGATAATCGATAAACCGCCCCACCAGTCCCGTGGCTATCGCGAGCCCAAACTCTGCGGCCACCAACCACCACAGCCGCGGGCTGATGGGCTGGTGCGTGGTGATAATCCGGAAGATCGCGTCGATGATGAGCTTGGAAACCCAGAATAGAGCCGGGGGGAGAATTGCTGCGATGACCCTGGCTACGAGGCCCAGCACTACGACGGCGCGCCCCGACTCCCACACAAAGCGCAGAACCGCCGGCACATTCCGCAGAGCCGACAGCCGGTCCCGCCAACCGCTCCAAAACTCGGGTCGCTCGTTCATTCTTTTGAAACCACGCGGACCGGGGAGCGTCCGCATCGCCACCGGAAAAGACCACCGAGGCACTCAGTTGGGAGGACACCTGAGGCCGGGTCGCATCAGTTCAAAGCAAGCAGTACTCGGCTCCCCAAATGGCTTTTGGATGAACAAAAAGCCTTTACGGTTGGTGTGCAAGGGACCTGCGGTCCGGGGCTTACGGGCAACGAGGGTCTACTCCTTGTGGAAGCCAGCCCGTTCCATTCCACGCTGGGCCTCCGGACTCTTCATGAATGTTTCCCAGACAAATCCAGTCCGCAGGTTCTCCGCCATCAACAGAATGATCCCCGTGTCGATTCCGATCACGTCGGTATCATACCAGTTCTTTAATGGATTAAAGGCGTTAACGAACCCGTACTTCGTCCACGCCGAGGGGTATTTACTGCGAATATTCTTCAGCACGCGCAGCGTCGGCCCTGGCAGAAACGGCAGTGATCCACCCGCCGCGCTAGGCACCACGGTGCCGTCGATCGGACCGGTGGCGGGAGGGCCGCCCCAGACGACATATCCCTGTTGGGAATCCGATGCAGTGATCCCCCAAAGATCGTCGCTGTAGTCGGGGAATTGCCTGGAGAGTTCGAGGCAAAAGCGCCGATGCACTTCGGTCGCGGTCGCAGAGTTTTCAAAGTAGTTGGCGTACTTGTCGCGCTTACGGCGAAAGTCGAACCATGCCTGCGAATACTGATGGATGAAAAGAGGCGCAAACGCGCCGATATACCGCAGCCCGTCGTACTCGAATGTCAGCCTCTTCCACGCATTCCAGGTCTGTGGATTCAACGGATGGGCAGTGGATCCCATCCCGAGCAGATACATCATCATGAGTTCGCTGTAATAGTCCCACCGAGATGCGAGGAAACCGATCTCTGGGGTCCAGCCATGTGTCAGCAGGCTCGTGTCTTCTGAAAGCCAGGTCCAATCCACGCGGCTGAAGATGAGATTTGCCAGTTCCGCGACTGCGGGATGGCGAAAATGCTGGCGGCATGTGAGTATGCCACACAGCAGGATCGCCGTATCGACCGAGGAAACCTCCGAATCGAACATTCGCTCTCCGGTCTCGGGATTGGCGAAGTGATAGAAGAATCCGCGGTGATTCGGCAATTTTTTCCACAAAAACCGAAGCGTGACGAACAGGCGCTCCAGGGCGGCACTCGCCGGAATGAATCCTCGCTGTGCCCCGATGCAAAGAGCCGTCAGCCCGAAGCCAGTGGCAGCGATGCTAGATGCATCGCCGGGCCGGTCGGTGTGAACGTTGCAGCGGTCCTTCACCATACCTGTCTTGGGGTTGCCCTGCTCCCAGAAGAAAAGGAAACTGGCGCTCTCCACTTCGTTCAAGAATTGATCATCTTCGGGCGACAAACCTCCGACTGGAGCGGCTGCCGCCGGAGTTTGCTTCTGCGGTTCGAGCGCGGAGAGCTGTAGGGACCCTAACAAGGGGAAGGAAAGACCAGACCCCAAGATCCGCCGCAAAATCTGTCGTCGCGAAAGCAGAGTTCTCTCGTCTTTACTCATGCAATGTAATCTTGGACGATTTTTGACTGTGAGAAGGTAAACATACTCACATCCATACGAGAACGAAGCGCCAATTGGAAAGAGTCAAGCACAACGGCCGCGACCCCACACAGAATTTGTTATGGCTCCGGCGTGCCGACGGTATTACCCCATATTGTCTTTTCGTGGTGGAAACGTTGACCCTATCTTCGTCATCATATGAAATCAAGTGTAATTGGAGCGAATGACTCGCGCCCACAAAATCGAGGCCTGGATCGCCGCCGTAGTCATTCCTCTAGTGGCCATCGCAGCCTTTGCCATCATCCGCTGGCAAAAACAGAAACCCATCACGCTACGTGGGGCAATTATCGTTCAGGACACCGACCCGCGAAGGCAACTGCCGATCGGGGGAGTTGAGGTGTCAGCCGGCAAGGTAACCGCCTCAACCTCGAAGAGCGATTCTTCCGGTTATTTCTCGCTCACTCTTCCGAAACCTGCCCGTCGGGGACAGTCCATCGTCCTGCACTTTCGCCATCCCCAGTATCGCCCTCTCGATCAAAACGACTATGTCGGAAACCAGCTCTACATCGTCCATCTGGTGCCTCTTGACGACAAACCCGCGCCCAACGAGCAACCCAAAGTGAAACTGTCGAACCTTCGGATTCGGTACACGGTGAAGACCCAAACCGAACTGAACGTGGGCAGCGCAGTAAGAACATTTGAGGTTCAGAACCGCGGCAACATCCCATGCAAGAATCAACACCCTTGCTCACCGGACGGGAAGTGGAAAGCCGCCTTGGGATCGAGCATGCTCGATGCTGGGGTGGGAAACCAATTCCGCGCACCGCGCGCCTCCTGCATTGCCGGGCCTTGCCCGTTCACCCATATCGAATCCAACCGTTTGTCCAAAGGCGATCAGATCCTGACGCTCACAGTCCGCAACTGGTCCGACACAGCAACCTTTCTGCTGGAGGCCGAGGTCTTCCGTCCGATGATGACCCAGGTGGAGCACTGGTCGTATCCCGCGATCTTCGGCGATGGATTCTCTTTCACTATGCCTTCCTCCGCCGAGAGCGTGAGCATGGAGGCTGATGTCGATGGTCAGACTATTATCTTTCCCCTGGGACCGTCGCTGCAGCTCAGTTGGGCAAGCTGCGACGCCGCCGGCATCAACCCTGACGAGGGAACAATCTATCGCTGCAGTTTGAGAGCTGGATACCACTTTCGATGATCAGGGTGGTAAAAAACTGGCTGTCGCGAGACCAAAGCCAGGGAGCGATCTTACGTCGCATTTGTCTTGCTTGTAGTCAGATGTCGTTTTTCAGATCCCCAGGAGTAACCTGCAACCAGCTGTTTTGGTTAACAGCTGGTCTCACGGCGCAGTCCACCGCGCCCGGCCCGGCACGTTGCTGAAGGGGACCCTCATCCGGATGCAGCACTCTCACACACCCGGCAATAGAAGCGTTGATCTGAAGCGGTGAATCTTCGGGGGCGTTACGCTATGTCCCTACTTGATTTCGTGGTGCGCCCGCGCCCACTGCTCAGCTTGATTCAGTTCCCCGAGAGCTTCCTGAATATGTTGGATGGCTTTTGCGCGATGACCACCCCAATCTCCGCCCGCCTTCTCCAGGTCATTGTGCGCTTCCTTGAGGGCATTACGGGCAGAATCTACCTCGGCTGGCACGTCTTTCTGCGGGGGCTGAGGAAATAAGGTGGCTGGGGCAACGAGAGTGATGGCGGCAAGTAGCAGGGTTGCGATTTTCATAGGTCCTCCGCGCGTCGTGAGATTGAAGATGCCGATTAGCGTACGAAGACGAAGGGGTGTTTCAATGCGGACTCCAGCTTTGCGTTGTGAGAAGGGTAACACCTACCAAGGAGGCTAAGCCAGCTTAACCAACCCACAGTAACCCAACCTTAAAAGTTCCAGACGCCTCGCGCAACTGGTACTTTGCCGTAGGCCGGTCGACGAGGGAAGTTGCAACGTCGGGTGCCGACCCGCGGCTGTTCCGCGGCGTGCAACTCAGACTTGATGGCGGCGCGCCCCTCAAGCAGTGTCGCACTGCATCCTTGATCTCAACCGGGACACACCCTGCCAGCGTAACTATCAGGCGGTAGGCAAGGTGAACACAAATGTGCTCCCATGGTTCAACTCGCTCTCGGCTCGAATCGATCCGCCGTGAGCGCGCATAATGTGTTTCGCAATTGCCAGGCCCAATCCAGTCCCTCCGGACTCACGCGATCGTGCCTTATCCACGCGATAAAACCGCTCGAACAATCGAGGCAAATGCTCTGAAGAGATCCCGGCGCCAAAGTCTCGTACATAGAACTCAATCCCACGCTGTGCCGCCCGAGCGCCTAATTCCACGCGTCCGCCGCCCCGACCGTATTTCATGGCATTGTCGATGAGATTCGAGAACACCTGATGAATCGCTTCGCGGTCCGCCAACACTTGCGGAAGTGATTCCGCTGAGCCACTTCCATTGTGCGCATCTATAATCTGCAAGTCGACCCCTTGCCCACGCGCAATCTCCCGGAAACTCTCCTCCGCATCGTGGAGCAATTCCACCGGAGGGACGGGCTCCGTCTCGAAGCGCGTTTCGCCCGATTCCACCCGGGCTAGCGTCAACAAGTCTTCCGTCAAACGCGACATCCGCACTGTATTTTTGCGGATGATCTCCAGAAATTCCCGCGTCGATGCAGGCTCATCCGGAATTGTGTCCAGCAGCGTCTCCGTGTATCCCTGGATAGACGTCAGCGGCGTACGTAGTTCGTGCGAGACATTTGCGATGAAATCACGCCTGGTTTTTTCCACGCGCTCGGTCTCCGTCAGATCGCGAAGCACGGCGACCACGCCGCCGTCGGGCAAGGGTGCCGCGGTCACATCAAAAGCTCGGCCCGGAACAAGCGACGTTGCCCGCGCGGCCTTGACTTCCTTTGTGGTAGTTGCGGAATTCACTGCTGCCAGGAAGTCCGGATCGCGAATCGTCTCTACCACCGGGGCGTTCAGCCGCGTGTGTTGGGGTACCAGTCGATCCATCTTATGATTCGCCCAGCGCACCAGCCCGTCTGAACTTACTGCGATGACGGCATCCTGCATGCTGTTGAGCAGCGTCTCCAATTGGCGCTGGCTGGAACGTACTGCGTCGAAGCTGCGCTCCACCTGCTGTGCTGTCTTATCGATCGCGGCCGCCACCCGCCCGATCTCGTCGATCGGACTCTCATTCAAGCGGGCACGCAGATCGCCCCGCTCGATTCGTGCCGCCACATCCACAATCCGCTCGAGCCGCCGGGAGGTCCAGATTGAGGCGCCGGCTGCTATCAACAGCGCAATAAACGACGCGATTGCCGTGCCCCAGAAAAGACGCGTCTGCACCTGTGCCTGCACAGACTCAACGTCCGACAGGGGATAAGCCAGTCGAACCGCCCCGCCAGAGATGGGAGCGGCCACGTAGAGGAAAGGAATCCCCAGCGTCGCGCTGCGGCGTTCGTTCTCTCCCGTTTTTCCTGACAATGCGGCCGCGAACTCAACACGCCCTGCGTGATTTTCCATCTGGGCGGGATTCGACTCCGAGTCCGCCAGAACCCTTCCGGACGCGTCAATAATGGTTGCGCGCGCTCCGGCGGCCTGGCCTTCCTGCGCCGCGATATCGGCCAGCGAATGCTCGTGATCGATCTCAACGCGATGAGCAAACATCAGCGTCTTTTGGGTAAGGTTGCGCTCGATTTCAGTGCGCAGCGACCGCTCCCAAGCGTTGCCGAGCATGACATCAAGGATGGCGGCCGTGGCGGCAATGACAACGAGAAAGACGGCCAGCAATTTGAAGAAGATGCGGTTCTTCAAGTTTCCTCTGGTGTCCCGCAGCAGCAAGTTTGCAGCATAAGTTGTAGGGCTTTGCAGGGATGCTTCTTCCGCCGCAGTTACCTTGGAGCCTCAAACCTATATCCGGCACCGCGCACCGTCTTCAGATAGCGCGGATTCTCCGGGTCCGGCTCAATCTTCTCGCGAATACGCCGCACATATACATCCACGGACCGCGGCGTGACGTACGCCGTATCGCGCCAGACCGAGTCCAACAGATGATCACGGCTGAACACGCGACCCTTGTGCCGCGCAAAATAATCCAGCAGCCGAAATTCCGTAGCGGTCGTCGGCACCATTGCGCCCCGAACCATCAACGTCATCGCCGACGGATCGATTTCAATATCGCCCACTTTCATCGGGCTCGGTGGAAGTGGGCGCTCGAACCGCCGCAGCACCGCCTTTACGCGCGCCACCAGTTCCCGCGGACTGAACGGCTTGCCGATGTAATCATCTGCGCCCAATTCCAGCCCCAGCACGCGATCCGCTTCAGTGCCCTTGGCGGTGAGAAAAATGACCGGTACCGATGCCAGGCCAGGCGTCTGCCGTATGATACGGCAAATCTCCAGCCCATCCTTGCCCGGCACCATGATGTCGAGTACGAACAAAGCCGGCCGTTGTCGCTCGGCATCCCCCAACACGCTCGACCCGGTGGGATACACGCGCACCACAAATCCCTCGTTTTCCAGATGGTGGCGGACCAGCCGTGAAATATCAGGATCGTCTTCGACCACGAAGATGCTCGGTTTCACGCCATTATTGTAGCGAAGGAACTAGGCCCTACCTAGCGCCAACAATCGCCTGTGGGGCTGCGGCATGAATTTTCATCGAACGTTAACATTGAGAGAACGAAGAAAGGTGCTTCCAGCTTTTGTCAGTGAACAGATTTCCAAAGAGCCGCTCCCAGCAGCTTTCCTGGCCCGGACTCTTGTGCGAAAGCGACAATGCGAATCTGGTGCAAGGTCGTGGCGGGTTTTACCTTCAACTGCACATCTTGAGCAAAGCTTCTGCCTTTGCCAAGTTTGCCCACCTTTACGATCTGCTGCACAACCGCAACGTGAGTCAGATTCCGTCCGCCGTTTTCTCCCCGTAGCACCTGCGACTCAACGTGGTCGAGAGCAACCGCCACATAGAGGTCTGCATTGTGTTGGCTGCTGGCGCCGTCCGCATCTATATGTGCTTTGAGTAAACCTGGGTTCCCTTCACTGAGCGCGACCCCTGTGATACGAACCGGAATCTTTGGTGCAGAGGCAGCTTTCTCGAAAGTCTCTCCAACCAGTTGTAGATCGGCGAGCTTCAGTTCGTGCGTGCCGTCAACGATGATCTGCGGAGTATAGGGAGTGCTTAGTCCCAGCTCGCGTACGTAAGCGCTCTGACGTTCTGTAAGTGCGTGGGAAGAATTCGGATCTTTCCAGCCATCATGGTCCCAGTAATCCACGTGCTCACTGAGAATGATAAGTTGCGCGCCGGCGACAGGCTGTGATGCATCCAACTTCTTCACAAACTCGTCAGCCGGCGGACAGCTGGAACAACCTTCTGAGGTAAACAACTCCACGAGGACGGGATTTCCAATAGCGCTCTCTCCGCCCGGAGGTCCCGCTTCAGCGCTGCGCGAGATTGTGACGAGACCGGATAGGATCAGACCCCACAGCAGAATGGAAAAGCTGATCGGCCGCGTAGCAAGCAGACGACTCATCGCACACCTCGTAGCTCCCCAATGCGGATGGAGTGAACCCGTAGACACTGCCACCAGCGACGCTACGTCGTCCCGGAGAAGTCAATCTAAAGTATAGCTTCCCCAAACTGAAGCCGCAGCATTGTGCAGATCGTTGGCTTATTGCCGGGAAGCGCTCGCGGATTTGGCTTGGCAACTTCAGCGGCAGATTCATGGCGAGCTGTGAACCGCAAGGATGCTGTCAATGCGTGCGAGTTCGTCAGAGGAAAAATGCAGGTTCGCCAGCGCGGCGATGTTCTGTTCGATCTGCTCGACGCGGCTAGCGCCAATCAGAGCGCTGGTCATCCGAGCATCGCGCAGAACCCAGGCCAGCGCCAACTGTGCGACGGACTGCCCGCGTGACTGGGCGACTTCGCCGAGCGCGCGCACTCTGGTCAATGCATCCTGCGTGACGTCATTTTTCTTCAGGAAGGTGTCGGGTCTGCCGGCACGAGAATCGGCTGGAATGCCTTTGAGATAGCGGTCTGTAAGCAACCCTTGCGCGAGGGGGCAGAATGCGATGCAGCCGACACCTTCTCCTCCTAAGACGTCCAGCAGACCCGTTTCGAGGTTTCGGTCGAACATGGAGTACTTGGGCTGATGAATCAGGCAAGGAGTACCCAGCCGACGGAGGACGCTGAGAGCGGTCGAAGTCTGCTCGGCATCGTAACTCGAAATACCGGCGTACAACGCTTTGCCGGAACGCACGGCATGATCAAGGGCTGACATGGTTTCTTCGATCGGGGTCTGCGGATCCGGGCGATGCGAGTAGAAAATGTCCACGTAATCGAGCTTCATGCGCCGCAGGCTTTGATCGAGGCTTGCCAGCAGATACTTGCGCGAACCCCAATCCCCGTAGGGGCCGGGCCACATTCTCCAGCCAGCTTTGGTGCTGATGATCAACTCATCGCGGTGTGCAGAGAAGTCTTCGTGGAGGATCCGGCCGAAATTTTCTTCGGCGGAACCGGGGGGAGGGCCGTAATTGTTCGCAAGATCGAAGTGTGTGATCCCGAGGTCGAAGGCGCGACGAAGCATGGCGCGGCTGTTCTCAAGAGGATCGACGCCGCCGAAGTTGTGCCAGAGGCCGAGCGAAATCGCGGGTAGCAGCAATCCGCTCTTACCGCAGCGGCGGTATTGCATGGTGTCGTAGCGGGAAGTGGCTGGCATGTAGCTCGTTCGTTGAACTGAGAAACAAGCGGGCGGCAGTCTCGTTACAGGCCACCCGGAAGACTAATGAATCTTCGCCGTCAGGGCGACGTTCTTGATGCCCGGTGGCGGCGATGGCACGAGATTGCCGGCAATCGATATACCGTTCGCTTCGAGGGACACTTGGTTTCCAGGCCCGGCGCGCTCGACCGAGATGTTATAGGTCACACCCCGAAACTTGCGGGTGACTTTGAAGCCGTTCCAGCCCTTTGGGACCACCGGGGCGATCACCAGGCCGTCGTATGCGGTGCGAATTCCGAGAATCCACTGTGTGATGGCGTAATAGTTCCAGGCAGCAGTACCGGTGAGCCAGGAGTTCTTAGCCTCGCCGTGTGTGGGAGCGTCGCGTCCGGCGATCATCTGTGCATACACATAGGGTTCGCAGCGGTGGACGTCACTGATTTCCTCGCGTGCCGAAGGATTGATGCGCGAGTAGTAATCGTGTGCCCCATCCCCATTCCCGATACGCGCCTCGCCGATCATGACCCACGGGTTATTGTGACAGAAAATGCCGGCGTTCTCTTTGTAGCCGGGAGGATACGAAGAAATTTCACCGAGCTCGAGGTAATACTTCGAATAGGCGGGTTGCTGCAGTACGATGCCGTGCCGGGTGGCGAGATGGCGGCGCGTGGAATTCAGAGCGCGGAGTGCCAGACCATCTTCCACTCCGATTCCTGCAAGCGTGCAGAAGCCTTGCGTCTCGATGAAGATCTTCCCTTCTGCGCAATCTTTCGAGCCCACCTTGTGGCCGAAATCGTCATAGGCGCGGAGAAACCATTCGCCGTCCCAGCCGTGCTGGCGGATCGTCGCTTCCATCTTTTCCACTTCCGCCAGATAGGAGCTCGCTTCTGCTTTGTGGCACTGATGGCGGGCGATGTCGGCGAGTTCGCGCCCGGCCAGCACAAACAGTCCGGCAATAAATATAGACTCGGCGACCTTGCCGTCTTTGTTCGTGGTGGTCTGGAACGATTGCCCGGGAGAGTCGGAGAAACAATTCAGGTTGAGACAGTCGTTCCAGTCGGCGCGGCCAATCAGGGGGAGGCCATGCGGTCCAAGCCGGTCGAGAGTGTACTGAAAGCTGCGCTGCAGGTGCTCATACAGCGGCGTCTCGGAGCCGGGTTCGTTGTCATAGGGAACGTGCTCGTCGAGTATGCCCCAATCGCCGGTTTCTTTGATGTAGGCCGCAACGCCGAGAATCAGCCAGTGGGGATCGTCGTTGAATCCGCTGCCGACGTCGTTGTTCCCGCGCCTGGTTAACGGCTGGTACTGGTGATACGCGCCGCCCGTGGGCAATTGAGTGGCTGCGAGGTCGAGGATCCGCTCGCGGGCGCGCTCCGGAACCATGTGGACGAAGCCCAGCAGATCCTGGTTCGAGTCGCGGAAGCCAAGTCCGCGACCGATGCCGGACTCATAGAACGACGCGGAGCGCGACATATTGAAGGTGGCCATGCACTGGTAGGCGTTCCAGATGTTCACCATGCGATTGGTGTGCACATCTGGGGTGTCCACCTGGAAGATCCCCAGCAGTTCATCCCAATACCGACGGAGGTCTTCGAAGGCAGCATCAGCGTTCGCTGGGACGAGATAACGCGAGAGGACACATTTGGCTTTCTTCTTGTTCAGGACTTGCGAATCCGGGGGATCGAACTTCTGATCGCGTGCATTCTCCTGATATCCCAGGACAAAGACAATCTGGCGCGATTCGCCGGGCTGCAGTGTGAGCCGCACCTGATGCGAGCCAATCGGCGCCCACCCACGAGCGACTGAATTGCACGCGTGGCCGCCCGCAACCACTGCGGGACTGTCCCAGCCGCGGTACGGTCCGAGGAACTTTTCGCGCTGCGTGTCGAACCCTGCCAATTTCTCCGAGCAAGCAAAGAAGGCAAAGTGGTCACGGCGCTCGCGGTATTCCGTCTTGTGATAGATAACTCCGTCCTCGATCTCCACTTCTCCAATGCTGAAATTACGCTGGAAGTTGGTGGAATCATCCTGGGCATCCCACAGGCAGAATTCGATCGCAGAGAAGAGTGAAAGCTGACTCTCCTGTTTGCGATGGTTGGTGACAGTTAGCTGCCAGATCTCAAGATTCTCGTCGAGCGGTACAAAGTATCGAGTACTGGCCTCGATGCCGCTGTATTGCGAGCCGATTATCGTGTATCCCATGCCGTGGCGGCAGGAATAGTTTTGCAGTTTGTGGCCGGTGGGCTGCCAAGACGGCGACCAGAATTCCCCCGATGTGTCGTCTCGAAGATAGATGTAGCGTCCGCCGAAATCGAAGGGGGCATTGTTATAGCGGTAACGGGTGATCCGGCGCAGACGGGCGTCGCGATAGAAAGAATAGCCGCCCGCTGTGTTGGAGATGATTCCGAAATAAGCCTGGCAACCGAGATAGTTGATCCATGGCAGCGGCGTGTCGGGTTGGGTGATTACATACTCGCGGTTGTGATCGTCGAAGTACCCGTATTTCATGCAAACGCTCCCGAACAGATGAGTGCGCGAATTGATGGTCGGGCTTAGTATAACGATTTTCTACTGGCGTTCAAGAGCTTTCGGGTGTAGACATGTAGCGTGCAAAATCGGTGGCAAGCTTTCCATGATGACCCTGGTGTGCCGAAATTCACGCCCGCATGTGAGGCTAATCACAATTCACCTCCCAGGCATATGAGACGCTCACAGCACCCAACCGAATTGGAGCAACAGGCATGACCGCGTCAGGGCCGCCTTTGTACTGCGTCAGGGCAGTGGTGCGAATCGGGATGTTACTTCTCTGTGTTGCACCACTGGTTACGACAGGAGATGCTCGCGCAGCCGAGAGCAAGAGCGTCCAGATCAACGTCGATCAGGTTGGATATCTTCCTGAGAGCCCCAAGCTGGCGTTCGTAACCACTCAAGCCAGCACATTCGAAGTAAAGCGAGCGTCTGACGGGGGGATCGCATTCAAAGGCGATTTGAGCCCAGCCAGCCGGGATGCGGACACGGGAGACTTGGTTCAGACTGCGGACTTCTCCAAGCTCAAACAGCCCGGCACTTACTACCTCAATGTGCCGGGAGTAGGCAAAAGCTGGACGTTCGCGATTGGTCCCGATGTTTTCACGCACCCTTACTATCTCGCGATGCGGGCATTCTATGGGCAGCGGTGCGGCACAGCTGTTGACCTGGGATCGGAGTTTCCTGGATACGCACATCCTGCATGCCATCTCAAGGGAGAGTTCCACGCTTCCTCGGGCAAGCAAGGCGAACGGGACAACGCCGGCGGATGGCATGATGCGGGAGATTACGGAAGGTACGTGGTGAACTCCGGGATTTCCACCGGGACCGTGCTCTGGGCGTGGGAAAGTTTCGGCTCCAAACTGAAAAGCATCGAGCTCAACATTCCGGAGAGCGGCAACGGCACTCCTGACATTCTCAATGAAGCGCGCTGGAATCTCGAATGGATGCTCAAGATGCAGGACGACGACGGCGGCGTCTGGCACAAACAAACAAGCGAGCATTTCTCCGGGTTCATCATGCCGGAGGATGACAACCTGCCAAGCGTGGTAATCGGGACCGGGCACTCGCCCTATAAGAGCACATGCGCGACAGCGGACTTGGCGGCGGTCGCCGCCATCGCAGCACGCGTTTATTTGCCCTTCGACGACAAGTTTGCCAAACAAAATCTGGATGCGGCGCGCAAAGCATGGGTCTGGACCGAGGAGTTTCCCAACGTCAGTTTCCACAATCCTCCAGGGATCAGCACCGGCGAATACGGCGATGATTCCTGCTCAGACGAGAGACTGTGGGCAGCGGCAGAATTGTGGCGCACGACGGGCGAGAAAGCATACAGCGATTACGTAGTGAAGCAATACCCGGACTTCCGCGGGAGCCTCGAGATACCGGCGCCGGAGGGCTGGAAGGAAGTTGCGGCCATGGCCCTGTGGACTTATGCACTCGGTTCGGGCAAAGGTGGCGACGCTGCAGTCATCGCGGACATTCGAAAGCGCACTTCACAGGCTGCGCACGCGATTGTAGAAAGCACTCGAAAGAACCCTTATCGTGTCAGTCTTCGCGCGAAGGACTACGTCTGGGGCTCCAACGGAGTTGTGGCCAGCTATGGGATGGAGGTGTTGGTGGCGAATGTCCTCACGCCCGATCCGGCCTTGGTGGAGACAGCTCTCGACGATTTGCATTATCTGCTGGGCCGGAACACATTTTCCCTTTCCTGGGTAACACAGGTGGGAGAGAATCCCTACCACCATCCTCACCATCGACCCAGCGGTGCAGACAAGAACGCGGAGCCGTGGCCAGGATTGCTGTCCGGCGGTCCGAACGCCGGGCGGCAGGACGATGTGCTAAAAAAGCTACCCGCAGGACTGCCGCCTGCGAAAGTGTACGCGGACGATCAAGGCTCGTACGCAAGCAACGAGATCGCCATTAATTGGCAGGCTTCGCTAGTGTTTCTGCTGGCCGGGGCGCTTCCTTAAATCAATACCTTGACGGCGGCGAATCGAACGGCATGCGGGAAATGAGATCGTCGGTTGGACAGAGACAAACTGATCGCACAGCCTGAAGTGTGCGGCAGTTCCAGAACTGAGGTGCTGCATGCATCTGCACGCAATTGACATCGCAATCATCCTTGCCTATCTGGTGTTGTCGGTGCTGGTCGGCTATTGGGTATCGCATCGGGCTTCGCGCGATATCAAGGCGTATTTTCTGGGCGGCAACGTCCTGCCCTGGTACATCCTTGGCGTCTCCAACGCCTCCGGAATGTTCGACATCAGCGGCACCATGCTGCTGGTCTACTGGATGTTCGTCTACGGACTCAAGAGCGTGTGGGTGCCGTGGCTCTGGCCGACCTTCAACCAGGTATTCCTGATGGTGTATCTGTCGACCTGGCTTCGGCGGTCGAACGTGATGACCGGAGCGGAGTGGATTCAAACGCGGTTCGGCAAGGGGCGAGGAGCGCAACTCTCGCACATTATCGTGGTCATCTACGCCTTCATGAGCATCATCGGATTCTTCACTTACGGCTTCAAAGGGATCGGCAAATTTGCGGCAACGTTCCTGCCCTGGCACCTCACGGTCAACGAGTATGCACTCCTCTTGATTGCCATCACCGCAATCTACGTCATCAAGGGCGGCATGTTCAGCGTTGTGATCACCGAGATCATGCAATTCTGCATATTGTCGGTCGCGTCATTCGCGGTAGGAATCATCGCGATGATGCGGGTAGCCCCCGGGACGTTGGAGCGCTTCATTCCGGCGGGATGGGACAACGTCTTTTTCGGCTGGCATCTCGGCCTGGATTGGTCGCACCTGGTCCAGTCGGCCAACGAGAAGATCGCGCAGGATGGTTATGGCCTGTTCGGTTTCTTCGTGATGATGCTGCTCTTCAAAGGCATCCTGATTAGCGCAGCCGGGCCTGCTCCCAACTATGACATGCAGCGAGTTCTTTCCTGCAAAAATCCGCGCGAGGCCTCGATGATGAGCGCGTGGGTGAATATCGTGTTGACCTTCCCGCGCTACTTCCTGGTTACCGGCCTGACAGTGCTCGCGCTCGTCTTCTTCAGCGACCAGATCCGCGGTATGGGTACGAACATGGATTTCGAGAGGATCCTGCCTTCGACGCTCGCGCTGTTTGTGCCTGCGGGATTGCTCGGCATTCTGATCGCGGGTCTGTTAGCTGCATATATGAGCAACTTCGCAGCCACAGTCAACGCTGCGCCGCCCTATTTCGTGAACGACATCTATAAGCGCTTCATCAATCCCACGGCCAGCCCGAGGACTTATGTCCGGCTGAGTTATCTGAGCTCTTTTATCGTTGTGCTTCTGGGTGTGCTGATCGGCTGGTATGTCACCAGTGTCAACAACGTGGTGATCTGGATTGTCACAGCCCTGTGGGGCGGTTACACGGCTTCGAATGTCTTGAAATGGTACTGGTGGCGCTTTAATGGATACGGTTACTTCTGGGGTATGGTCGGGGGAATGGCATCGGCTCTTACTGTTCCGCCGCTGATCGCGAAAAACGAGTCGCTCCAGGCTTTCGCCCATGCCCATTCCGTGAACCTCGACGTCTCGGTCAGCTTTGTCATCGTATTCGTGCTGTCGCTCGTGGGATGCTTTGCGGGCACCTGGCTGAGCGCCCCTGAAGACGAGGAGGTATTGAAGGACTTTTACCGCCGAGTGCGTCCCTGGGGCTTCTGGGGCCCCATTCTCAAGAAGGTGCAGCAGGAAGATCCTTCTTTCCAGCGCAACAAGGATTTCTTCCGCGACGTGTTCAACATTGTTGTGGGCATGGTGTGGCAGATTGCCCTGGTCGCTCTGCCGATGTACATCGTGACCTGGAGGCTGGGTCGTGCCGCCGTCACTTTTGCGGTCGTGGCCATCACTTCACTGCTTCTGAAATTCTGCTGGTACGACCATTTGAAAGACCTCGAACATATCAACCAGGCCAGCAGTACTCCACCCCCTGCCGTGGCGGAATTGAACTCGGTTGCGCATTAGACAAGCAGAAGTAGTGCGTTAGCTGTGCAGTGATGAAGGCACTGGTTAAGGAGGGATTGATGAGAGTTGGAGGCGCGGGTCGGAATCGAACCGACGCATAAAGGTTTTGCAGACCTCTCCCTTACCACTTGGGTACCGCGCCATTTAAGCTTTTACTGTGTGATTACCAAAGATATCTTGCGCAACAAACCTCTCTACAGCATACCGAGACCGTTGCCAGACGGGCTGTTTCGAGGTGAGGTGCATGGAGATCACACAGTTACTGCAATCCAACCGACTGCCACGAAAGCAGAAAGGCCAGCGGTTTGAAACCGACAAGGCATTCTACCTCCGCTATTATACCGACGAAGTCTACACAACGGGCAAGAGCGCGGGCAAGCAAAAGCAAAAGGCAGTTCTACTGGCCTACAAGTCCGACCTCTACCGCTCCTGGGCTGATGTCGAGCCGCTTATCGAGCAGGAACTAGCCCGCATCAATGCACAGTCGGAGCAAACCCCGACGGGGCGGCTATCGCTCACAGAATTTATTGAGCAGCACTATCTTCCTTGGGCAGAGGCGAACAAGTCGGCACCGACTGCGAACGGCTACAAGCGCGTTTGGGAAGTGTATTTGAAGCCTCACCTCGGGAATATATCGCTGACTGAATTGCAGACTGCTCAAGTGTCGGCGGTTCTCACGAAGCACGGAAAGGACGGCAAGGGCAGCCGCACGCTGTCACACATTAAATGGATGCTGAGCGGTGTTTACGTCTATGCAATTGCGGGCGGTGTAGTTCCGAAGAATCCAGTACCAGAGGCGAAATGGCTTGTGAAAGTCGCACGGCCGGAAAAGCAGGCGGAATACTCACTCGAAACCGTGCTGGCAATGCTGCGAATTCTGGAACCGCTTGACCTTCGCGCGGCCGTTGCTGTCGGGCTGGCCTATTTCGCAGCGCTACGACCGGCGGAGATCCGCGGGCTTAAGTGGGAAGATTTCGACGGGGCGGAGTTGAATGTCAAGCGGTCCATCTGGCGCAATAAAGTCGGGGAAACGAAAACCGAAGAATCGGCGGCGAGTGTCCCAGTAATTGAGCCGCTAAAGTCTCTGCTTGAAAAACTCCGTAAGGAATCGTCGAAGGGCTACATCCTGCAATACGGTTCGGGCAAGCCGCTCAGCCTGGACTCCCTCAATTTCCGACTGATAGCTCCAGCCATGAAGAAGGCCGGAATTGCCTGGGCCGGATTTTATCCCTGCCGGCGCGGCATCAGCAGCCGCGTGACCGACACGTCGAAGAATGCACTCAATAGCACGGGGCTGCTAAGGCATTCGACGCCTATTACCGCGCTGAAGCACTACACGCGGGCTCAGAAAGACTCCATAGCGGCCGCCATGAAAATGATTGAGGGGCAGGCTGAAGAACTGATAGAGAAGCACAAACAGGCTCGCACAATTGAATAGAGAGGCGCACAATGGACGCGAGCGCAGCGAGGCAAGTTTGCTTTGCGCTCTATTTGCTCGATGTGCCATCTTCGCCCAACGCGGACGCAAAAGCGAAAAACAAGGAAAGTACGACTATTAATGGTTACTACTGTCCTGGCCGGACGCTAACACCTGGGCTTCGTTCGCTTTGGAACTTTTCACGCCCGCTTTCACTCGCTCAATCAAGTTGTCAGGCAGGCAACTATAAGACTGAAGCATTCGGTCGATGACCTTGCTACTCTCTACGGGGTCTCCATTTCGAAATGCCTTGACGCACCATGCAACTCGCATCAAATTCCAGACGTGGCCGCACGGACTCTCACGACATCCTTCGCACCATGCCTCATGCAAACGTTCCTCACGTTCCAAAATCTTCAACAACGCTTCTGGGTTTCGCAGATAGGTGTCACTGTCGTAATCACAACCCATCGCAGTGAATTCCGCGGCATTTAGCGCTGCCACAGCGGCCGCATGAAGGTCCGCATGTCGGGCAGCCCGTTTTCGCAACACGATGACGTACCAGAGAAGCA